>Ga0315907_10003133_pt1 | contig 19915 bp, 12 predicted proteins | sample LakEriMetagenome_3_FD_203525 | JGI IMG/M metagenome (GOLD analysis project Ga0315907, IMG submission 203525) | Freshwater fungal communities from buoy surface, Lake Erie, Ohio, United States - Buoy 12 MA123 | ecosystem: Environmental > Aquatic > Freshwater > Lake > Lake biofilm | place: USA...
GTCGTTAGTCCTGCGCATGGCTTTTTTCATGGTTGTGATGATGGCCTCCAAAAGTGCCCACGCACAGTTTTACCAAGGTTACCAAACAACCTTTGGAAAGAACAGGGTACAGCATCAGGAGTTCTTTTGGACCTTCTACCGTTTTAAAAATTTCGATACCTATTTCTATCTGGGTGGAAAAGAACATGCAAGATTTATTGGCGAGCATGCCGACAAGGAAATTGAGCGTGTTGAACAGCTTTTTGATTTCCGTGCCACTGGTCGCATGCAGTTCATCATCTTTAACAAGTATTCCGACATGAAGCAATCCAACATAGGATTGGAGGGTGACGAGATTTCAGGAAATACAGGTGGTTTGACTCGTGTAATCGGTAACAAGGTGTTGGTTTATTTCGATGGAGACCATGAACATCTATTGGAGCAGATTCGTGCTGGCGTGGCACAAGTTCTTTTTCATCAATTGATGTACGGCGGAAATGTTAAGGATCGCCTCCAAAGTGCGGTCTTATTGACCGTTCCCGAATGGTATGAGAAAGGTCTGATTGCATACGTTTCAAAAGGATGGGGCCCCGAGCAGGATGTCATCATGCGTGACGGTTTCATCAGCAAGGATGTTATGCACTTCAATCGTATGCCTGAAACCGAGGCCGAATTCCTGGGCCATTCCATGTGGAATTACATCACCAACACCTACGGTCAAACATCCATTGCCAATTTGCTATACATGACCAGGGTGAACCGTTCCATTGAAAACGGTTTCTCATTCGTTTTAGGGATGAACTTGAAGCGGCTGATGCGCAGCTGGCAAGCGTATTATTTGAAATATTACGAGCAGGATATCAGTTCCACCAGCAACCCGGAACGTAAATCGGCATTCAAGACCAAAAGCTCTCGAACATATGATTTCGCTCGACTAAGCCCGGATGGAAGATACCTGGCCTATGTGTCTAACGAGATCGGCCGTTACAAGGTTTTTGTCACGGACCTTGAAACCGGTAAGCGGAAGCGGATCATGAGAGGTGGGTATAAGACTTTGCAACAAAAACCCGACCGTAGTTTTCCCGTCTTGGCATGGCACCCAACTGGAAGGTTCATTTCGGTTATCCGGGAGAAGAAGGGCAGTATATGGTTGGAATACCATCACCAGGACAGAAAGCAGAAATCGGAGCGAAGCAAGTTCCTGTACTTTGACAAGGTATTGCAAATGTCGTATGCACCCAACGGACAGGATCTGGTCATGTCCGGTGTACAAAACGGCATCACTGATATATTCGTTTACAACACCAGGAGCCGTACTGCCACGAACATCACCCAAGACTATTTCGATGATCTCTATCCTGTCTTTTCCAAGGATGGCAGGCAAATTTATTTCTCATCCAACCGTGATAACGATACATTGGGCGCCAGCAGCGGCCGGCTGTTGGGCCGCGACAACCAATTGGATCTGTTTGCAACCGAGTATCCGAAACGCGACTCCATACTCACCCGCATTACATCCACACCCCTTGCCAATGAGACATGGCCTTTGGCATTGGATTCTGGACGAGTATTTTATTTAAGTGATGAGTCCGGAATCAACAACCTGTTCCTGGCCACAATCGATAGCATGCTCGCTTATGTTGACACTGCTGAACATTACCGCCCTATAGTAGTCAACCTGCCCCAATCGAATCATACCACCGCAGTGTTGGAGCATCATCAATCCCGCAACCGATATGTGGAAACAGTTTTCGAAGACGGGAAATTCCAGGTTTTACAAAGAAGTGCACCTCGCCCCGTTTTTGTTGACACTATAAAACCCACCCTCACACAAACCAGGAAGTTGTTGGCGTCTAAAAAAGTGGTAAAGGAAAGCCCTGGATCTAAATCTTCAGTTGTAGCCAGTCCCGTTGTGGAACAGAAGAAAAATGATAAGCCGGCAACGGATACCACGAAAATCGATATTGACAATTACGTGTTTCAAAGTGAATTCAAAAAGCCGAGCAACTCTCGGAAATCAGATCAGCGGCCGCAAGACAATGCGCAGCCACAGGCCATTCGGAAAGACAGTATCACTACCAAAGACGCACCGGTTTTTTCTGTGCCTGATTCTTTATTGTCGCGGTCAAAGCGGGATACTTTCTGGCTACCCAAGCAACGAAACTATGAGTTGGCTTTTTCAACAGACTATTTTGTAACACAGCTCGACAACAGTTTACAAAACTCAACTTATCAGGCCTACACTGGTGGGGCCTTTTATTTTGACCCGGGCTTGAACGCCTTGCTAAAAGTCGGTGTATCCGACTTGATGGATGATTACAAGATTTCAGGTGGTGTTCGATTGTCTGGTGACTTCAATTCCAACGAGTACTTCCTTGGCTACGAAAACTTGAAGCATAAGGTGGATCGATCACTTGCGTTTTCCCGTCAAGCAAGGGAGTACATAGACGGTTTCACTTACGTGAAGGTGCACACCCATGAAGGTAAGGGGATCTTGAAATACCCTTTCAATGACCTCTCGTCACTGAGAGGGTCCTTGTCGATTCGTAGCGACCGTGTGGTCACCTTGGCGACGGATTTTGTTTCATTGAGCCAACCAACAGCTTACGATTATTGGGGCAGTTTGAAAGCAGAGTATGTTTACGATAACACGCTTAACAAAGGATTGAATTTGCTGAATGGGATGCGCTACAAGGTTTTTGCCGAGGCGTTCCGGCAAATTGATCGCTCATCCACATGGCTTGGTGTGGTGGGCGTTGACTTCCGTCACTACCAAAAGATTCACAGGCAGATCATCTGGGCAAGCCGTTTTGCTGCTAGCTCTTCCTTTGGTGATCAGAAAATCGTTTACTATTTGGGATCACAGGACAACGCAATTATTCCCTCCGACATTTTCGACTATTCCATTCCCGTTGATCCACGACAGAATTTCGGTTTCCAAGCGATTGCGACCAACTTGCGAGGGTTCATTCAAAATATCCGTAACGGAAACAACTTCGCACTGATCAACAATGAAATTCGATTCCCCGTATTCCACTATTTGCTGAACAGACCGATTCGTTCGGATTTCATCCGCAACTTCCAAGTGGTGGGATTCTTCGATGTAGGTAGCGCTTGGAATGGTCCGGATCCTTACAGCAAAGACAACTATTTTAATACGGAAGTGATAAGCGGCAATCCTGTAACCGTTGTGCTGGATCGACAAGTGGAGCCGATTGTTGCAGGGTTTGGAGGCGGATTGCGTAGCCGGCTTTTCGGTTATTTCCTGCGCGCTGACTGGGGTTGGGGTTATGAGGACGGCATCGTGCGCGACCCTGTGTTTTACCTTTCCTTAGGACTTGATTTCTGATTTTTGAGTTTCAAAAAATGGATGCAATGATAGATAAGATCAAATCGCTTGCTCAATCGCATCAGCAAAACGCTGTTTCCATCCGCAGGCACCTGCACATGAATCCTGAACTTTCGTTTCACGAACATGAAACCTGCGCTTACGTTTGGGAACAGTTGAATTCAATGGGAATCACCGACAAAAGGCGTTTAGCTGATACTGGAATAGAAGCGCTCATTAAAGGTAGGAACCCTGAAAAGAACACCATCGCTCTGCGTGCTGATATGGACGCCCTTCCCATCAAGGAGTTGAATGACGTACCATACAAGTCGAAAAAGGAGGGAGTCATGCATGCGTGCGGACACGATGCCCATACCGCTTCCCTGTTGGGAACTGCCTATATCCTTAACCAGATCCGTAACGAGTTCGAAGGAACGGTTAAGCTGATTTTCCAACCAGGGGAGGAAAAGCTACCCGGTGGCGCTTCCATGATGATACGGGATGGGGTTTTAGAGAATCCTAAACCTTCAGGTGTTATCGGACAACATGTGATGCCGTTGATTGATGCGGGAAAGATTGGCTTTAGATCGGGCATATACATGGCTTCAACCGATGAGATTTATTTGAAGGTGAAGGGTAAGGGCGGGCACGGTGCCATGCCTCACTTGAATATTGATCCCGTTTTGATTGCATCAAACATTATCGTTGCCCTGCAACAGGTGGTGAGCCGACATGCTAATCCAACCATGCCAAGTGTGTTATCGTTTGGTAAGTTCATCGCAAACGGCGCTACCAATGTGATTCCTGATGAGGCCTACTTGGAGGGAACCTTCCGCACACTTGATGAGCAATGGCGTGAGGTGGCTCATGGCAAAATCCGCTCTATCGTGGAATCGGTTGCCAGTTCAATGGGAGCAAGCACGGAGTTGGAGATCCGTAAGGGTTATCCTGCACTGTACAATGATCCCGAGTTGACGGTAATGGCAAAATCCGCAGCGGTGGAATATTTGGGCGCAGAAAATGTGGTGGATTTGGACATATGGATGGCTGCCGAGGATTTCGCTTATTATTCCCAGCAATCGGCCGCATGTTTTTACCGGTTGGGTACGCGGAATGAAGCCAGAGGCATCACCTCTTCTGTTCATACACCAACTTTTGACATAGAGGAAAAGGCCTTGGAAACAGGCATGGGGCTTATGGCATGGTTAGCCATCAAGGGGCTCGAAAAAAAGTGATTTTTTGAATCGTGACCTGAGGGTTTGACGTCAGTTCGCCATCTCGCTCATAAAGCGGATGCGCATCAGTCTGATTTCCTCCTCTGTGTAGTCTTCCTCTCCTAGGTTTTCCAGCGCATCTTCGATGCTATCCGTTTCAGCGGTTCGGAAATAGTCGTAAACTTCGTCCTGACGATCCTCATCCAGCACCTCGTTGATGTAATAGTTGATATCGATACGTGTGCCAGACGAAACGATGCTTTCGATTTCCGAGATGATATCCGCAACGGTGATGCCTTTGGCTTCTGCCATGTCTTCCAAGGCGATTTTACGATCAATGTTTTGGATGATGTATACCTTGAGGCCACTCTTGTTCACCACCGACTTTACCACCAAATCCATTGGCCGGTCGATTTCATTCTCCTCCACATATCTTGAAATGAGGTCAACGAACGGCTTACCGAATTTCTGTGCCTTACCGGGGCCAACACCACTGATGTTCTTCAGTTCATCGAGAGTGATCGGATATTGGATTGCCATCTCTTCCAAGGATGTTTCTTGAAAGACCACGAAGGGAGGCACATTTTTCTGCTTTGCAACTTTCTTGCATAGGTCTTTGAGCATGGCAAACAGCTCTGCATCCGCAGCACTGCCACCACCACCTGAAGCTGGTTCGTCATCATCATCACTCTCGGTGTTCGAAAACTCATGGTCGAGTGTAACATGAAATGAATTCGGACTATTCAGGAATGCCTTGCCTTCGGCAGTGATTTTCAGAAGACCATAATGATCGATATCCTTCACCAGAAGCCCGGAAAGGATTGACTGGCGTACAACGGAGGTCCAGAATCGCTGGTCCTTATCAGCACCCTCGCCAAACACTTCCAGCTTGGTATGCATATAATCCTTGATGGCCTTGTCTTCCTTGCCTAACAGGACATTGATGACATGGTCGGCGGCGAATTTCTCCTTGACAGCTAAAACGGTTTCCAAGAGCAATTGCACTTCGTCTTGTGCCTCCACCTTGGTTTTCGGATGCAGGCAATTGTCGCAACACTGACAATTGTCCTGATCATACTCCTCTCCGAAATAGTGAAGCAACACACGCCTTCTACAAACCGATGACTCGGCGTATCCAACGGTTTCAATCAGCAATTGCTTACCGATTTCCTGTTCGGCAACCGGTTTCCCTTTCATGAACTTCTCGAGCTTCTCGATATCCTTGTAGCTATAAAACGCGATGCATTTACCTTCTCGGCCGTCCCTTCCAGATCTGCCGGTCTCCTGGTAGTATCCTTCAAGACTTTTTGGAACGTCATGATGTATTACAAAACGCACATCGGGTTTGTCGATTCCCATTCCAAATGCAATGGTGGCCACAATGACATCCGCTTCCTCCATCAGGAACATGTCCTGATGTCTTGCCCTTTGGGCGGCATCCAATCCGGCGTGGTAGGGTAGGGCTTTGACTCCGTTAACGGTCAGGGTTTGTGCTACCTCTTCCACCTTCTTACGGCTCAAGCAATAAACAATGCCCGATTTCCCTTGGTTTTGACGGATATATTTGATGATCTCCTTGAGCACATCAACTTTTGGTCGCACCTCGTAATACAGGTTTGACCGGTTGAACGATGATTTGAAGACGGTTGCCTTGAGCATGTTCAGGTTCTTTTGGATATCCATTTGAACCTTCTCGGTTGCTGTTGCAGTAAGTGCAATGATGGGAACCTTGCCGATTTGCTCGATGATGCTTCTAAGTTTGCGGTATTCCGGTCTGAAATCGTGACCCCACTCCGAAATACAATGCGCCTCGTCAATGGCGAAGAACGAAATCCCGATATCTTTCAGGAACGAAACGTTTTCCTCCTTGGTCAGGGATTCGGGAGCAACGTAAAGCAGTTTGGTTTTTTTCTGCAGGATGTCCTGCTTCACCCGAAGAATCTCCGCCTTCGAAAGGGATGAGTTCAGGAAGTGCGCAATACCTTCATCGGAACCGAACCCACGGATGGAATCCACCTGGTTCTTCATCAATGCGATCAAAGGTGAGATGACGATGGCGGTACCATCACTTATAAGTGCTGGTAGTTGGTAGCACATCGACTTGCCACCTCCGGTGGGCATGATAACAAATGTATCCTTCCCGTCCAGGACGTTTTTGATAATGGCTTCCTGATCACCTTTGAATGATTCATAACCAAAAAAACGTTGTAGGGCCCCCAACAACGTACTCTCCTCAACAAGCTCGCTCATCTCACTCAGATGGTTTTTATTATTTTTGTCCTATAAAGATATACAAAACCAACGGAACGCTACCAAATCCAATTGAAATTATTTTGAAATCAAGTCAGGAAATAATCGATATGGCGGTCGGTACGCTGGAAACTGAGGCCTCTGCCCTTAGCGCACTGAAGTCAACAATCGACAATCAGTTCGTTGATATCGTAAAGCTAATACATAATTCAAATGGTCGAGTGATTGTCACGGGCATCGGGAAGAGCGCCATCGTAGCACAGAAAATTGTGGCAACGATGAATTCTACCGGCACTCCTGCAATTTTCATGCACGCAGCCGATGCCATTCATGGCGACCTTGGAATAATCCAGAAAAACGATGTGGTGATTTGTATTTCAAAGAGCGGTAATACGCCTGAAATCAAATTGTTAGTGCCATTGATAAAGACTGGTGGAAATAAGCTGATTGGAATGGTAGGGGATTTGTCCTCTTTTTTGGCTGTGCAAGCAGATTATATTCTAAATACCACTGTTAATAAGGAAGCATGTCCCAACAATTTGGCTCCCACTAGCAGCACCACCGCCCAAATGGCCATGGGCGATGCATTGGCGGTTTGCCTATTGGATTGCAAGGGATTCACTGATCAGGATTTTGCCCGCTATCACCCTGGCGGATCTCTTGGTAAAAAGCTTTATTTACGGATAGGAGACCTCTATGTCATGAATCCAAAGCCGGAGGTTTCGCCCACTACGTCACTAGCCGATGTGATTCTTGAAATATCTTCTAAAAGATTGGGTGCAGCGGCTGTAACTGAAAACGGACAACTCGTAGGTGTGATAACCGACGGTGACTTGCGAAGGATGTTGGCCCGTGGTAAAGGTATCGACAACATGGCTGCGGCCGATATCATGACGACTAGCCCCAAGACCGCTCCTGCCGAAATGATGGCCGTAGACGCCCTTCAGTTAATGAAGGATGCTCAAATAACACAGCTTCTGGTTGTAAATGGTTCCAACTATCTGGGGTTTGTCCATCTGCATGACTTGCTCAAAGAGGGCATCATTTAGGCAACCATATAACCCTCTGAAATGGCAAAGGTTAAGGATCCAAACACGGAAATGCATTTCCTAGACCACCTAGAGGCCCTCAGGTGGCACTTGGTAAGATCCGCCATTGCTGTAGTGGTTTTTGCAGTGCTCGCATTCGTCAACCCCGAAATACTTTTCGACAAAATCATATTGGGTCCCAAGAACCCCGACTTTCCAACTTACAGGTTCTTGTGTTGGCTTGCTGAGCGGTCAGGTGTGGATTTCTGCATACGCGAAATCCCTTTCAACTTGATTAATATCGATATATCCGGACAATTCTCAACACATCTTTACATCTCCTTCATGGCCGGTTTTGTTCTGGCGTTTCCTTATTTCATATGGGAGCTTTGGAGTTTTATCAAACCTGCTCTGACCGATAAGGAATTGAAAGGTTCCAGGGGTGTGGTTGCTGCAACATCTACACTCTTTCTTGCCGGTGTATTGTTTGGTTATTTCGTAGTCGCTCCACTCTCCGTCAATTTCCTTGGAAGCTATCAGATCAGTGAACAGGTTTCCAACCAGATCGGATTGGGGTCATTCATCTCCACTGTCACCATGCTGTCCTTTGCTTCAGGAATAGTTTTTGAGCTTCCGGTTGTGATTTTTTTCCTTTCAAAGCTCGGCTTGGTCTCGCCACCATTCCTAAGGAAGTACAGAAGGCACTCCATGGTGGTCATCTTGATTGTGGCGGCAATTATCACCCCTTCCCCTGATATCACCAGCCAGATTCTTGTGGCAATCCCCCTGTTCCTGCTGTATGAAATCAGTATCGGGGTATCGGCCGCAGTTGAGCGACGCCGCTCAAGTGTTGAGAACTAATCAGTTTTTCCGTTCTCTTTCCCTTTCCACTGTTGTGGAACCTCTATCAGATAATAATAGAGTACCGAAGCTAATCCAAGTGCGAAAAATACAACTGCTTTCGGGCGTAGGCCATCATCATAGAAAAACTCACCAAACATCCAGATTGAATTTCCTGATATCCATAAGCATACGGCAAGGTTGTGGAACAGATCGGATCTTACAGACCTTCTGATCCAGGTGATGTGCAGCGCAACAAGGATCGTGGGAATAACCATGAACATGCCAATGGGCTTCCAATCCATGATCCAGCAGGTGTCCTTCACAAGCCATAAAAAAATGTGCAGATTCTCGTATTGCCGGATGCGGGTTATTCGCAACATGTTGCAAACTTAAAAATACTTTCATCCGTTTTGTATGTCAGAAAGCATACTTTTGTGATTATGGCTAATCAAGTGCAGGAATTCAACGAGTATCGGGCCAAAATGAACGATCGGATCATGCAGTCCGACAATCTCGTGCTAAAGCGGCTTTTCAACCTCGATTCCAACACCTATGCTGACGGCGCATTGCCAGTAAAGACCAAGGAAATGTTGGGTTTGGTTGCCAGCATGGTGTTGAGATGCGACGACTGCATCAAGTACCATCTTCAAAAATGTCATGAGGAGGGGGTGACTAGTGAAGAGGTTTTTGAAGTGTTTGCTGTGGCGAATATCGTCGGAGGCACAATCGTCATTCCACACTTGCGTCGTGCAGTGGAGTTCTGGGACCAATTAAACGGCAAATGAAGAAACCATCAATCAACAGGATTCAGCTGATTGTGCCATTTCTGGCGATGTTTTTTTTTATTTTTCTTGATTCAAATGCTTGGTCGCAAAACACAAAAGTATCCGGTAAAGTACAGGACGCCCTAACCAACGAACCCATCCCATTTGCCAATGTGGCTTTCAAAGGAACCTTTGTGGGAACCGTTACGGATATAAATGGCAACTTCTCCATCGACTCCGACAAGGCCACTGACTCCCTTACCGCATCGTTTGTAGGATATAAACCTGTAACCTTGGGAATCACCAAAGGGAAATCCCAAACGGTGAACTTTCTTCTCCGTGCTTCAGAGATTGAATTGGTGGAGGTTGAGATAAAAGCAGGCGAGAACCCGGCCAACATATTGCTTCGCAAGGTGATTGATAACAAGGACTTGAATGACCGTAACAAACTTGACTTTTTCAGTTACGAGCTATACAATAAGTTGGAATTTGACCTGACGGATATCCCACCCGATTTCAAGGAGAAAAAACTGATAAAACCTTTTTCTTTCATATTCGAAAATGTTGATAGCAGTGTAACCAACAGTAAACCTTTTCTTCCCTTTTTCATCACCGAAACCATCTCGGATGTTTATTTCCGCAAAACACCGAAAACCACCAAGGAATATATCCGTGCCAGTAAGATTTCCGGATTGGAGAATGAGTCGGTGACCCAGTTCCTAGGTGATATGTATCAGAATATCGATATCTACGATAATTATCTGGACATTTTCGGAAAAAGCTTTGTCAGTCCGATATCCAACATCGGATTGGTTTATTACAAGTATTATCTCACCGACTCCGCATTCCTCGGCAACCAGTGGTGCTATAAGCTTAAATTCAAGCCCAGGCGTAAGCAAGAGCTGACGTTTGTTGGGGAATGTTGGATTCACGATACTACGTTCGCTGTCCGCAAAATCGATATGCGTATTGTGGATGATGCAAACATCAACTTCATCAAGGACCTGGCAGTTGTAAAGGAATATTCCAGGGTCGATGGAAGGCATTGGATGCTCTCGCGTGAGATGTTGGTGGTTGATTTTGCCGCTACCAAGGAGGGCATGGGGCTAATAGGCCGTCGGAGTGCCTCTTACCGAGGATTCCAAATCAATACCGCTTACGATGAAAGGGTTTTTTCAGGATCCGAGAACATTGTTGTGGATGATAGCAGCACACAGCGCGACAATGAATTTTGGGCGCAGTCGAGACACGATTCACTATCGGCGCGTGAGCAGAAGATTTATGCGATGGTTGACACCATCAAGACCTTGCCTGCATTCAGGACCTATGTTGACATCATCACACTTTTTTTCACTGGACACTATGAGGTTGGCAAGTTTGAGCTCGGTCCTTATTATACGCTTTTCTCATTCAATGAAGTCGAGGGAGCGCGTTTCAGGTTGGGAGGCCGCACGGGCCCGAAGTTCAGCTCAAGACTGCGTTTGGAGGGTTATGCCGCCTATGGCACCAAAGACGAGGAGTTCAAATACATGGGTGGTTTCCGTTATTTCCTGCAAACCAAACCCAGGATGGCCATTGGAGCCCGTTACAAAAACGATATTGTGCAGTTGGGACAAAGTGAAAACGCTTTTCAAGACGACAACATCCTCTCCTCGCTTTTCCGCCGAAATCCTGCCGATAAGCTGACCAAGCAGGAAACCTACCGTTTCTACTATGAACAGGAGTTTTTCTCAGGGTTCTCCTATCGCATGTCTTTGGATCATGGTTACTTGGAGCCATTGGGCAGTCTGGATTATTCGTATTTCACCGACCCTGAGAAGACAACGGTAAGAAACAGTATCAATTTCTCTGAAGCAAGTCTGGTTTTGCGTTTCGCTTACCGCGAGAAGTTTGTTGAAGGTGAGAATGGACGCGTGAGCTTAGGAAGCGAATATCCCGTTACACGGTTGGTTTTCACTTCTGGGTTGAAAGGGGTTTTGGAGAGTGATTTCGCATACCAGAAATTGGTTGCCAAGGTCGATGACTACATTACACTTCCTCCTTTTGGTTATACCTATTACGCAATCGAAGCAGGCAAAATGTGGGGGAGTGTCCCTTATCCGCTCTTGCATGTGCATCAAGGAAACGAATCCTATTTCTACGACTACGCCGCATTCAACATGATGAACTATTACGAGTTTGTAAGTGACCAGTATGCCTCCCTTTTCGTGGTTCATCACTTCGATGGGTTTTTTCTCGACAAGGTTCCATTGCTTCGAAAACTCAAATGGCGCGAAGTTGCAAGTCTGAGGGCTGTTTATGGAGGGCTTTCCGATGCCAACAAATCCATATTGGTCAGTCCCGACGAGATTGGATCCCTGTCTGCCAAGCCATATGTTGAAACCGGTTTTGGTATCGAGAACATCTTCAAGGTGCTTCGTTTCGATTTTATGTACCGGCTTTCATATCTTGATAACCCGGATATTGCTAAATTTGGAATCAGGGGAAGTTTGCAAGTTACATTCTGATTTTTACAAACATTTCACTACACTCACCATGCGTTTGAGAGCCGAAAAACTGGTAAAGCGATACAAAAGCCGTACGGTGGTGGACCATGTTTCAATACATGTTGACCAGGGTGAGATTGTTGGATTGTTAGGACCAAATGGTGCCGGTAAAACAACATCCTTCTACATGACCGTAGGCCTGATACGGCCAAATGAAGGGCGTATTTACCTTGACGACCGTGAAATCACTTCTGAGCCCATGTACCGCAGGGCACAACTAGGTGTTGGCTATCTTGCACAGGAGGCCTCTGTGTTCCGTAAGTTGAGTGTCGAGGACAATATCATGGCGGTTTTGGAAATGACCGATAAACCCCCCGAGGAACAAAAGCATAAGCTGGAAACATTGTTGGACGAATTCGGATTGCAAAGGATTCGAAAAAACAGAGGAGACCTGTTGTCGGGTGGTGAGCGCCGCAGAACGGAAATAGCAAGGGCTCTGGCGGTAGATCCCAAATTCATCTTGCTCGATGAACCTTTCGCCGGTGTGGATCCCATTGCCGTGGAGGACATACAGCAAATAGTAGCCGGTCTTCGCAAAAAAAACATCGGGATCCTGATTACGGATCATAACGTTCACGAAACCCTGTCCATCACTGATCGCGCATACCTGCTTTTCGAAGGCCGGATCTTGAAAGAAGGTACCGCCCGCGACCTTGCAGAGGATGAACAAGTCCGACGTGTTTACCTCGGACAGAATTTCACGCTCCGCTCTTAATGGGCTTGAAGCCAGTTCTGGCCTGTTCCTATCTCCACTTCTAGCGGGACTTGCAAACGGATGGCATTGATCATGCAATCCCGGATAACCGGTTTGATAATCTCAATTTCATCGTTGGTGACATCGAACACCAATTCGTCATGAACCTGCAGAATCATTTTGGACTTCAGATTCATGTCCTTCATTTTTTTATCGATGTTGATCATGGCAACCTTGATCAGATCGGCAGCGGAACCCTGAATGGGGGCGTTTATCGCGTTTCGCTCGGCGAAGCCGCGTACCACTGCATTCGCTGAGTTGATATCGCGCAAGTATCGTCTTCGTCCTAATATGGTTTCCACGTATCCATGTTTGCGGGCGTTCTCGATGCTTCCATCCATGTACTGCTTGATGGTTGGGAATTCCCTGAAATAATTCTCGATGATCGCAGCGGCCTCTTTGCGAGGGATGTTTAACCGTTGCGACAACCCAAATGCGCTGATTCCATAGATGATGCCGAAGTTCACCATCTTGGCGTTCCTCCGCATTTCCGGAGTAACCAGATCCAACGCTACACCATAAACCTTGGCGGCGGTTGATGTATGGATGTCAATGCCGTTTTTGAATGCATCTATCATCCCTTGGTCTTTACTGAATTCGGCAATGATCCGAAGCTCTATCTGGGAATAATCGGCGGATAGGATTGTATGGTTCTTGCTTCTTGCAACAAATGCCTTTCGAACTTCGCGACCTTTTTCCGTCCTTATGGGTATGTTTTGCAGGTTCGGATTGTTTGAACTCAGACGGCCGGTGGCGGCCACAGCTTGTTGATAGGAGGTGTGGATGCGACCGGTTCTCGGATTGACCATTCCGGGGAGTGTATCCACATAGGTGTTTTTCAATTTCACCAATTGGCGATAATCCAATACCTGCTGTATCACCGGGTGCCGGTCCAACATCTTGGAGAGGATGTCCTCACCGGTGGCATACTGGCCTGTTTTCGTCTTCTTGGCTTTCGGATCTATCTTCAGGATTTCAAAAAGCACCTCACCTAATTGACGGGGCGAGGATATGTTGAACTTCATACCGGCAGAAGCGTAAATCAGTTTTTCGGCCTCTTCGATATCCCGCTCCAGCTCTACTGAAAAATCCTGTAACGCTTGTGGATCGATGGCAACACCTTCGGTTTCCATGGATGCCAAAACCGGAATCAAAGGCATTTCCACTTCTTCGAAAAGCTTGGTGAGCTGGTTTTCTTTCAGCTTGGGTTCAAAGGCAAGCTGGAGCTGCAGGGTGATGTCGGCATCCTCCGAAGCATAATCCTTTATCAGGTCGGTTTCCACTTCCCGCATACTGATTTGCCCCGATTTTTTGGCTCCGATAAGCTCATCAATCTTCACAGTGTTGTAGTTCAGGTAAACCTCGGCAAGCAAGTCCATATTGTGACGCATGTCGGGTTCAAGCAGGTAGTGCGCAATCATGGTGTCGAACATGGGTCCTTTCACATCGACCTCGTACCATCGAAGCATCATCAAATCGTATTTGATGTTTTGTCCTGTTTTGACGATGGATGCACTTTCGAAAACCGACTTGAACTCATGAACGATGGACCTTGCCTCGTCATAATTTTCGGGCAGTGGAACATACCATGCCTCATGCGGGTTGATGCAGAACGACATGCCAACAAGTTCCGCCTTGTTTGCATCAATGTCGGTTGTTTCAGTGTCGAAGCAGAACCGCACACTTCGCTCTAACAACTGTATCAGTTCCGATCTTTTTTCAGAAGTGTCGCATAAATGATACAGATGCTTCACCGTATCGATGCTGTTCAGTTTGGCGGCTACAGGTTCTTCGGTGGTTGGCTCGGCTGTGACGGCACCACCGAACAAATCCCCTTGTGCAGCGGAAGTGTTTCCAGTGGTGATATCCTCTTCCAGGACTTTTTTTGCCAACGCACGAAATTCGAGTTCAGTAAAAACATCTCTTAAGATCTCCTTGTCGGGCGGCTCCAATCGCAATGATGGTTCGTCGAATGCCACAGGAACGTTTGTGATGATCGTGGCAAGTTTCTTTGACATCATGGCCATTTCTGCATGATCGCGGACCTTTTCCCCGAGCTTTCCCTTGATGTTGGCCGCGTTGGCAATCACATTCTCGACTGTACCGTATTCTGCAATCAATTGTTTGGCTGTTTTCTCTCCCACACCTGGTATTCCAGGGATGTTGTCGGCTGAATCGCCCCACAGGCCAAGTATGTCAATCACCTGACTCACCTCCTTGATTTCGAATTTTGCAAGGATCTCTGGAATTCCAAGCACTTCGGCGCCCGATCCGAAAGATGATGGGCGGTACATGAAAATGTGTTCGCTTACGAGTTGTCCGAAGTCTTTGTCGGGTGTCATCATAAACACCTCGAATCCCTGCTGCTCGGCTTCTTTTGCAAGAGTGCCGATGATATCATCGGCCTCAAATCCCTCCTTGATTATGATGGGAATGCGAAAGCCCTCCAACAAGCGGTAGATGTATGGGATGGATCTCGATAGGTCCTCCGGCATGGCTTCCCGATGAGCTTTGTAATCGGCAAAGCTTTCATGCCGTTCCGTTGGCTTGTCGGTGTCGAATGAAACAGCGATGTGGGTTGGTTGCTCTTTGTTTATGACCTCCAGCAGGGTGTTGGTAAAGCCGAACATTGCGGAAGTGTTCAACCCTTTCGAGTTCACACGAGGATTCTTGCTGAATGCGAAGTAAGCCCTGTAAATGAGCGCCATGCCATCTAACAGGAAAAGCTTCTTTTGTTGATTCATATTTTTTTATGATTGTTGCGAAAAGCCGATGTTGTCGGTACGTGTAAAATTACGTTTTCCATCTGAATGCAGGTTGCCGCTTTTCCAGGTCATTTGGCTGGATTAGTACGCACTTGACCATATTTATTAAATTTGTTTCGATTACTTGAAGCCAAAGCGCAATTTATTGAAATTCAGTTATTAAGATGTCGGCTTGGCTCATCACGGTATGTTTATTTAAGTCAATGAACCCGTTAAAACAGCATTGGCAATAAGTGAATTGGTTCAACGGCATGTCAATATCTAGAAACTAAAATCAGTAATTTCACCATTTATGAAAGGGATTATCCTTGCAGGGGGCTCAGGCACCCGGTTGCACCCACTGACTTTGGCGGTGAGCAAACAGCTGATGCCGGTTTATGATAAGCCGATGATTTATTATCCACTATCTGTTTTGATGATGGCGGGTATCAATGAGATTCTGGTTATTTCAACTCCCCACGATCTCCCTCAGTTCAAAAAGTTATTGGGAGATGGCTCACAACTAGGTTGTCGTTTTGAGTATGCCGAGCAGGCCGTGCCTAACGGACTTGCACAGGCGTTTGTGATCGGCAGGGATTTCATTGGCAATGATAAGGTCGCTCTGATATTGGGCGACAATATTTTTTATGGCACCGGCTTGGAGGAGTTGTTGATGCAGAACTGCAATCCCGATGGTGGTGTTGTTTACGCCTATCATGTGTCCGATCCCGAACGTTATGGGGTGGTTGAATTCGATGATGATGGTAAGGCGATTTCCATTGAGGAAAAACCGAGTCGACCCAAATCCAATTACGCGGTTCCCGGATTGTATTTTTACGACAACGATGTTGTTCAAATCGCAAGCGCACTCAAACCCAGTGCACGTGGCGAGTATGAGATTACAGACGTGAACAAGGAATATTTGAAGCGTGGCAAGCTTTGTGTAGGAATCCTTAGCAGAGGCACCGCTTGGCTTGATACCGGAACATTCACTTCCTTGTTGCAGGCATCTCAATTCGTTCAAGTAATCGAAGACCGGCAGGGATTGAAAATAGGTTGTATTGAGGAGGTCGCTTTCAGAAAAGGCTTTATTGATCGTAAACAATTGTTGTCCATTGCCGAGCCCCTTCGTAAGAGTGGTTATGGTGAATATCTTATCAATTTACAATGATGAACACATCTCAACGGAGTATCCTTGTCACTGGCGGAGCTGGTTTTGTAGGAAGTGCCATTGCCCAAAAATTGGCTGATGATGCGGCCAATTATGTTGTGGTTGTTGACAACCTGCACACAGGAAGTATTCAAAAGCTACCTGTATCGAAATATGGCAACGTCAAATTCATCAAGGCCAATGTCAACGATTTCAAAGACATCTCAAGCATCTTCAATGCCTATCGTTTCGAATATGTTTTCCACTATGCCGCTTTGGTGGGTGTGAAGCGCACGCTTGAGAATCCGGTCATGGTTTTGAATGACATAACGGGTATCAAAAACGTCCTTAACCTTAGCAAGAACACCGGCGTCAAAAGGGTGTTTTTCTCATCCTCCTCCGAAGTTTATGGCGAGCCGGTTGAGTTTCCTCAAAACGAACATACCACTCCCCTGAATTCACGGCTTCCATACGCCATCGTGAAAAACGTAGGTGAGGCCTACCTGAGGTCATTCAAGCAAGAGTACGATTTGGACTTCACCATCTTCAGGTTTTTCAATACATATGGTCCGCAGCAAAGCAGTGATTTTGTGATGTCACGGTTCATCAATGCTGCATTGACCAATTCCGACATCACCATTTATGGCGACGGCTCTCAAACACGTACGTTCTGCTATATTGATGATAACGTTGATGCTTGTCTGAGTGCTTTCTACAACAACAAGGTTTTGAATGACGTTGTGAACATAGGAACCGACAATGAGATCACCATATTGGATCTCGCCCGTCGTATCATCGATATCACGGGTTCATCTTCCCAAATCGTCTTCCTGCCGGCTTTGAAAGAGGGCGATATGACACGCCGGTGTCCCGACAATTCCCGCATGAAGGAACTTCTGGATCGGCCACTCACCAGTTTGGACGAGGGTATACGACGTTTGATTGATTACCGTAAATCCGTATTGGCATGAGTGATATAAGATCCGTTGCCGAGCTTCGACAATGGGTGGAGGAGGAGATATCCCGGATAGGGTTTCCTAAAGCACCAGCCGATCTTTATGACCCCATTTCCTATATGCTCGCATTGGAGGGAAAACGGATGCGTCCCGTTTTGGCCTTGGCAGGTGCGAATTTGTTTTCGGATGAATTACAGTCAGTCATAAGGCCAGCGATAGGGTTGGAGGTGTTTCACAACTTCACCTTGTTGCATGACGACATAATGGACAATGCACCCTTACGACGGTCCATGGAAACCGTACACACCCGATGGAATCCCAACGTCGCCATACTGTCGGGAGATACCATGTTTGTCATGGCGTGTCAGATGATGATGGAGTCACCTGATAACGTTGTTCGTGAGGTCATGGAGCTTTTTCATCGCACGGCCATTGAGGTGTGCGAGGGCCAGCAGTTGGATATGGATTTCGAAACCATGCAACGGGTTTCTGTTGACCAATACCTGCATATGATTACCTATAAGACAGCGGTGCTGCTTGCCTGCTCGTTACAAACCGGTGCGATCATAGCAGGTGCCGATCAATCATCAGCAAGGCATTTATATGATTTTGGTCGCGATATCGGGGTTGCATTCCAGCTACAAGACGATATTTTGGATGTCTTTGGCGACATGTCAAAGGTAGGCAAGGTGCAAGGTGGGGATATCATTGCGAACAAGAAGACATTCCTATGGATCAGGGCGTTTGAGTTGGCGAATCCAGACGAATTGGCCGAGCTGGAATTTTGGTCATCCAACACACAAGCCGATCCTGTCAAGAAAGTCGAAACCATAACGGCGATTTATAACCGGATTGGCATCCGCGAGCTGGCTGAGGCCGAAATGGCCAGGTTTTTTGAGTCGGCCATGGTCCACCTAAATGCCATTCCTGTACCTCAGGAACGAAAGTCCATGTTGACGGCTTTTGCAGAGAAATTGATGGTGAGGGAAAAGTGATTTCTCAATTTGTTATTGATTCCAAAACCACAATTCAGCCATAAAATCCCATGAAAAATTTGAAGACTTTGCTTTTTGTATTGTTTGCTCTTCAATTTAGTTTATCTAATGCTCAAGAGCGAAACATTGTCAAAGCAATCGAATTGATAAATGAATCTAAAATTGACGAAGCCCTACATAAAATCGAGCAATATAAAAAGGAGGCTGGCGAGGATGCGTTTTATTGCTATGGAATGGCACTGTTGGTAAAAACCAAATCGTCAACTTTAGCGGAATTGGAAATGGCTTATCAATTTATTGAAAGAAGCGGCAATTATTATATTAATGCCGATGTAGATGCAAAAAAAACATTTTGCAAAAAAGCCAGTATCTGCGACGGTTCGTCAGATGAATTGCGAAATGAAATCGTTTTGAGGATATGGGAACTTGTAAAAAACACTAACAGTTTAGTTTCATACGATGAATTCCTTGGCAAATACACTGAATTTGCCGGTCGCGATGTCATTGTTGACCAGAGGGATTTATTTGCATACGAGTTGATAAAGAATTCTGACAAAAAAGAGGATTTTCAAAAATATCTGAAATCCTATTCTAATTCCAAATTAGTCACTTTGGTGGAATCCCAATTGGAGAACTTGTATTATACAGATGCAGTACAAAAAAACTCAATCGCGTCGCTTACTTCATTTATCGAATTGTATCCTAACTCTTTGAATTCGATAGAAGTGAAGTCCCGTTTGGTTGATCTTGAATGGCAGCTGGTTTCGAGTAGTGCCGATTTGACTGCATTCAAGGCATTTAACATAAAACACCCAAAATCCAAATACAATAAACAATGCCAAGACTCTATAGTGAACTTAATGTGGTTGCCAATTTCCAAATCAGAGGATATTGATCAGTTGAAAAGTTTTGCCAATGAGCACTACAGCCACTCACAAGCTGATCTTGCAAAGCAAAGAATAAGATATTTGCAGAGCTTCTCCATACCTTATGCAATGCGAAACAGAAAATACTCTTTTTATTCTGTTGTTGATAAAAAGGTAATCAATTCGGTGCAGTATGATGAAATCAATCTGCTTTCAAATGGCGCCTATCTGTTGGCCAACAATAAAAAGTATGGTATTGCTGACAGGCGAGGTGAAGTCATTATTCCACCTACGTATTCTTGCATTTCCAACGCAGACAAATTTTACATAGCGCACAATCCTGGATATTTTATAATCTATGATTCAGAAGGCAAGGAAGTCACCACTTTCAGGAATGGGTTGGTTCAGGCGGCTTCGAATTATTTATTAGTTTCTGATAAAATAGGAGGGAAGCAAAAAACCGGACTTTACGATTTCCATGGGAACATGATTTTGCCA
>Ga0315907_10003134_pt1 | contig 19913 bp, 17 predicted proteins | sample LakEriMetagenome_3_FD_203525 | JGI IMG/M metagenome (GOLD analysis project Ga0315907, IMG submission 203525) | Freshwater fungal communities from buoy surface, Lake Erie, Ohio, United States - Buoy 12 MA123 | ecosystem: Environmental > Aquatic > Freshwater > Lake > Lake biofilm | place: USA...
CGGATCGCTGGTCGCGCAACGTCCTCACGGGACGGCCGACCGACTCCGTCGCGCACTGGTCGCGCCAACACGACGCCGGAGCCGACGACATCAAAGGCGTCTGGGAGTTGTCGCGTTTCACCTGGGCGTACGCCTTGGTCCGAGCATGGTTGCGCGACGGCCAGGACCGACATGCCGAGCTGTTCTGGGCGACCTTCGAGGACTGGATGGCCGGCAATCCGCCCAACCGTGGTCCCAATTGGATGTGCGGCCAAGAAGCGGCCTTGCGCCTGATCGCGGTCACCTTCGCTGCGCAGGCTTTCCGCGACCACGCTTCCACGACCGACGACCGTTTGCGGCTCGTCGCCCGGCTGGCGGATGTCACCGGACGCCGCATTTGCTTCCACCTCGACTACGCGCTCTCTCAGCAGAACAACCACGGCATTTCCGAGGCCATCGGCCTGCAGACCGCCGCCACGTTCTGGCCGGAGTTGCCCGGATCTTCGGAATGGTATCGTACCGGCATGGCGGCCCTCGCCGATCAGTGCGCCGAGCTCATCGGGCCGGACGGGGGATTCAGCCAGCACTCCTCTAATTACCACCGCCTGCTGCTGCAGCTCCTGACCTGGTCTGAGATCGTCGAGCGTTCGGTGCGTGACACCTTGCCTGAGGCCGTCCGTGAACGGGCCGCCGCGGCGACCGATTTCCTGGCCGCCTTGCTTCAGGAGGATGGGTCTGTACCGCGCTATGGTTCCGACGACGGCGCCAACCTCTTCCCCTTGAGCGGTTGTGGTTACGAAGATTTCCGTCCGGCGGTCGGCGCCGCCCTCGCCTTGTTCAAAGGAGAACGGCTCCCGTCTGGCCCGTGGGACGAAGCCACCCTGTTGCTGCTCGGACCGGTCGCCGCCAGCGCGGCCCCGTCCGTCCGGGCGCCCGCGGCCTTCGCGGATGCCGGCGTATTCGAGTTCCAGCACCCGCGTGGCCGGTTGTTCTTTCGGGCGCCGAGCCGTTTCCGCACGCGCCCTTCGCACGCCGACCAGCTGCACGTCTCGCTTCGCTGGGATGGCGAATGGATCGCCGAAGATCCAGGCACCTATTCATACAACGCACCCGGTGGCTGGGACGGCTTCGCCGGCTCACGCTTCCACAATCTCGTCACCGTCGACGATGCTGACTGCATGCGCCGGGCCGGACGTTTCCTCTGGCTGCCTTGGACGACTTGTGACGTGCGTCATCAATTCGCCGGCGCCATCGCCTCGCACCTCGGCTTCCCCGGTTTCAAGGCGTCACGGCGGGTGCTCCGGGTCGCGAACGGGTTCGTCATCGTCGATCATCTCATGAGCGTGTCGGGCCGGCCCGGGCGCTGCGTCCTCCGTTGGCATGGGCGCTCCCGGTCGGCGCTCGGGCGGTTGACCGTCGCGTGTTCGGCGCCGTCGACCGAAGAATATGTCACCGCATTGCCCGACGGCGGGGAAGGGTGGCACTCGACGCATTACGGCTCGAAAGAGCCCTCCTGGTGCCGCCGCATTACCGCCACTGGCCGCGACGTAACCTTCATCACCGCCATCGGCTGCTCCCTCCGCCTCGAAGCCAAAAGTTTCTTCGTCGATGGGGAAAAGTATGCCCTGGAATAGAGGCTCGGAGGCCCAGAGGCCCCGTTGACCAGAGAAGAGGCAATGAGAGTATGGAGTATTGAGTATGGAGTATAGGGGGAAGCGATTGCCTTGGGGTAGGGTTGAGCGGCCCGCTCAACCGGTAGGGATGCGATGACATCGCATCCGTTAGGCACCAAGGCGGACGCGATAGTGATAACGTCCCTACCCATGTCAGGTTTTGCGGTTAGCGGTAGGCGGTTGGGGATGCATGTTTCGCAAGAGAGACACCTCCAGGTCCTGCGTCTCGGCCCTAGGGTCTCAGGTGCGGGTTATCAGGTACAGGGACGGGTGCCGGGCGAAATGCAGATCCTGAACCTGTACCCGAACCTAAACACCTGAACCCGGCTCCCCGACTGCCGAGAACCGAGACCTGAAAGTATTTTCCTACCCCAACCCCTGTCCCTGCCCCTAGTTCTCCGAGCCTCTGGTCAACTCAGCCTCTCATCCGTATCTTCCCTTGTCCACGTGCCCACGTGCCAGCTTGTCCCCTAACCTAAAAATGCCCTCCCTCGCCCTCATCGTCGGTACGCGCCCCGAATGCATCAAGCTCGCGCCGGTTTTCGCCGAACTGCGCCGGTCTGGTAAAACGCGTCCGTTGCTGGTCTCGACCGGCCAGCACCGCGAACTCCTCGATCAGGCCCTGGGGTCGTTCGGCCTCAAGCCCGACGTCGACCTCGGGCTCATGCAGCCGGGCCAGTCCTTGCCGGAGCTTTCGAGCCGCGTGATCACGGGGATGTCCGCCTGGCTCGCCGAGGCCAAGCCAGCGACGGTCGTCGTCCAAGGGGATACCACCACCGTGCTCGGCTCCGCGCTCGCCGCCTTCTACGCAGGTATTCCGGTGGCGCATGTCGAAGCCGGCCTGCGCACGGACGACATCCGCTCGCCGTTCCCTGAAGAGATGAACCGACGGGCCACCTCCACGCTCGTCCAATGGCATTTCTGTCCCACCCAGCAGGCCAAGGCGAATCTTCTCCGAGAAGGCATCCCTGAAGCGCACTGTCACGTCACCGGCAACACCGTCATCGACGCGCTTCTGGCCACTCGGGCGCGGATCGGCGGCCTTGAAGGGGCGGCGGTCGGAGCCCGGCTCGGCGTGCCCCCGGCGTTCATCGCTTCGCACCTTGCCTCGCCGAAAGCGCGTTGGATCCTCGTCACCGGCCACCGCCGCGAATCCTTCGGGCCCGGCTTCGAGAATCTCTGCCACGGCATCCGGCGCCTGGTCGACACGCACCCCGATCTCGGCGTCCTGTATCCCGTCCACCTCAACCCGCGGGTCCAGGAGCCGGTGCGTCGCCTGCTCGGCGGGCACCCGCGGATCGCGCTTGCCGCGCCCGCGGCCTACGAAGACTTCGTCTGGCTCATGGACCGTTCCACGTTCGTGCTCACGGATTCCGGAGGCGTGCAGGAAGAAGCCCCCTCGCTCGGAAAGCCCGTGCTCGTCATGCGCGAGAACACCGAGAGGCCCGAAGGCGTGACCGCTGGCACGAGCGAGCTCGTCGGCACCGACGCCGACCGCATCGTCGCGGCGGCTACCCGCCTGCTCTCCGATCCGGCCGAATACGCCCGGCGGTCCCAGCTGCGCAATCCTTACGGCGACGGCGACGCCGCGGTCCGGATCGCCCGGGTGATGGAAGCGGCGCTGCAATAAGTAGAGGCCCGGAGGCCCAGAGGCTCGGTTGACCAGAGGAGATGCACGCTAGTAGACACGTTGGCAAGGGATGCATCGGGTAGGGATGCGATGACATCGCATCCGTTGGGGCCCAGGACGGACGCGTCGCCGACGCGCCCCTACCTCAAGACATCGCCCTGTTACCCTTCGGGTGTGCTGCCTCCCTTGCCAACATGTCAACTTGTCAACCTGCCAGCTAGTGTTTGCCGTCGCAGTCCAATCATCCGGTCTCCGGTTTCCCTTTGAGTCGGATGAATGAGTTGGCAAGCGGGCAAGTTGACACGTTGACAAGGGATGCAACGGGTAGGGGCGCGACGGTGTCGCGACCGTATGGGAATAGGCGGACGCGTCGCCGACGCGCCCCTACCTCAAGACATCGCCCTGTTACCCTCTGCATCTGCCGCTCTGCCGCTCTGCCTCCCTTGCCAACTTGTCAACCGGCCAGCTAGTTCGCCTCCTCTAAGCCTCCGAGCCTCTGGTCAACTAAGCCTCTAGTGCTTCCCCCTGCGACTCCGTCGCAGCTCCCTTGCCCACGTGCCCACTTGCCAACTTGCCCCCTAAATTTCAGTGCGCCTCCTCTATTTCCATCAGCATTTCGCGACCCCTTTGGGTTCATCAGGCACGCGTTCCTATGAGTTCGCGCGGGCGCTGATCGCGCGCGGCCATCAGGTCACGCTCATCTGCGGTGCGCATAAGCAGAGCGGGCTGGAGCTGCCTTATGACGCCGCCCGCGGCTGGCATCGCGGCCAGGTCGACGGCATTGACGTCATCTCGCTCCCGTTGGCCTACTCCAACCGGGATTCGTTGCTGCGCCGCGCCTGGGTTTTCCTGCGCTTCGCCTGGCGTTCCGTCCGGCTCGCGCTGACGCTCGACTGCGACCTCGTGTTCGCGACCTCGACGCCGATCACCGCCGTCATCCCGGGCCTGGCCGCCAAGTGGCTGCGCCGGAAGCCGTTCGTCTTCGAAGTCCGCGACCTCTGGCCCGAGCTGCCCCGCGCCCTCGGCTTGCGCAATCCCTTCGTGCTTGGCGGCATGTCGCTCCTGGAATTCCTGGGCTACCGTTCAGCCGACGCGTGCGTGGGGCTTTCACCGGGCATCGTCGAAGGCATCCGCTCGCGTTCCGCGGCCAACCTGCCGATCGCCATGATTCCCAATGGTTGCGACTTGGAAGTCTTCCATCCGTCCAAGCGTGCACCGCTGAAGCTGCCCGGCATCGGACCTGATGATTTCGTCGCCGGCTTCACCGGCGCCCACGGGGTCGCCAACGGTCTGGACGCCTTGCTCGACGTCGCCGCCGAGCTCAAGCGTCGCGGCGACACTCGCGTGAAGCTCGCTTTCATCGGCGACGGCAAGGAGAAGGAACGCCTCGCCGCCCGGGCCGCGGAAGAGGGGCTCACTAACTGCCTCTTTTTCCCTCCGGTCCGTAAGACCGAGCTCGGCGCCATCACCGCCTCCTTGGATTGCGGCCTGATGGTCCTCAAGAACATCCCCGCCTTCTACCGGGGCACCTCGCCCAACAAGTTCTTCGACTATATCGCCGCCGGCATCCCGGTCATGAACAATTATCCCGGCTGGCTGGCTGGCCTCGTCACCGAACACCAAGCCGGCGTCGCGGTCCCGCCCGACGACCCCGTCGCCTTCGCCGATGCGATCCAGCGTCTCGCCGCAGATGCCGCCTTGCGTGAGCGCCATGGCCTGAACGCCCGTCGCTTGGCCGAAGATCAGTTCAGTCGGGACCGGCTGGCCGTGAAGTTTGCCGAAGTATTGGAACGTGCCGTCCGCGAATGAGTCACCCGACCCCGTTTTGAGTCCATGAATATCTTGATCACTTCCGCCGGCCGGCGTAATCAGCTCCTGCAATGCTTCCGTCAGTCGGCGGCCGTGCTCGATCTGCCGCTGCGTATCTTGGCGGCCGATCTGAATCCGAAAATGAGTTCGGCCTGTCAGGCCGCCGATGCGTCCTTTACGCTGCCGGCCTGCGGTGACGCTAGTTATGCGGACAGCCTGATCGAGTTATGCGTCCGTGAGAGGGTTTCCTTGCTCGTCCCGACCATCGATCCGGAGCTGGCTCCGCTCAGCCGGGCACGCGGCCGCTTCCAGGAAATCGGCACGACCGTAGCCGTCTCCCACGAATCCGTCGTCGCCCTAGCGGGAGACAAGCTGGTCACGGCTCGCCAATTAGACGCCGCCGGGATTCCGACTCCGAAGTCACTCCGGCTCGCCGATTACCTCGCGAGCCCGGAGGCGTTGAGCGGTCCGCTGATCGCGAAGCCTTTGAACGGAAGCTCTTCGGTGGGCATCGTCTTCGCCGCAGGGCCGGACGAATTGCGGGCTTTGCCGACGGATCGTTATTTGGTCCAAGAGCGGTGGGCCGGCCGGGAGTTCACCGTGAACATGTTTTTTGACCGCGGGGGCAAATGTGTCGCCGCTGTGCCGCATGAAAGAATCCAAGTCCGTTCGGGCGAGGTGTCCAAAGGGCGGACCTGCCGCCCGCCGGCGGTTGTGGCGCTCGCTGAGCAGGTCTCCAAGCTGCTCGAAGGGGCGCGCGGAGCGCTATGTTTCCAGGCCATCCTCCGATCCGATGGCAAGGCTTGCGTCTTTGAGATCAACGCCCGGTTCGGGGGCGGCTATCCGCTCGCCCACCAGGCAGGCGCGACCTTCAGCCAGTGGTTGCTCGAAGAGGTCGCGGGACTTCCTGCGACCGCCAATAATCGCTGGCAGGACGGCGTCCTGATGCTCCGTTATGATGCCGCGGTCTTTTCCTCTCTGGGCCAACCCTAGTCAATGGTCGTCGTCTTTGATCTGGATGACACGCTCTACCCGGAGTCGGCTTACGTGCTTTCGGCCCTCCAGGCCGTCGGCGAGCTAGGCGAGGACCGAATGGGCTTAACGGGATTCGCCCTGGCCTTGCGCCGACTTTTCGAGTCGGGCCAGCGGACCAAGCTCTTCCAGACGGCGATCGCGGAGCTAAATCGACCGGCGCCGACCGCCGAAGACCTGGAGGCCCTCCTCGCTGCTTATCGGAACCATCGCCCAGCGCGACTGGATTGGCATCCCGACGCCCTTGGCTTAGTGAAGGCTTTGCACGCCCGCTACCCGTTGGCGATCATCTCTGACGGCTACATGCCCACCCAGCGGCTCAAAGCCGAAGCCCTCGGCGTCGACCGTTGGTTTACGCACGTCGTTTTCACCGAAGAATTCGGGCGCGCCTTCTGGAAGCCCTCCGCACGTGCCTTCGAGTCGGTCATGCAGACGTTCCCGGGAGAGAATTTCGTCTATATCGGAGACAATCTTGCCAAGGACTTCGTCGCGCCGCGGGCCTTGGGATGGAATACCATCTATGTCCGCCGACCTGACGGTATCCATAAGGACGCGCTTCCTCCGGCCCATGGTGCTCCTCGACATAAGGTCTCCGACCTGGCCGAAGCGGCCTCACTCTTCTCTGCCGAAGCCAGATGATCTCCTTTGATCAGTCACTCAAACTTGTCCTTCGACGCATGGCCTTGCTTGGACGGGAGCTCGGCAAGCCCGAGCTAGAAAAAGCGGACAAGCATACGCGGCTTTTCGGGGAAGCCTCCTGCCTGGACAGCATCGGCTTGGTCACGCTGATGGCGGACCTGGAAGAAGATATACGTGTCGCCACCGGCAAGACCGTCACTTTGGCCGACGAGAAAGCCATGAGCCGGCTCACCTCGCCCTTCCGCCGCGTCGACCTGTTAGCGGAATATATTGTGGAAGTGACCAGCAGGTAGAGGCCCGGAGGCCCAGAGGCTCGGTTGACCAGACCAGAGGCAATGAGAGTATAGGGGAAGCGATTCCTTGGGGTAGGCTTGAGCGGCCCGCTCAACCGGTAGGGATGCGATGACATCGCATCCGTTAGGCACCAAGGCGGACGCGATAGTGATCACGTCCCTACCCATGTCAGGTTTTTGCGGTTAGCGGTAGGCGTTTGGGGATGCATGTTTCGCAAGAAAGACACTTCCAGGTCCCGGGTCTTGGCCCTCAGGTCTCAGGTACGGGTTATCAGGTACAGGTACGGGTGCGGGCAAAATTCAGGTCCTGAACCGGCCCCCGAACCCGAACACCTGAACCAGGCTTCCGACTGCCGAGACCCGAGACCTGAAAGTATTTTCCTACCCCAACCCCTGTCCCTGCCCCTACCCTTAAATTCACTTTTGCACTTTTGCACAGGAGCTTAGCTCCGATTTGCACCTTTGCACAGTCTCGAGTCCAGCCCTCGTTCGGCCGCCGCCTCCCTTGCCCACTAGTCAACTTGTCAACCGGCTAGCTAGTTTGCCTCTCTCTGAGCCTCCGAGCCTCTGGTCAACTAAGCCTCTAATCTGTCTCTCCCCTTGCCCCCTGGCCCACGTGCCAACTTGTCCCCTAAACTAAAAATGCCCCCCACCGTCCTCATCACCGGTACGACCCAAGGACTGGGACGGGCTTTGGCGGAGCGCATGTTGGCTGACGGTTGGATCGTGCACGGGTTCGCCCGCGGACCGCAGTCGCTCTCGCACGAACACTTCCGTGCTCACGCCGTTGATGTCACCGATGAAGCGGCCGTGCGATCGAAGGTCGCGGCGGTCGCCGCCGCCGGGCGTATCGATGTCCTGATCAACAACGCTGGTTCAGCCGCCTTGAATGCTTTCCTGCTCACGCCGGGCAAGGTCGCGGAGAATCTTATGCGCGTGAACTACCTGGGCACGTTCCATTGCCTGCAGGCGGTCGGTAAGGTGATGATCCGCCAGCGTGGCGGTCTCGTCATCAATCTCACCACCGTCGCCGTACCCTTGTCGCTGGAAGGCGAAGCCGCCTACGTGGCCAGCAAGGCCGCGGTCGAAGCGCTCACCAAGGTCGCCGCCAAGGAACTCGCCTCCCAAGGCGTCCGGGTCATCGCGCTAGGCTTGGGTCCGGTCGACACCAAGCTCACCCGGGCGGTGCCCAAGGCAGCGTTGGCCAAGATCAACGGCGCCATCGGACGTCCCCAAGGCACGGCGATGGACGAGGCCGTCGACTTCATCCTGTCCCGTCTACGTGACCCTGGAATCAAGAGCGGCAGCGTGGAGTATCTCGGATCCGTTGAGAGTTGAACCGTTGATCGGTTGGTCAGTTGGCCAGAGAAGTGAACTAGCTGGCAGGCTGGCCAGTTGATACGTTGACAAGTGATGCAACGGGTAGGGATGCGATGACATCGCATCCGTTCGGGTAATGGGTAGGGACGGTTCTCCGAACCGTCCGAACGGCGGGCACGGAGAACCCTCCCTACCAATCCGCAGCCAATCATCCAGTCTCCGGTTTCCCTTTGAGTCAGATTGCTGTATTCCCTGCCCACTAGTCAACTTGTCAACCGGCCAGCTAGTGTCCTCCTCCGGCCAACCGTTCAACTAATCAACTCTTCTTCGGTTCTGAGCCTCCGAGCCTCTGGTCAACTCAGCCTCTAGCTTCCTGCCCTCCGGCCCTCGGGCCCTCGAGTCCATGTATTCAGTCTCCCCTTGTCCACGTGCCCACGTGCCAGCTTGCCCCCTTTAAATTCAATGCACCTCCTCACTCGCATCACCACTTACGCCGGCAAGCCCGCCTTAGCCGGCGTCTGGGGCGTCGTGACCTATGCGGACTTGGGCGCGCTCATCGACAAGGCCAAGCAGTCCTTGGCCCATTTAAAACTCGCCCGACCCACGGCGTTCGGACTGATTGGCGAGCACGGCCCGGCCTCCACCGCTTGGCTGATCGCCTTGGCTGATGCCGGTCATTTCGTGGCTCCGCTTTCAGGGAATCCGGCCGAGTTTCCAGCCAAACTAGCCCTCATCAACGCGCAGTGGATCGTCGCGACCGGCCATACCTCCTGGGACCTCCTGCCGCGCGTCGACGAGCCGTCGAAGCACCCTCTCTTCACGCACTTACGCGAGCAGGGTTCCGCTGGCCTGGTTCTTTTCTCGAGCGGCACGAGCGGTGCGCCCAAGGCGATGGTACAGGATTTCACCAAGCTTCTGGCTTCCTACGAATCCCGCCACGAAAGCGACCTCGTGATGCTGGCTCTCCTCGGCTTCGACCACATCGGGGGACTGAACACGCTTTTCATCTCTTTGGCGGCCGGCTCGTTGCTCGTCATCCCGGCGTCGCGCTCGCCGACCGACGTCGCCGTCGCAGTCTCCCGCCACCGAGTGGCGATCCTCCCGGCCTCGCCGACTTTCCTCAATCTTCTGCTCACGGCTGGCCTGACCGCTGAACTCGCCTCCTTGCGGGTCATCACCTACGGCACCGAGCCGATGCCGGAGGGCCTGCTCCTCCGCCTCAAGGCCGCCTTCCCGCGGGTGCGCTTCGTCCAGACCTATGGCACCAGCGAAACCGGCATTGTCCGCACTTCGAGCCCGGAGGCCGGCTCGACCTTCCTCCGCTTTGAGGATCCGAATCTCGAATGGAAAATCATCGACGACGAGCTTTGGCTCCGCAGCCGCACGCAGATCGCCGGCTACCTCAACGCCAGCAATGAACGATTCACCGCCGACGGCTGGTTCCGCACCGGTGATAAGGTCGAGCAGGGGCCCGGCGGCACGTTGCGCATCCTCGGCCGCCTCGGCGAGATGATCAATGTCGGCGGAGAGAAGCTCATGCCTGCCGAGGTCGAGGCCGTCGTTCAGCACATCGACGGCGTGATCGAGTGCCGGGCCTTCGGAGAAAGCCATGCGTTCACCGGACAAGCTGTCGCCGTCGATATCGTGTCCGCGGGAACTCTGGACCATGAGACCCTCCGGGCCAGGATCCGGACGGTCTGTCGTGCCAAGCTCGCCAGGCATAAAGTGCCCGTAAGGGTCAATTTCGTTAGCCACGTCAGCGGAGAGCGGTTGAAAAAAATACGTAATTCGGGGGCCTGAGCCGGGCCAGGCGCTTTTATGAATCATGAACCATACTGGCTAGAAGGCACCGAGCAGTCCCAGCCTAACTTAGGCCAGAAGTGCCTTGTCGTGGGAGTTTGGTTCGCGGCACTGATAGTCACGATGAGTTTTTCCGGTTTAGCGGTCTTGCTCTTGCCGGCTGTCGCAATCCTGACGGTGATGTTCAGCCGGGGAACGGACTATTTCGGCCTGCTGCTTTGCATACTGTTACCCTTGAGCTTCAGCTATTATTTTCAGATAGGACAGATCCCCGCGATGGTCCTCATCGTCAGATCGTTGCTGCTGCTGACAATTTTCATAGTTTACTTTAAGACTCGCTGGGCTGATTGCGAATACCAAACGGCTGCGATTTGTGCAGGACTCTTCTTTCTGGTCGCAGCCTACTCATCATATAAGTATTCATTTTACCTCAGCATTTCCCTGACAAAAATTGTGTTCTGTGGGCTATTCCTTGGCGGGCTGACCCTGATGGCACGCCGAACGGCCAGTTTTCCTCATGTGACTTTTGGCGTCATCGCCACCATTGGCGCTCTCTCGGCCGGTTTTTACTTAGTCGCGCCCGAAGTCGGCTACGCCTTCGTCCAGGATCCCAACGCCGGACTCTCGGCCGCAGGAAAGTTTTCCGGCGTCATGAATCACCCGCAGCTTCTGGCCGCCTTGTTGGCGGTGAACATGCCGCTGATGTTGCATGCGTATATCAGTAGGACGGGAACAGTTTCATCTCTGGGGATTGGCGCATTCGTCGTCTCGTTTTTCCTGATCGCCGTCTCATCGAGCCGCACCGGGATGCTTGCCGCGTTCGTCGGTAGCGCCCTCACGCTTTATTTTCATAACGTCCATGCATCAAATCCGACGATGAAGCGAAGGGCGTATTACATCACCTTCGGGGCATTTTTGGCCATGTGCATCGGGCTGATCGCAGCCTTCGACATTGTGAGACTATTTGTCTTTAAGACCGAAGACATCGAAGGCGGCTTAAGCCTGAGCGGCCGCGACCGAATTATCACGGCTTCCTGGTCGGGTTTTCTCGCAAGCCCAATTCTAGGCAACGGCTTCCAGGTCCCTTCTGAGTTCACCGAACACGGTGCCGCGACTTTCGGAATAAGTTCGGAGGCCACCACCGTCGAAAAATGTTTCTTCCTGACGATGCTGTTGGAAGAAGTCGGCATTGTCGGGACGACGTTGTTCCTCTGTTTCCTCGGCTCGTTGTTATTGCAATGGCGGCAGAAAGGCAGTTACGTCGCCTTCGCCGCCATGATTACCTTCTTGGTGATCAATACCGGCGAATCTTGCATTCTTTCACCGTCTTCGATTGGCGGCCTCTGCTGGCTGTCGATCTTCGCCACGCATAACCTCAGCCTTTTCGCCGAGCCAGCGCATTCATGATCCTGATTGACACCGTCTATGTCAACGCCGGCGGGGGCAAGGCGTTGTTGCAGGAGCTGTTGGGTCGTCTGCGCGGCCGGACGAAGTGCATCTTGTTGTGCGATGCCCGCATGCAGGGCGTGGATACGTCGGGCTACGAAGTCAGCGTCATCCCCGCTGGCGAACTTGCCCGCCGGGCATTTTACCGGCTCAATCGTGACCGCCTGACCCGGGTGTTCTGTTTCGGTAACGTGCCGCCCCCGGTCCGGCTGCGCGCCGAGGTCGCTGTCTACTTCCACAACGTGCTTTTATGCAGCGCGTTCAAGAATGCGACGTGGCGCGAAGAGTTCATGGGGATGCTCAAGATGCGCTATATCCGTTGGCTGCGAAGCCACGCCGATGTCTTCCTGGTCCAGACGGGTTTGGTGCGGACGGCGTTGGCCCGTGACCTCGGAGCGGACGTCACGATCAGCGAACTCCCTTTTTATCCGGCAACCCGGCACGCAGCCGCACCTGGTGAGCCAGCGGAGGGAAGGTGGTCGCGCTATGCTTATGTCAGCAACGGGTATCCGCATAAGAATCACGCCCGCCTGATCGCGGCCTGGGAAAGGCTGGCTAAGCAGGGAATCTATCCCGAGCTTCACCTGACGTTGTACGGCGAATGGACCGGCCTCTATCAGCAGATCGAGCAGGCCAGAACTGCCGGGGCTCGGATCACGAACCACGGCTTCACCGACTCGCAGCTTCTTTATCAGGCTTGCGGGTATCAGATCTATCCGTCCGTCGCCGAAAGCTTCGGGTTAGGATTGGTGGAGGCGGCGGAAGCAGGCTGTGCGGTCATCGCCGCGGACCTTCCGCATGTCCACGCGGCGATCAGGCCCTTCGGCTTGTTCGATCCGCATTGCGTGGAATCGATCCAACAGGCCGTCCTGGCGACCCATGGCCGGCCGGCCCCGAAGTCGGCGGTCGTCGCCCCGAATGAGGTCGGACGGCTGGTCGACTGGCTTGGCTCCGATATCGCTATCCCAGGCACCCCTCGTTGCGCGGCCTTGATCAACCATACCGCCCAAGGCCTTTCATGAACGGTCTCTCCTTGCGTCCAGTGGGCACAAAATCAACCGACTAAGCCCGCGCCATGCTGACTTCCCTGACTCATGTCCGCATCGCCGGATTAGCCGTGTCCACCGGGGCCTTGACGCGCGACTTCCTCGCCGACGGTCTGGCCCAAGGCTTAGGCGAGGCCGAGCTGCTTAAGGTCGCCAAAGCCGTCGGGCTGAGCACCCGCCAGGTGGCCGGACCAGGCGTCACCGCTTTGGACTTATGCGCGGATGCCGCCCATCGCCTACTGCGTGCCGCCGGCCTCGATGCCTCATCCATCGATGCGTTGATCTTCGTCACGCAGACTCCCGATCACGGTCAGCCCAACAATGCCTCATGGTTGCATGGCCGCCTCGGGCTGGCCAAGACCGCCGCCGCTTTCGAACTCTCGATGGGATGTTCCGGCTGGGTCTACGGACTCCAGCAGGCGTCACTGCTTTGCGCGCACGGAGGCGCCGCGCGGGTGCTGCTCTGCGCCGGCGACACGCTTAGCCGGCTCACCCATCCGGGCGACCGCGCGCTCGATCCCCTGTTTGGCGACGCCGGCTCCGCCACGCTCATCGAGCGGACCGGGACCCCGGCCGCTTGCCATTTCGTGCTCGGTGCGGATGGCGCCGGCGCGGACGCCATCATCGTCCCGGCGGGCGGAGCCCGGCAGCCGGCGTCGGCCACGACGCGCATCGAGGCCGTCGATGCCGAAGGCAACCGCCGTCATGCGGAAAACCTCCGCATGAACGGAGCGGAAGTATTCAATTTCACCCTGCGCGAGGTGCCTCCCGCCGTCAGCACGGTCATGCGTCTGGCCGGCTGGACCCCGGAGACGGCCGACGCCCTCGTCCTTCATCAGGCCAATGGTTTCGTCGTCACGTCGCTCGGACGTAAGTGCGGCTTCCCGGCCGAGAAGACCCCGCTGGCCGCTTTCGAAAAATACGGAAACCAGAGTTCGGCTTCCATCCCTTGCGCGCTCCTTGACGCGCTCGGCGGAAGGCTCGAGGCCGGCCCGCTCAAGATCATCGCCTGCGGCTTCGGCGTCGGGCTCAGCTGGGGAGCCTTCGCCGGAGAAATCGGACCGCTTGTCGTCGTCCCAGTCAAGGCATACGGCTGATCTCTGCACCCGTGACACCTTCCCTCCAAGCAGCTTTCCTTAAAGAGCTTGAAGCTTCCTTGGTCAACTGCCCGGCAGGCAGCCTGACCATGGAGCTGCGCTTCCGGGATCAAGCCTGGTGGGACAGCCTGGCCGCGCTGACCTTGCTGGCGGTCTTCGACTCGACCTTCGGGCGGCCCTTACCGGTCGTAGATCTCATGAAGTGCCAAACCATCTCCGACGTATGTCGTCTAGCCTGATATGAGTGAATTATCTGGCAAAAGAATAGCCGTCCTCGGCGCTACTGGTGCCATTGGATCTTCGATACTCAGGCGTCTCCACGTCGCAAAAGCTCACCCGCTCGCTTTTGGGCGTTCGCCGGAAAAGCTGGCCACGCTCGCGGAACACGCCGCCGAATCCCATATCCTGGACCTACAGAGACCGGATGACTGGAAGGCCCTCATCGGCTCCATCGCCCCTTTGGATGGGCTGGTCATTGCTTCGGGGACCCTAGAGGTCCTGCCCTTCAGCCTTCTGACGAACAAGAAATTTGCCGAAACTTTGGAGACGAACGTCATCAGCCCGGCGGGTTTCCTCCGCTCTTTGCTGAGGGCGAAAAAAATAAATCTTGGCGCGCCGGTCGTCTTCATCGGCTCAATCAGCGGCATCCGTGGCGCCGCCGGCCATGCCGCTTATGCCGCCAGCAAGTCCGCCTTGCATGGGCTGGTCCGCACGCTCGCGCTGGAGCTCGCCCCGCAGAAGATCCGGGTCAACCTGGTCTCGCCTGGGCTGATCGATGCCGGCATGGGGGCCGCGTTCCGTAAGCAACTCTCCGCCGAGCAGTTCGCTGCTTATGTCGGCGCCTATCCCTTAGGGGCGGGCAGCGCGGATGATGTCTCTGGGGCCGTCTCCTTCCTGCTTTCCCCCTCCGCGCGCTGGATTACTGGGCAGGATTTAGTCGTGGATGGTGGAGCTACCCTAAGCTGAGCCCCCTCGTCTCGCTCATGAAACCCTTATACATCGTGGGAGCTGGCAGTTTCGGCCGCGAACTCCACTCCTATGTCTTGCGCCATCCGGCGCACGGCCATGTCTGGACATTCGCTGGTTTTCTCGACGATAATCCGGATGCGCTTGCGGATTACGGACGATTCGCGCCGGTGATTCCCTTGAGCGGACATCTGCCGGATCCTTATGGCGTCTATCTCTGCGGCCTCGGCCGGCCTGCGACGAAAGCGCGTCTCATGGAATCCCTGCTCAGGGCGGGGGCCGAGTTTATCCATTTTGTCCATCCCTCGGTCTTGCTCGGGGAGCGCGTCCGGCTCGGGCGGGGCGTTATTCTCTGCCCCGGCGTGATCCTGACTTGCGACATTTCCCTCGGTGACTTCGTGACGATCAACCTGAACACGACCATCGGGCATGACGTCACGGTCGGCGAATGGACGACGGTCAGCTCGCAATGCGACCTCACCGGGCATGTTCAGGTCGAGGCGGGCGTCTTCATCGGCAGCAAGGCCAGCGTCATTCCTGGACGTAGAATCGGAGCTGGCTCCTTGGTCGCCGCCGGCGCCGTGGTATTCCGTGATGTCACCCCGGGCGTCACGGTGGCCGGCAACCCGGCCGCCACGCTCACGGCCTCCGGGCCGGCGCATTCTTCCTGAGCATGCGCAGATTCTTGCTCATTTCAGGCAGCTTGATGCTTGCGGGCTTACTGGCGCTAGTCCTCGTCTCCGAATTCGCCGCCTCGAGGCCTCGCAGATTCACCGGCGATGTCGGGCAAGCCTTGCCGGAAGTCCCAGGCTGGCAGCGCCAGGAAATTCCGCTCGCCGAATCTTCGGCGGCGATGGCGAGCGCTAGGGGAATCCTTAATTTCAGCCAGGCCAAGCAAGTGATTTATACTCGCGGATCCCTGCGGTTGCTCGTCTATGTGGCCTATTGGGAACCAGGCAAGGTCTCGGTCGTCGACGCCGGCTCGCATAATCCGGATTCCTGCTGGGTGAACAGTGGCTGTGTTCGCGCTGACCGGCAATTCGCTGTCGCCGGCCGGGTGTCCGGCCGCGAATTGATTCCTTATGAATACGGGCAGTATCTGGTGCCGCAGGGTGGTTTGCAGAACGTCGCGTTCTGGCATCTCGTGAACGGCGAGCCCAACCGCTACGAAGCCCAGGTCGCGGGTTGGCGTGACGGACTGATCGGGCGTCTCGAACGCCTGCCGCTGCTTTGGAAGGACATCCGGCTCTATGGCCTGAACCAGAAAAGCGAGCAGATGTTCATCCGGATAAGCAGCACCACCGGCATCCCCGAGATCTTGAACGACCCCGCCGCCGCCGAGCTGCTCCGTGGGATGAGCCGGCTCGGCATCTTTGCGGAAGAACATTGGCGTTAACCCGACCCGAAACAAAACCTTGAAAACAGACATCGAGACGATCTATCAGTGCCTGCCGTCCTTCGCCCAGCAGCTCGCGCTGGAATGGCGCGGCAGGGACCTGCAGAAGAACCGGTATGGCCCCCTGTTCCAGAGGTGCCTGCAGGCCGCCCTCGCCCGGCGCGCGTTCACCAAGGGCCAGCTGGACGACTATCGGGCGATGTTACTCGCCGCGCATCTGAAGCATGCCCGGCATGCCCCTTTCTGGGCGGAAAAGTTCTCGCTTCATGCCGTCAACCCGGACGCCTCCGATCCGTTCGCCGAACTGGCCAAGCTGCCGGTCCTGACCAAGGACGAGGTGCGGCAGAACCTCGCCCGGATCGCCAATCCGCTGATCGACCGGCGCGACCTCCTGCGGTCGCATACCGGCGGGAGCACGGGCAGCGGACTGGTTTTCCATGAGACCCGGGAAGCCGAAGCGCAGCGCTGGGCCATCTGGTGGCGTTACCGGCTCGAACTCGGCATCAGTCAGGAAACCGTCTGCGCGCATTTCGGCGGTCGCTGCCTGATTCCGTTGACGCGGGCGAAGCCGCCCTTCTGGCGGACCAGCCAAGCGACCCGGCAGATTATTTTCAGTACGCAGCACCTGCGTCGCGAAACCGTCGGATCCTATGTCCGCGAGATCGAGGCGAAAGAGGTGAAGTGGATCCATGGTTATCCCTCGGGCATCAGCCTGATGGCGACCTGGATGCTGGAACAGGGTATCCCGCCCCCGGCTGGCCTGAGCGTCATCACCACCGGCTCGGAAAACCTGACCCCTCAGGTCAGGCAGCGGATCCAGCAGGTGTTGGGCGCCCCGGTCTACCAGCATTATGGCATGGCGGAGTCGGTGGCCAATTTCTCGGAGACGAAAGACGGCCGGATGTGGGTCGACGAAGATTTCGCGGCCGCCGAGTTCGTCCCCGGCGTCGCCGGCCATCAGATCGTCGGCACCAATTGGCATAACCCGGCTTTCCCGCTTTTCCGTTACGCCCCCGGCGATACCTGCGAGATCGCCGAGGCGTCGCCGGCCGCCGGGGCGGCGAGGCAAGTCACTTCCATCCATGGTCGCGAACAGGATTTCATCCAACTGAAGAACGGCAGCATGGTCGGGGCCGCTGCTTTGTCCCTGGTCTTCGCCGACTCTCCGCAGGTCGTCGAGGCGCAGTTCCTCCAGAAGGAAGCCGGACAGGTCGAGATCAGGGTCGTGAAAGGCTCCGCCTTCGGGCCGGAAGACGAGGAAGCCATGAAAAAACAGCTGACGCGACGCTTCGGCGTCCTCTGCGACTACCAGATCGTCTACGCCGAAAGACTGCCGCGCACGGCCAGTGGCAAGCTGCGCCTGGTCATCTCCGGGCCTCCGGCTTCAAGCGCGTGAGCATTCGGCCGGAAACGGTCGCCCGGCATGGATAAGTTAGGGAAAACTATATACGATTTCCGCCAAACGGTTATTGTATAAACAAAATAAAAGCCGTATTTCTCAAAGACGATGTGCGGAATCTTCGGGGCCATCGGCCCAAACTCCGAGGCATTGGCCCGCAAAGCTCAGGCTCTGCTGGCGCATCGCGGACCCGACGGCTCGGGCAGCTTCTTCGCTCCGGAAGCCCGGTTGGCGCTGGCCCAGACCCGGCTCGCGATCCAGGATCTCGGCGCCGCGGCGACGCAGCCGATGACCGATCCCGCCGGGCGGGCGACGGTCGTGTTCAACGGGGAGATCTACAACTTCCGCGAACTGCGTGACCAATTGTCGGCCGGGTATGAGTTTCGTTCCAGCGGCGACACCGAAGTGCTGCTGGCCGCCTACCTTCGCTGGGGCGATGCCATGTTGGGCAAGCTCAACGGCATCTTCGCGCTGGCTATCTACGATCATCGGGAGCGGACGGTCTTGCTCGCGCGCGACGGCCTCGGGGTGAAGCCGCTCTATTGCCTGCAGACCCAGAGCCACTTCGCCTTCGCCTCCGAGATCAAAGCCCTGCTGTCGGTCCCGGATTTCGACCGGAGCCTGGATCTGCAGGGAGTCTCTCAGTACCTGACCTATCTCTACAGCCCTGGCCAGCATACCGCGTTCAAGTCGGTCTTGAAATTTCCGCCCGGCCACGCCGTCAAGATCGCCGACGGCCGGAAAATCCGCGAGTGGTGCTTCTATGAGCTTCCTTCCGCCCAGGAGCCCATGCCGTTCACCGTTGCCGGGGCGTCGGCCGAGCTCATCCACCGGTTGGATGCGGCCATCGGGCGGCAGATGGTTTCCGACGCGCCCCTCGGAGCGTTCTTGTCCGGCGGCTTGGATTCCAGCGCCATCTGCGCCTTGGCGCAGCGGCGGCTCGGCTCCCGTCGGCTGGATTGTTTCACCATCGACCTCCGCTCGACGGCGGGCGCCAAGGAGGGCTTCGTCGATGACCTACCGTATGCACGGTTGGCGGCCAAGGCCTTGGGGGTGAACCTGCACGTCGTCACCGCAGACCGTGAGCAGCTCGTCGATCTGGAGAAACTCGTCTGGCACCTGGATGAGCCGCAGGCCGACCCCGCCGCGCTCTGTAACTTCCATATCTGCCAGCTCGTCCAGCAGCAGGGCATCAAGGTGATGCTTTCCGGCGCCGGCGCCGATGATATCCTGACGGGCTATCGCCGACATCAGGCCTTAGAAATCGAACGCTATTGGCAGTGGCTGCCGGCTTTCGCCAGAAGTTCGCTCGTCGGCCTTGCGGGGTATGCCCCTCAGGCCACTTCTTGGGGCCGACGGTTGCATAAGGCGTTTCGCCAGGCCGCCCTTGCCCCCCAGGAACGTATGGTCGGCTATTTCCAATGGTTAGAGCAGGATCGGCTCCAAGGCCTTTGGTCTCAGGAAGTCAAAGCCGCGGGTATCCTTCCGGACCCCAGCGCGCCGCTGACCGAAGCCTTGCGGGCCCTGCCAGAAGGCATGCCTGGCTTGAATCAGATGCTCTCCTTGGAGAGATTCTTCCTCACCGACCACAATCTGAATTACACGGACAAGATGTCGATGGCGGCGGGCGTCGAAGTGAGGGTGCCGTTCCTGGACCGCGACCTAATTGATTTTGCAACACGGCTGCCTGTGGACTTCAAGCAACGCGGACGGATCAGCAAATGGATCTTTCGTCAGTCGATGCAGGGAATCTTGCCCGAGGAAGTCATCCACCGTCCCAAGACGGGCTTCGGGATTCCCTTGCGGGGCTGGATGACCGCCAAGGACAATCGCATCGAGGCGGATTATCTGAGCAGAGCATCCCTCACCAAGCGCGGGCTTTTCGATCCGGATGCGGTGCAAAGGCTGATCGTCGACAACCGGACCGGCAGGACCGATGCGAGTTATCCGATCCTGGCCTTGGCTTGCGTCGAGATCTGGTGCCGTCAGTTTCATGATGCCCCAGCGGCCTGATCATTCCTCCTCATGAGCGGAGGATGGTGCGGATTTCAAGCGGGCAGAAGACGGAGGAATGATTGGCGACTCTCGGGGCTTTGTGGATTAGAAGCGGAAGTAGAGTCTCGCTCAAAGGGAAACCGGAAACCGGAATGTTAGCTCGGTCATTTGATTCGATTTAGTCTCACTTCGCTAAGTTTATTGAGCATACGGCAAACTTTCGAATATCCCTCATGAAGACGGACGGCCTGTTGATGCGGAACAGCCTTCATCTTCGAAGCTAGTTCAAGCTGGATCTTCGTTTCGGCGGCAGAAGCGACGGCTATGTTAAAGAACCGCACGCTGTCCTTTGTCGTGGGTCTTCCGTCGCCCTCTGCTATGTTACTCGTTACA
>Ga0315907_10003136_pt1 | contig 19901 bp, 18 predicted proteins | sample LakEriMetagenome_3_FD_203525 | JGI IMG/M metagenome (GOLD analysis project Ga0315907, IMG submission 203525) | Freshwater fungal communities from buoy surface, Lake Erie, Ohio, United States - Buoy 12 MA123 | ecosystem: Environmental > Aquatic > Freshwater > Lake > Lake biofilm | place: USA...
GCATTGGTTCGCTGTGCCACGTCTTCGAGCCGCGAGAATGCGCCAACTACTTCAAAAACGCAGGATACGCGTCACAATGAAACGATCACGCTCTAGCCGCGGCCTTCGTCGGGCGGATTGCCCATGAAGGACGGGACGGGACCTGCCGCCTGCATATCGCCTTGCGGCGGCTGCGGCTGGTTCGTGTGCACCACCACCGGTCCCGGCATTGCGGGCTGCGGCCCAACGCCCGGCAACTCGCCCGTAGGCGCCGTGGGATTGCCGTTGCCCGCGTTCGGATCGCCCGTATAGGCCGCCTGCTGCTGCAGCCCGCCTTGCGGACGCTGCGGCGGATAGGGCTCCTGGTTGGCATTGATCAGGCGGAAATAATGTTCGGCGTGCTGGTAGAAGTTCTCGGCCGCAATGCGGTCGCCGCTGGCCGAGGCATCGCGCGCCAGGGCGAGATACTTTTCGAGCACCTGATAGGCATTGCCGCGGATGCGCACATCCGGCCCGTTCGAGTCGAACGTCTGGGCGCGGAACGGCACGTTCGAGCGATTGCCGCCGCCACCGCCCCCCCCCCCACCACCACCACCGCCCCCACCGCCGCCGCCCCCTCCGCCGCCGCGATAATTGTTGCTGTGCCCGCCGCGATTGCGCTGCCGTTTCATCGTCGTTCCTCGTGTTGTGGCGAAAACTTCGGCATATCGGGCAGCATTGCCCGCATGCGCGATTTCATTCTGGGATGGGACGACGAGGAGGGGCGCTGAAGGCCGCGATCCCGGTCGCGCGGCGCCCTTAAATCTCAAGGGCCGCCGCTGGTTCGAAAACGAACCTGCAGCCCGGAAACTAGCCCCCTGCCCCCTTCAATCCAAGCGGTTTTTTTCGGCCACCACGCAGCGCTCGATGCCAGCCAAATCGCGATAAAGCCGGATCGGCGCCAGGCCTGCCTTGGCGCACAGAGCTGCAACGTCGGCTGCCTGCCCTTGTCCGACCTCGAAAAAAACGCGTGCGCCCGGCGCCATCACACGCGGCAGATCGGCGAGGATCGCGCGGTAGCACATCAAGCCGTCCGGGCCGCCATCGAGCGCTTCGATCGGTTCGAAATCGCGCACTTCAAGGCCCAACCCGTCGATATCGCTTGCCCGGATGTAAGGCGGATTGGCGAAGACGAGATTGAAACTGGCACGCAAAGCACTGGTCCAATTGGCACAGACGAACGACGCGCGCGATGCGAGCCCCAGCGACACCGCATTGGCGGCGGCAATTTCGAGCGCTTCGGCACTCGCATCGATGCCGAGCCCGCGCGCCAAACGCCGCTCGGACAAAAACGCCAGCAACAGGCACCCCGAGCCCGTCCCCAGATCGAGCACGCGGCCCGTCCAGTCGCGGCCTTCGGCAAATTCGAGGGCGGCCGACACAAGCGTCTCGCTGTCGGGGCGCGGCACGAGCGTGGCGCTCGAGACCTTGAAATCGAGGCTCCAGAATTCCTTGCGCCCGACGAGATAGGCCGAGGGTGCCCCCAACACGCGCGCTTCGGCGAGCGCATAGGCGTAGGCGCACGCCTCCGGGTCGATCGGCGTGTCGGGATAGGCGATCATCGCCTCGAGCCCCAAGCCGCTTGCAGTCATGGCGATAAGGCGCGCTTCGAGCCGCGGATTGTCGATTTCGGCAGTTGCCATTGTCCGCGTAAGATCGCGCATCAGTACATCGAGCCGCATGGAACCCATCGGCTTTTACCCGAGCTCGGCGAGCTTGGCGGCACGATCCTCCGCGATCAGCGCGTCGACGAAGCGGTCGAGCTCGCCTTCCATGACCTTGTCGATCTCGTAGATCGTGAGATTGATGCGATGGTCGCTCACGCGGCCTTGCGGAAAATTGTAGGTGCGGATGCGCTCCGAGCGGTCGCCCGAGCCGACCTGGCCTTTGCGGTCGGCGGCGCGAAGTGCATCGGTGCGCGCACGCTCGGCCTCGTAGATGCGCGCGCGCAGGATCTTCATCGCCTTGGCTTTGTTCTTGTGCTGCGATTTTTCGTCCTGCTGCTGCACCACGATGCCGGTCGGCATGTGCGTGATGCGCACCGCGCTGTCGGTCGTGTTGACCGACTGGCCGCCGGGGCCGCTCGATCGGAAGATGTCGATGCGCAGATCCTTTTCTTCGATCTGCACGTCCACCTCTTCGGCCTCGGGCAGCACCGCGACGGTCGCGGTCGATGTGTGGATGCGCCCGCTTGCTTCCGTTTGCGGGACGCGCTGGACCCGATGCACGCCCGATTCGAACTTGAGCCGCGCGAACACGCCTGCACCCGAAATATTGGCCGTCGCGTCGCGATAGCCGCCGAGGCCCGTTTCGCCGATTTCCATGACCTCGAAGCGCCAGCCACGCAATTGCGCGTAGCGCTGATACATGCGGAAAAGCTGGGACGCGAACAAGGCGGCCTCGTCGCCGCCGGTCCCTGCGCGCACTTCGAGAATGGCGTTCTTCTCGTCGGCCGCGTCCTTGGGCAGCAGCATCGCCTGCAGATCGCGCTCCATCTCGGGCAGGCGCGCCTTCAGCACGAAAAACTCCTGCTCGGCCATTGCGCGCATTTCGGCGTCGTCGCCGCTGCGCAAGGCTTCAAGCTCGAGCATTTCGGCTTTGGCTTTGACCAGCGTTTCGATCGACGCGACCACGGGGCCGAGATCGGAATATTCCTTGGAAAGCTTGGCGAGGCTTTTGGAATCGGCTGTGCCGCTGGACAGAATGTCGCCCAGTTCGCGATAGCGGAAAACGACTTTGTCGAGACTGGCGTCGAAACTCACTTCTTGTTCTCCGGTTTGTCGAGGCCGAAAGCGCGGGCAATCAGCGCTTCGGCCTCAAGGCTGGCGGGCGTGCCGTCGGCGGCAAGTTCGCGCAGCAGGGCGGTCGGCGCATGCAGCAGGCGATGGACGAGAAGCTCGGTCGCGCGCGCCGGATCGTCGGGCTTTTCGGCCAGCACGCGCAAGCGCTCGCTTTCGAAATGCCGGCGCAATGCCACGATGGTGCCCGACGCCTCGCGCACGGCAAGGGCGCGCTGGAACGCCGCAAGCTCTGCATCGACGATCGCGACCGCCTCGCCGAAGGCCGCTTCGCGCGCATCGCGGCCTTTGAGGGCAAGGCCCTCAAGATCATCGATACCGTAGCGATAGGCACCGTCAATCTTTTCGACCTCGCGCGCCACGTCTTCCGGCACGCCCAAATCGAGAAACAGGATCGGCCGCCGCCTGCGCTTGCGCAAGGCGGCAAGCGTGGCCGCACCGTCGATCGCAATACGCCCGGTGCCGAGAGCGGTGACCACAAGATCGGCCCCCACAAGCGCCTCGCCGATCTGGTCGAACGGCACGTGATGCGCCTCCAAGCGGCGCGCAAGCTCGCCTGCGCGCGCTGCCGCCGGTGCTGCGACCGCCAATTGCTTGAGCCCGCTGCGGCGGAAATGCTCGACCAGCAATTCGCCCATCTCGCCGAGCCCTAGCAGGAGCCCTGCACATTGCTTGAGATCGCCGTGCACGTCGCGCGCGACGGCCGCCGCAGCGGCGGCAAGCGACACGGGCCGTTCGCCGATCGCGGTTTCGCTGCGCACGCGTTTGGCCGCCGAATAGGCATGTGCGAGTGCGGCTTCGAGTTCGGCACCCACGAGGCCCATCTCGCGCGACAGCGCGTGCGCGGCTTTGAGTTGGCCCAGCACCTGCGGTTCGCCGATCACTTGGCTGTCGAGCGAGCAAGCCACGGCAAACACGTGCCGAAGCGCATCGGCATCCGCGTGCGCGTAAAGTTCGCGCCCCGGCGCATGGCCCAAGCGATCGGCGAAGGCCTGACGCACGATGTCGGCTGCCGCATTGGGATCGTCGTGTGCGAACTGCACTTCGACGCGGTCGCAGGTCGAGATCAGCACGGCTTGGTCGAGGCCCATGCGTCGCAATTCGGCTAGAACACCGCGCAATTCGCCGTCCGGCACGAACAACGCGTCGCGCGTGGCCGCAGAACTCGAACGGTGATTGGCGCCCACGACGCCCAGCCGGGCGCGTGCCGCACGCGTCTCCATCGCTGGGGGCCTCGCTACAAAAAAGCCGGCGGCGGGGCGGGGTCCGTCATTCGGCGGCTTTCTCGCCCGCAGCCGCCGCGGCCGCTTGGGCAAGAAGTTCGGCCGCGCGCTTTTCGACCATCTGCGCCAGATGTTCGACGATGTCGCCGTCTTTGAGGCGATGGTCTTGCTGGCCCGCCACGTAGACCATGTGCGTGCCGTTGCCCCCGCCGGTGAAGCCGATATCGGTCTCGCGCGCTTCGCCGGGGCCGTTGACCACGCAGCCGATCACCGACAGCGTCATCGGCACGGTGATAGCGCTCAAACGCTCCTCAAGTCGCTCGACGGTCTTGATCACGTCGAATTGCTGGCGTGCGCAGGACGGGCACGCAATGACCGTGACGCCGCGCCGACGCAGGCCCAGCACCTTCAGCATGTCGTAGCCGACTTTGACTTCCTCGACCGGATCGGCCGACAGCGACACGCGGATCGTGTCGCCGATCCCGGCCCACAGCAGCGAGCCCAAGCCGATCGCCGACTTGACCGTGCCCATGCGCAGCGCACCCGCCTCGGTGATGCCAAGATGCAAAGGATAGTCGCACGCCTCGGCGAGCTGCTGATAGGCCGCTACGGCCAGGAACACGTCCGAGGCTTTGCAGCTGATCTTGAATTCGCGGAAATCTTCGTCTTCGAGATATTTGGCGTGGTTGAGCGCACTTTCGACCATCGCTTCGGGGCACGGCTCGCCGTATTTGTCGAGCAATTCGCGCTCGAGCGAGCCCGCATTGACGCCGATGCGGATCGAGCAGCCGTAATCCTTGGCCGCCTTCACGACCTCGCGCACGCGTTCCTTCGAGCCGATATTGCCGGGATTGATACGCAAGCACGCCGCCCCGGCCTTAGCCGATTCGATGGCGCGTTTGTAGTGGAAATGGATGTCCGCCACGATCGGCACGCTGACCTGCGGGATGATCTTGGCAAGGCCCGCAGTCGATTCTTCGTCGGGGCACGAGACGCGCACGATGTCGGCCCCTGCCGCTTCGGCAGCCCGGATCTGTGCGACCGTTGCATCGACGTCGGAGGTCAGCGTGTTGGTCATCGTCTGCACGGTGATCGGCGCGTCGCCGCCGACCGGCACCTTGCCGACCATGATCTGGCGGCATTTGCGACGAAGGATCTGGCGATAGGGGCGGATGCTCATGGCGGGTTTGCTCGCATTGGCGGCGGAGGCGCGTTCAGGCCTCTCTTATAACCCAACCAAGGTCACCCAGGCGAGCCGTCCGACACGGGGTCCGAAGCAGGGGCCGGGGCGGGCGCCAAAGCAGGGGCTGCCGACGGCGGCGGGGCAACAGGGCGCGGCGGCTCGGGCGGGGCGGCCGTACCGGCCACGAGGCGCACAGGATCGAGCGGCACGCTGCGCTGGACGAAGCCCACGCGGCCGATCGCCGGCACCAATCGCCCATCGACGCGAATATCGAGGCCGCCGGCATTGCCGGTCCACAGAGCGAGGCCCTCGCGGTCGGGTGCGTTGTAGCTCTCGCCAGCGCGCAAGATGCGCGAGAACACGATGTTGCCCGCAGCGTCGCGAATTTGCGTCCAGCTGTCCGACGTCGCGCGAATGACAATGCGGCCTTCCTGCAGCTCGCCGAAGCTGCGCGGGCCCTCGGCGGCCGGAGCCGGCGCTGCCGATGCCGGCGCGGCAGACGGCGGCAAAGCCGCGAGTTGTGTGGCCGGGGCGGCCGGGGTCGGCACGAAAGCGGCGGGCGGCAGCGGTGCTGGCGCTTCGAGCACCGGCGACGGGATGGGCTGCGGGAGCGCGCCCGCGCGCGCTTCGCTCGACGACAAGCCGTTGCTGCGCGGCGGCAGCGGCTCGGGTGCCGGCACGCGGGCGGCGAGCGTTTCGGGCACGGCCGTCACGCGCTGAGCAGGCGTGCGATTGTCGAGCGTATAATAGTACCAGCCGCCGTAAGAGAGCACGGCCGCGAGCAGAGCGCTTGCGACCACGAGCGAGCCCGGCAGCCGCGTTTCGTTGATCGGCGTGGGGAACGAAAGTTCGGCGCGCTCTTCCAGGCCGCTCGTCTCGGCACGAAAACGGCGCACGAGTTCGGTGCTGTCGAGTTCGAGGAAATCGGCATACGCGCGCACGAAGCCTGCGGCATAAGCACCGCGCGGCAGATCCTGATGGCGCCCGGTTTCGATCGCATCGAGCATCAAGCGACGGATCTTGAGTTGGCGCGCGATATCGACGATCTGCCAGCCGCGCCGTTCGCGCTCGGCACGCAGCAATTCGCCCACGCTGGCGTTTGCACGAGGTGCCCGCACCGAGGTGTTGCGCAATTGCGCGGTCGGATCGTTGCTATCGCTCGACAAGCGGACTTTCCCAACGGAAGGCCGAACATTTTTCGGCCTGGACAACCAATTTCCACCGTCTTTGTAGCAAAACGCCGGAAAACGGGCAACTCCTTGCCGCACTGCGAAAAAGCGGATTTACCCCCTCAAACGGGGATATTGTGGTCGCGCGCGAAATCCTGCAGCTTTTTGCGCACCGAATGATCTGCAAGGCGGCACAACTCTTCGAGATATTTTGCCAAAGGCGGCAAATCGAGGCTGCGCACCATCGCTTTGACCGCCCCGATCGCCGGAAACGGCATCGACAGGCGTCGGAAACCCACACCGATCAGCGCCATTGCCTCGAGCGGGCGGCCGCCCATGTCGCCGCACAAAGACAGCGGCACGTTGGCGGCGTCGCACTCGGCCGCGATCGCGCGAAAGAAGCGCAACACCGGCGGCGAGAGGGCGTCGTAGCGCCCGGCCATTTCCGGATTGCCGCGGTCGCAGGCGAAAAAGAACTGCAACAGATCGTTCGAGCCGATCGACAGAAAATCGGCGCGCTTCAGAAGTTGCGGCAGCTGCCAGTAGAGCGACGGCACCTCCATCATCGTGCCGATGTGGATAGGATCGGGCAGACTGCGGCCGCGTTTGCGCTCGCGCGCGATTTCGATCTGGACGAGTTCCTTGGCCGCATCGAACTCGGCCACGTCTGCGACCATCGGAAACATGAGGTCGAGCCTGCGCCCGGCGGCCGCGCGCAAAAGCCCGCGTACTTGCTCGCGCAAAATCGCCGGCCGCTCGAGCGTGAGGCGCACGGCGCGCAAGCCCATCGCCGGATTTTCCTGCGGCGTGTTTTCCATGTAGGGCAAAAGTTTGTCGCCGCCGATATCGAGCGTGCGAAACACGACCGGGCGCCCCTGCGCGCGGTCGAGGATGCGCCGGTAAAGATCGGTCTGCTCGACCACGTCGGGCATCGACGTGCGGATCATGAACGGAATTTCGGTGCGGTAGAGCCCCACGCCGTCGGCCCCGCTCTCGGCGAGATTGTCGATGTCGATGACAAGACCCGCATTCATGTTCAGCGAGATCGGCGTGCCGTCTTTGGTGACGGCGGGCAGCTTGCGGATCGCGGCATAGCCTTGACGCAGCGCTTCGCGCTGGCGAATCGCTGCGGAAAACGTCTCGCGCACGTCGTCGCTGGGGCGCAAGATCGCTTGGCCGAACCCGCCATCGACGACAATCGTATCGCCCGCCTCGACGCGCGCGACGAGATCGGAGAGGCGCCCGACCATCGGCAGGTCGAGCGCGTGTGCGATAATGGCCACATGCGCCGTGGGCGACCCTTCTTCGAGCACGACGCCTTTGAGCTTGCGCCTGTCGTATTCGAGGAGTTCGGCCGGGCCTAAGGAACGCGCCACCAGCACCGTGTCGTCGGGCAGGTCGGCCGCGTCCGCCGCCGTGCGGTCGCCGGTGAGATGGCGTAACAGCCGATTGGCGAGATCGTCGAAATCGGCGATGCGCTCGCGCAAGTACGGATCGGGGATCTGCACCATGCGCGCGCGGTTGTCTTCCTGCACCTTCTGCACGGCAGCTTCGGCCGTGAGGCCGGTCTCGATCGCCTCGCTGATGCGCTGAAGCCAGCCGCGGTCTTCGGCGAACATGCGGTATGTTTCGAGGATCTCCCACCGCTCGTCGCCTTCGGACAGGCCCGAAGTCTGGAAAATGCGGTCGATATCGACGCGCATGCCGCTCATCGCTTCGCGCAGGCGGCGCGCTTCGGCCTGCGGGTCGTCGGCCACCATCTGGCGCACCGACACGCGCGGCTGATGCAGAACGGCCGTACCGATGGCAATGCCTTCGTTGAGCGGCAGACCTTCGATGCGGTCGCTGGTCCCCGCCCCGGCATCGTCCACGCGCAGCATTTCGGCCGGACCGATGAGTTCGCCGCCCGCCACAAGCTCGGCCAGCACCATCGCCACCGTTTGCAGCGCTTCGGCTTCTTCGTCGGTGTATTCGCGGTAGGTGCGGTTCTGCAGCACGAGCACGCCCAAGGTGCGGCCCGCGCGCAGGATCGGCACGCCCATCAGCGAATGGTAGATTTCTTCGCCCGTTTCGGGGCGATACGCGAAATTTGGATGCGACTGCGCGTCGGCCAGCGCCAATGTGCGCGCGGTCTGCGCGATTTCGCCGACGAGGCCCTCGCCCACGCGCAGGCGCGTTTTATGGACGGCGTCCGGATTGAGGCCTTCGGTCGCGAACAACTCGAGCACTTGGCCCGCGCGCATCACATAGACCGAGCAGACTTCGGCGATAAGGTCGGCGGCGATGATCTTGACGATGCGGTCGAGGCGCTGTTGGGCCGTACCGGCCGCCGCCATCATGTCGCGCAGACGCTTGAGCAGGCGGCGCGTCGCACCGGGCCCGAGCGTCGCCTGCATTACGCGGCTCCGGCTTCGGCGCTGGCTGCGGCGGCGTCGCGCGCGCGTGCGGCAAGCGCCGCCAGCGCCTGGCCGACGAGCTCGGCGATGATCGCTTCCGTCGGCTGGGCTTGCGTGACCAGCCCGACCGACTGGCCGGCCATCAGCGAGCCGTTCTCGACGTCGCCGTCGACAGCGGCCCGGCGCAAAGCACCGGCCCAGAAATGCTCGATTTCGAGCTGGGCTGCCTTCATGTCGAGCTCGCCGCGGTCGACCTTGTCGATCACGGTGCGCTGTGTGGCCATGAAAGCGGCGGTCGCTTTGTTGGCAAGGGCACGCACCGGGATCACAGGGAAGCGCGGATCGAGCTGCACGGACGGAACCGCGTCGCGCGCCGAAGCGCGGATGAAGGCCTTCTTGAAATCGGGGTGCGCGACGCACTCGTCCGCGCACACGAAGCGCGTGCCGAGCTGCACGCCGGCGGCCCCCATTTCGAGGAACGACAGAATCGCTTCGCCGCGACCGATACCGCCGGCCACGAACACCGGCACGTCGCGGATGGCGGGCAGGATCTCCTGGGCAAGCACAGCCGTCGAGACCGCACCGATATGCCCGCCTGCTTCCATGCCCTCGATCACGAGCGCGTCGATGCCCGAGCGCACGAGTTTTTTGCCGATCACCAAAGCAGGCGCAAAGCCGATGATCTTGGCACCGCCGTCTTTGAGGATCTTGATGATCTCGGCCGTCGGCATGCCGCCGGCGAGCACCACATGCCCGACCTTGGCTGCAACGCACACGCGCGCAAGCTCGGCGAGCTGCGGATGCATGACGATCAGATTGACGCCGAAGGGCCGGTCGGTAAGTTTTCTCGTCGCCGCGATTTCGGCCTCAAGCAACGCTGGCGGCATCGAGCCGCAAGCCAGCACGCCGAAACCACCCGCATTCGAAATGGCCGCGACCAGGTTGCGCTCCGACACCCAGGTCATCGCACCGCCCATGATGGCCACTTTCGTGCCCAAGAATGCGTTGCCGCGCGCCCATAGCCGGTCGAGCTGGCGCCGGGCTGCGATCTCGGCGGCGGGCGGCATTTCGGTCATGCCGCGTCGAGCCCGTAAGCGGTGTGGAGTGCCCGCAGCGCAAGCTCCAGATACTCGGCGCCAATCAGCACGGAGATCTTGATCTCCGACGTCGAGATGACCTGGATGTTGATGCCCTTCTCGGCGAGCGTGCGGAACATCGCGAGTGCGACACCGGCATGGCTGCGCATGCCGACGCCGATCACGGACACTTTGACGACGTTGGGATCCGGCTTGAGCTCGGCATAGCCAAGGCTTGCCTTCTGCTCGCCCAGCAGCTTCACGCAGCGGTCGAGATCGGCCTTGCCGACCGTGAAGGTGAGGTCGGTCGCCTTGCGGTCGTCCGAGATGTTCTGGACGATCATGTCGACATTGATGGCCGCATCGGCGAGCGGCCCGAAAATGGCAGCAGCAACGCCCGGCCGGTCGGCGACTTTGGTCAAAGTGACTTTCGCCTCGTCCCGGCTATAGGCGATCCCACTCACAACTTGCTTTTCCACGATCTCTTCCTCATCGACGACCAGCGTGCCGGGCTTGTCCTCGAAGCTCGAGAGGACCTGCACGCGCACGCGATGGTTCATGGCTAGCTCGACCGACCGCGTCTGCAGCACCTTGGCGCCGAGCGAAGCCATTTCGAGCATTTCTTCGTAGGTGATTTTGTCGAGCTTGCGCGCCTTGGGCACGATGCGCGGATCGCACGTGTAGACGCCATCAACGTCGGTGTAGATGTCGCAGCGCGCGGCCTTGAGCGCGGCCGCCAGCGCCACGGCCGAAGTGTCTGAACCGCCGCGCCCGAGCGTGGTCACGCGCGCGCCCTCGGCCACACCCTGGAAGCCCGCCACGACCGCGACTTCGCCCGCCGCAAGAGCGGCCGACAGACCGTCGGTATCGATACCTTCGATGCGCGCTTTGGAGTGCGTGGCATCGGTGCGCAGCGGAATTTGCCAGCCCTGCCAGGAGCGCGCCTTGAGGCCCATCTCCTGCAGCGTAAGCGCCATGAGGCCGCTTGTGACCTGCTCGCCCGTTGCAACGACCGCATCGTATTCGCGCGGGTCGTAGAATTTCGAGATCTCGTTGACCCAGGCCACGAGCTGGTTGGTCACACCCGACATCGCGGAGACGACGACGGCCACCTCGTGCCCGGCCTCGACCGCGCGTTTGACGTGCACAGCCGCGTTGCGGATGCGCTCGATGTTTGCAACCGAAGTGCCGCCGAATTTGAGAACCAAACGTGCCATTGCGCAGATCCAAACCGATTCGAAGAAAGCCCTTTCCGCTCAGAGACTTGGGAAAGGTGCAGCGGAACCGCTCTTGCCCCGACCGCGACTGCGCCTTATCTAAAGGTTTGCGGGTCCCAAGGCAAGTCGTTGCCCACGCGTCCGTTTGTCCGTCTCAAGGAGTGCGCGCGTTTGACCGAATCCCCTGCGGTGGCCCCTGTCCTGGTCCCTCCCGATGCGGCGGCCGGCAGCTCGGTCGATCCCGTAGAAATCGCGCGTTTTGCCGCGATGGCCGACGAATGGTGGGATCCCGCCGGGAAATTCAAACCGCTGCACAAATTCAACCCAGTGCGCTTGGCCTATATCCGCGACCGGCTGGCCCAACATTTCGGCCGCGATCCCTTGTCGGCCAAGCCGCTTGCGGGTTTGCGTCTGCTCGATATCGGATGCGGCGGCGGACTCGTGGCCGAACCGATGGCGCGGCTCGGCGCCAATGTGGTGGCCATCGACGCCTCGGCCAAAAACATCGGCATCGCGTCCAACCATGCCGAGCGCATGGGGCTTGCGATCGACTATCGCCACACCACCGCCGAAGACCTCGTCGCGGCCGGCGAAAAATTCGACGCCGTGCTGTCGCTCGAAGTGGTCGAGCACGTCGCCGACGTCGCAGGCTTCTTGGGCAGTTGCGGCACGCTCGTGCGTTCGGGCGGGGCGATGGTCGTTGCAACGCTCAATCGCACGCCCAAAGCCTTCCTGCTCGCGATCGTGGGGGCGGAATATGTGCTGCGCTGGCTGCCGCGCGGCACGCATGAATGGTCCAAATTCGTGCGCCCTGGCGAGATGAGCGACGCGTTGCGAACACCGGGCCTCGCCGTCACGCACCTTACGGGCGTTGCCTACAACCCGATCCTCGACGTCTGGCGCCTGTCGCGCGACCTCGACGTCAACTACATGGCCTTCGCGGTTAAAGCCTAAGCTTTACGCGTTTTTGTCGGGCAGCCACGGAACGGGAGCAAACTCCACGCCCTCGTCGGCGAGTTCTTGCGCCTCCTCGGCGGTCGTGCGGCCGTAGATGTTGCGCTGCTCGGCCTCGCCGTAATGGATCTTGCGCGCCTCTTCGGCGAATTTGTCGCCCACCGGATCGAAATTCGTCTCGATATGCTGGCGCAATTGCGCCAATTGGCGATGCAATTCGGCAGCCTTCTCCGTTGCCGGACTCGCGGCCACAGCCACCGGCGACGCTGAAATCTCCGCCGTCTTCTTCCGGCTTTTTTTGGTACCGGCAAGGCGCGGCGCCATCAGCGCCTTTTCGACCTTCGCTGAGCCGCAATACGGGCACGTCACCAGGCCGCGTTTTGCCTGGCGCACGTAAGCCGCACTGTCTTTGAACCAGCTTTCGAAGACGTGCTTCTTCGCGCATTGCAGATCGAACAGTATCATGCGCTATATTTGGGGCTACCCTCCGCCAAAGGCAAGACATGCAAGAGCCCCCGCGTTCCGGCCACGCGCATCTGTCCGAACCCTCTTCCTGGGTCGTTGCGCATGCGGGGCTGATCCCTGTGGGCGGGCCGGTGCTCGACGTTGCGGCCGGCGGCGGACGGCACGCCAAATTCTTTGCCGATCGCGACCATCGCGTAACCGCAATCGACCGCGATATCGGCGCCCTGATTGCCCTTGCCGGCATCGATGCCCAGCGCGCCGACCTTGAAGACGGCCAGCCCTGGCCGCTGCCGGGGCGGCAATTTGCCGGCGTGGTGGTAACGAACTATCTGCACCGACCGCTGTTTGCGGCGCTCGCCGCGAGCGTCGCACCGGGCGGAGCTTTGATCTACGAGACGTTCGCGCACGGCAACGGCCAGTACGGCAAGCCCGACAATCCGGATTTTCTACTGAACGACAACGAACTTCTGAACGCGTTCACGCCGCATTTGCGCGTCGTTGCCTATATGCACGGCTATATCGACAGCCCGCGCCCCGCACTCGTGCAGCGCATCGCGGCCGTGCGCGATCGGATCTAGGCCGCTTTCAGCAGCGGATCGAGCTTGCCGGCGGCATCGAGCGCGTAGAGATCGTCGCAGCCGCCGACATGTTTGTCGTCGATGAAAATCTGCGGCACCGATGTGCGCCCGCCCGCGCGCGCTTCCATGCCGGGCCGCAAACTCGTGTCGGCCAAAACGTCGTATTCGACGAAGGCAACGCCTTTGCGCTCGAGAAGGCTTTTGGCGCGCGCGCAATACCCGCAGAAAGGACTCGTGTAGATCTCGACTTTCGACATCGCCCGAACTCGCGAAAGGGGGAACCGATGGGGAAAGATTAGCACCCTTGCGGCCGCGCCCGCTAGACCCGGCCCTCGCCGGGCCGCACCACACGCGCCAGTGTCAAAGTGCGGATTTCGGCGGCCCCGGCGTGGCGCAAGGCGCGCGCGCATTCGCCGAGTGTGGCCCCCGTCGTCAGCACGTCGTCGACAAGCACCACGATCTTGCCGCGCACGCGGGCACGATGGCGCGGCGACAAAGCAAATGCACGGCGCACATTGCGCAAGCGTTCGCCGCGACCGAGCAGGCCTTGCGCGCGCGTGCGGCGCTGACGGCGCAAGAGATCGGGTACGCTGGCAATGCCCGCAACACGCGCCAGCGCGTTGGCGAGCAGGGCCGATTGGTTGAAACGCCGGAAGGCAAGCCGCGTCCAGTGCAGCGGGACCGGCGCGATCAGATCGGCACCGTCGAGCACCTCGCGGCCCGCGCGCGCAAGCCAGCGTGCAAAGGCAGGGGCCGCGTGCGTGCGGTCCGCGTTCTTGAAAGCCAAGATAAGCCCGCGGCTCGCTGCATCGTAGCGCAGCACGGCGCGCGCTTTGCCGAAGGGCGGGGGTGCGGACAGGCACGCCCCGCAAGCCAAACCCGTGCGGCCCAGGAACCCAGGGTCGTAGTCGAACGGCAAGCCGCAGGTCTCGCAGTAGGGCCGATCGATCCAGGCGAATTGCGACCAGCACGCGGCACACAACGCACCAGGCTCGGCCACCACGGCTTGGCAATTGAGGCACAGCGGCGGAACCACCGCATCGAGAGCCGCCCGGGTCCCGTGCGCAAACAGCGCCTGCATGCGGTCGAGGATTTTCAAAGCCAAAGATCGCAGCACGCGCGCGACCGCAAAGTCAATATGCAGATGCGCGCATGTTCGGTTTCGCAACGCCGCGAAACGCGCTACCAATTCCGACATGGGCGCCCAGATTCCTCCGCAGGTCTTCGACCGGCACATCGTTCGCCGCCATCGCGAACGTGCGGCGCGCCATTTTGCCGACCACGATTTTCTGTTTCGCGAAGCGGGCGAACGTTTGGCCGAACGGCTCGACGATCTCAACCGCGTGTTTCCGCGCGTGCTCGATCTGGGTGCCCGCACCGGTTTTCTTGCTCCGCTCCTCGCCAAGCGGCCCGGCACGCAGACGATCGTGCAATGCGACATGTCGGCGCGCATGATGCGCGCGGCGCGCGCGCGCGCCTGCACCGAAACGAAGGGCGTGCACAGTGCGGTGTGCGTGGCCGACGAAGAGTTCCTGCCTTTCGCGCCCGGCAGTTTCGATCTGGTCGTGAGCTGCCTGTCGCTGCATTGGACGAACGATCTGCCGGGAGCACTCCTGCAGATCCGCCATGTGCTGAAGCCCGACGGCCTATTCTTGTGCGCGATGCTCGGCGGCGACACGCTGAACGAATTGCGGCGCGCGCTGATCGAAGCCGAAGTCGCCGAGACCGGCGGGGCGGGTCCACGCGTTTCGCCGTTCGCCGATTTGCGCGACGCGGGCGCCCTGCTGCAGCGGGCGGGCTTTGCCTTGCCCGTGGCCGACGCCGACACGCTGACGGTCTCCTACGAAAACGCACTCGATCTGATGCGCGATCTGCGCGGCATGGGCGAGGCCAACGCAGTCGCCGAGCGGCGCAAGGATTTCACGCGCCGCTCGACGCTGCTGCGCGCGGCCGCGATCTACGAAGACATGTTCGCTGAAGAAGGCCGCATGCCCGCGACCTTCCAAATCCTCAATCTCACGGCCTGGGCGCCGCACGAATCGCAGCAGAAGCCGCTGCGCCCTGGCTCGGCCGCCAATCGTCTCGCCGATGCCGTCGGCAAAGACGGCTAAAGCAGATCGCGCAGCATCGCCACCAGCGGCACGTCCGCCGGCGGCATGGGATAGTCCGACATTTTGAGCGGCCGCACCCAGGCAAGCTCCTGCCCCTCGCGGGGCACGGGCGTGCCTTTCCAATTGCGCGCGGCGAAGAGCGGCATCAGCAGATGGAAATCGGGATAGCGGTGCGAGGCGAAGGTCAAAGGTGCGAGGCACGCATGCGCAAGGTCGAGCCCGAGCTCTTCTTTGAGTTCGCGGATGAGGGCCGCTTCCGGCGTTTCGCCCGGCCCCACTTTGCCGCCCGGAAACTCCCACAAGCCCGCCATCGCCTTGCCGGGCGGGCGACGTGCGAGCAGCACGCGCCCGTCGGCATCGATCAACGCGGCCGCAACGACGAGCAGCACGCGTGCAGGTGCCGCCAGCAACGCCGACAAACGCGGATCGTCGCAGCCTTCAGCTTCTGTAGCTGCCATTGATGTCGATATAGGCGTGGGTGAGATCGCAGGTCCACACGCGCGACTTGCCGCGCCCGATGCCGATATCGACAGCAATACGGATGTCGCGGCCCTGCATATGGGCCGTCACCGGGGTTTCGTCGTAGCCCGCGACCGGTGCGCCGTTGCGCGTAATCGTGGTACCGCCGATCGACACTTTGAGGCGGTCGCGATCGGCCTTTTCGCCGCTTTTGCCGACCGCCATCACGATGCGGCCCCAATTGGCGTCGGCCGCCGCGATCGCGGTTTTGACGAGCGGCGAATTGCCGATCGCCATTGCGATGTTGCGCGCGGCCGCGTCGCTCGCGGCCCCCGTCACGTCGATCTGTATAAGTTTCTGGGCACCCTCGCCGTCTTTTGCGATCTGGATCGCAAGATCGAGGCACACCGCATCGAGCGCCTTTTTGAAAGCCTTGCACGCCGGATCGGACGCACGCGCGATCGGCTTGTTGCCGGCAGCCCCGGTTGCGAATACGAGCAGCGTGTCGGAGGTCGAGGTGTCGCTGTCGACCGTCACGGCATTGAAGCTATTGTGTGTGGCGTCTTTGAGCAGCGTGCGCAGCACGGAAGGCGACACAGCCGCATCGGTGAACACGAAGGCCAGCATCGTCGCCATGCTGGGCGCGATCATGCCGCTGCCCTTGGCAATGCCCGCGACCGTAACGGTCTTGCCGCCGATGCGAACCTTGGCGACCGCCCCCTTGGGGAACGTGTCGGTTGTCATGATGGCTTTGGCGGCGTCGAGGAAACCCGCCTGCCCGAGGCTTGTTGCCGCACGGGCGGCCGTGCCCGCAATCTTGGCGCCATCCGGCACTTGGCCGATCACGCCGGTCGAGGCCAGCAGAATGTCGGTGGGCTTGCAACCGAGGGCCTGCGCCGTCGCCTTCGCGGTTTGCAGGCACACGGCCGCACCGGCCTTGCCGGTAAACACGTTCGAATTGCCGGCATTGACGACGAGCCCGGCGGCACGGCCCCCGCCGATCAGCTTGCGGCACCAATCGACCGGAGCGCCCGGCATTTTGTTCGTCGTGAACACGCCGGCGGCGGTCGTGCCGGGTGCGAACGCAGCGAGCAGCAGATCGTCGCGGCCTTTGTAGCGCGTCCCCGTCAGTGCGGTCGCAAAGCGCACGCCGGCAACCGGGCCGATTTCGGGAAATTCGGCGGGTGCCAGCGGCGAAACGGCGTGGGCCATCGATGCTTCTCTTGCGATTGGAGGCGCGCGCTCAGGGCGCTTTGGGCAGCGGCTTGCCGTCGAGGCCGAAGCGTTCGACCTTGGCTTTCTTGACGAGGCCTTCGACGTAGCCCGTCATGATCTCCTGCGACATGTCGCTTGCGAGCTTTTCGCGCAGTTCGTCGAAGGATTCGGGCACCACGCGGCGTTCTTCGACGCGGATCACGTGCCAGCCGAACTGGCTGCGCACCGGCGCTTTCGTGGTCTCGCCCGCTTTCAGTGCGGAAGCCGCCGTCCAGAATTCCGGCACCATGTCGTCCTTGCCGAAGAAGCCCAGATCGCCGCCCGACTGCTTGCCGGCCGGATCGACCGAGCGGTCGCTTGCGATCTTCGCAAAATCGCCGCCGCGGCCAAGCTCGGCGATGATCCCTTGGGCGGCCTGTTCGTTGGCGACCAGAATATGGCGCGCGCGGATCTCGTCGCGGCCGGGGTTTTCCTTCTGGTACTCGGCAAAGCGCGCCTGCAGGGCCGCGTCGTTGAGGCGGCTTTCGAGCATGCGGTTTAAAACGGTTTCCTGCATCACGCGCTCTTCGAACTGCGCTAGACGCGCTTTGACCTCGGGGTCGTTCTGCAGATTGGCGCGACGCCCTTCGGCGGCGATGAGCTTCTGCGAGACGAGCCGGTCGACGATGGGCTCGAGCAGCGCTTCGATCGGCACTTGCTGGAACTGCGGCGGCAAGGCGCGCTGGAAAGCCAGCACCTCCGAACGCCGAATTGCCTGCCCGTCGACGCGGGCCACGACGGGGTCGTCCGCCGCCGGGCGCGGGGTTTGCGCTTGTGCGGAAACGTCTGCGAATGCCGCAAACGCGCAAAATGCCAAAACAAGGGCTGAAAAACGGAGCATCGGACGACATCCTTTCCAAAAATCGCGGGCACTTTGGCACAAAAAACCGGACGGAAACAAGGCCGGAACGGGTAACCCGCACCGCACCGGCCGCTCAATTGACATGCCCCGCCATTCGCCCTATCTGTCCTGGGCCTCGACACCCGAATGGGCCGCCCATCGGCGATCTTGCATTCACGCGAAGGACCTTTCCGCATGTTCGGCGCCATCGCCCGCGCGCTTTTCGGCTCGTCAAACGAGCGCATCCTCAAAGGGATGTACAAAACGGTCGCCGCCATCAACGCCAAGGAAGCGGAAGTCCAAGCCCTCGACGATGCGGCCCTCGCCGCGCGCACGCCGTGGCTGCGCGAGCGCCTGGCCAAGGGCGAAACGCTCGACGACGTGCTGGTCGACGCGTTCGCCACGGTGCGCGAAGCGGCCAAGCGCGTACTCGGCCAGCGCCATTTCGACGTCCAGCTTCTGGGCGGCATGGTGCTGCACAAGGGCATGATCGCCGAAATGAAGACCGGCGAAGGCAAAACCCTTGTCGCCACGCTTGCAGGCTATCTCAACGCGCTGCCGGGGACCGGCGTGCACGTGGTCACGGTCAACGACTATCTCGCCAAGCGCGACGCCGAATGGATGGGTCGCGTCTACCGGTTTTTGGGTATGCGCGTGGGCTCCATCGTGCACGGCCTCACCGACGTCGAGCGGCGCGACAACTACGCCTGCGACGTGACGTACGGCACGAACAACGAATTCGGCTTCGACTATCTGCGCGACAACATGAAATACCGGCTCGACCATATGAGCCAGCGCCCGTTCAATTTCGCGATCGTCGACGAAGTCGACTCGATCCTGATCGACGAAGCGCGCACGCCGCTTATCATTTCGGGGCCGACGGACGATTCCTCCGAGCTCTATCTCGCCGTCGACAAGCTGATGCCGAGCCTTGTGCCCGGCGACTTCGAGAAGGACGAAAAGGCGCGCGCGGTCTCGCTGACCGAGGCGGGTGCGGAGAAGATCGAACAGCTGCTGACCGAATCGGGTCTGCTCAAAGGCGGCTCGCTCTACGACATCGCGAATGTGAGCCTTGTCCACCACGCCAACCAGGCGCTGCGCGCGCACAAGCTCTTCGCGCGCGACGTGGATTACATCGTCAAGGACGACAAGGTCATCATCATCGACGAATTCACGGGTCGCATGATGGAAGGCCGGCGCTATTCGGAAGGCCTGCACCAAGCGCTCGAAGCCAAAGAAGGTGTCCGCGTCCAGCAGGAAAACCAGACGCTCGCCTCGATCACCTTCCAGAACTATTTCCGCATGTACCCGAAACTGTCGGGCATGACGGGTACGGCGATGACCGAAGCTTCGGAGTTCGGCGAGATCTACAAGCTCGAAGTCGTCGAAATCCCGACCAACCAGCCGGTCAAGCGCATCGACGCCGACGACGAGGTGTATCGCACCGCGCGCGAGAAGGCTTCGGCCATCGTCGATCTCATCGACGAAGCGCGCAAGCGCAACCAGCCGGTCCTCGTCGGCACGGTCAGCATCGAAAAATCCGAAGCGCTGTCCGCCGAACTGCAGAAGCGCAACGTGCCCCACCAGGTGCTCAACGCGCGCTACCACGAGCAGGAAGCCGCCATCATTGCGCAGGCCGGTAGGCCCGGCGCGGTCACGATCGCGACGAACATGGCCGGCCGAGGCACCGACATCCAGCTCGGCGGCAACCTCGACATGCGCATTCGCCTCGAGCTTGGCGACGTGCCCGAAGGCCCGGCGCGCGAGGCGCGTATCGCCGAAATCCGCGCCGAGATCGAAACCGCGCGCCAAGCCGTGCTTGCGGCGGGCGGGCTCTACGTGGTTGGCACAGAGCGCCACGAAAGCCGGCGCATCGACAACCAGCTGCGCGGCCGCTCCGGCCGCCAGGGCGATCCGGGCGCTTCCAAATTCTTCCTGTCGCTCGACGACGATCTCATGCGCATTTTCGGTTCCGAGCGCATGGACGGCATGCTGCAGAAACTCGGCCTCAAGGAAGGCGAAGCGATCGTCCACAGCTGGATCAACAAGGCGCTCGAGAAGGCGCAGCAGAAGGTCGAAGCGCGCAACTTCGAAATCCGCAAGCAGCTGCTCAAATACGACGACGTGATGAACGACCAGCGCAAGGTCGTGTACGAGCA
>Ga0315907_10003137_pt1 | contig 19897 bp, 14 predicted proteins | sample LakEriMetagenome_3_FD_203525 | JGI IMG/M metagenome (GOLD analysis project Ga0315907, IMG submission 203525) | Freshwater fungal communities from buoy surface, Lake Erie, Ohio, United States - Buoy 12 MA123 | ecosystem: Environmental > Aquatic > Freshwater > Lake > Lake biofilm | place: USA...
TCATGATCGGGCCGGTTGAGCAAAATCAGCGTGCACATAAGGGGCCTAATTGCGCCGCGCGGAAGGCGTGCGCAAGCCGGGCTTCAGAAGCGGAAATTGAGCGAAACGCCGGGTCGCCCGTAATAGCTATAGCGGGGATAAGGTGCCGGCGCGTAATAGACTGGCGGCGGGGCATAATAGGCGGGAGGGGGCGCGTAATAGACGGGCGGTGGTGGCGCGTAATAAACGGGCGGCGGCGCATAGCGGACTGGGGGTTGGATGATCACCACCTCCCCATGGCCGCGCGGATAAGGGTTAGGTCGAGGGTAATAGCCATGACCATAACCATATTGTGGATGCGCGCTTGCCGGCGCGCCCGATAGCGCCAGCCCGGCCAAACCCAAGGCGAACAAAGCAAGATGATGGAGCTTCAAGGCCATGGCAACGACTCCCTTAATCTTGCAATGATGCTCTCGCCAAGCGGCAGAAAAAAGGCATTTTCACAGTTCCAGCATCATCGGTTCCAGTGCCTCGCCAAGCGCGATCTGAATACCTTCCAGCACCTCGACATAATTCCAAGTCCCATGGCTCCGAGCTTATAAACCTCTTTCTGAAGTCTGAAGTCCGATGGACATGATGCGCTGCCGCTGGTTACTAAGCTTGGTCCGTGAATGGCCGCAATGATCGACAATGTCATCGTCATTGCGGAACGCGCGATGGGATAGCCAATTTTCGCGCGCGAATTGCCTGATATTTTTTACCACTTTCAGCTCCGCACAGTTCGGCGGCAGCGGCAGCACCGCGAGCGCATCAAGCGTAGAACCACCCAACACCGCCGTACGATGCATCACCAAAACGCAGCCTAACCTAAACCGCAGATGGGCTCGATACTCCGAGAGCCAAGACGCCAGGGAATACAGCCCACCCGCAGTCGCCAGCCTTATTCAGCCGCCGCCTTTTCGTCTTCTTCGGTGATATCGCCAGAGAGCATCTTCTCAGCCAGCAAGCCGGCCTGGCCGCGAATGCGCTGTTCGATTGAAGCCGCCATCTCCGGATGTTCACGCAGAAAGTTCTTGGCGTTTTCGCGCCCCTGGCCGATGCGCTGACTATCGCAGGAGAACCAGGCACCGGATTTCTCGACGATATTGGCCTTCACGCCAAGGTCGATCAATTCGCCGAGTTTGCTGATGCCCTCACCATACATGATGTCGAACTCAACCTCTCGGAAGGGCGGCGCCATCTTGTTCTTCACCACCTTCACGCGGGTGTGGTTGCCCGTCACCTCATCACGTTCCTTAATGGCACCGATGCGGCGGATTTCCATGCGGACTGACGCGTAGAATTTCAGCGCATTGCCGCCCGTGGTGGTTTCCGGATTGCCGAACATCACCCCGATCTTGAGGCGGATCTGGTTCAGGAAAATCAGCAGCGTATTTGATTTGGAAACCGAACCCGTGAGCTTGCGGAGCGCCTGTGACATCAGCCGCGCATGCAGCCCGACATGGGCATCGCCCATTTCACCTTCCAATTCCGCCCGCGGCACGAGCGCTGCGACGGAATCGACCACCAACACATCAACCGCGCCGGAACGCACCAGCGTATCGGCAATCTCCAGCGCCTGTTCGCCGGCATCGGGCTGGCTGATCAGCAGGTTGTCCACATCCACGCCAAGCTTCCTGGCATAGCCGGGATCAAGCGCATGTTCCGCATCCACAAAGGCGCAGGTGCCGCCGCGCTTCTGCGCTTCCGCAATCACATGCAAAGCGAGCGTGGTTTTGCCTGAGGATTCCGGCCCATAGATTTCAACAATGCGCCCCTTGGGCAGGCCGCCAATGCCAAGCGCCAGATCAAGCCCAAGCGAGCCTGAGGATATAACCTCAATATCCCCCTGCAAGGATTGCTTGGCGCCGAGGCGCATGATGGAGCCCTTGCCGAAGGCCCTTTCGATCTGGCTGAGCGCTGCGTCGAGCGCTTTTCCCTTATCCATGCCCTATCCCCGATGCTGGTGTGTAACTTGAGGTAATTTCAACCATAACGCGATTTTGGCCGCAACTACCACAACTTATGGCAGGGAGACCAGAAAATTCGTCAGCGCCCCGCCACAAGGCCCTGAGGCCTCGATTCGGTGCAAGGGGAAGATGCCGGAGCGTTAGGGATTTGGCAAGAACAAAAATGGAACATTAGTGGCGCTGAGCCTGAAATCAGTCCTTGGTCCGGCCATGCTATTCCGCAATCTGGGTTTCCTGCTTGAGGCGGAGGCGGCGAAAATTGAGGGCGGCTTCGGAGCCAGAAGTCAGCGCTAAACGCTACCAGTTCCGCAACGCTTGGGAAAAACCCTGACCTAGCCGCCAAATGAGGACGCTCGCCGTGAGGCCGCTTCCGGCCCAAAAACATAAACCACAAATTACTCTTAGAATTGGATTGTGCCAAGTCAGTGGCACGTATTTGAATGCGTCCTGTCCGAGTTCCTTGGTCCAGCGTTCGAGAGAGAATTCCTTAATGCGATCCGGACACGTCCACGCGTAAATGGTGCTGGCAAACATCAGTAGTATTGTACCGGCCAACAAAGTCGGAATCTGCCAGTTCAAGGAAAGAAGGCTCAGGCGATCCACAAGGCTTTCAAGAACGCTGAGAGTTTCATTGACATCCGCCTTCCCTTTCAAGCGATTAACTTGAACATTGTAGTGATCAACGACACTTAGGAAAAAGAGGATAAGTGCGGTACCGGCATAAGAAAATCCAAAAAATGGAAGGGTGCCAAATCCTCTAAGTTTTCCCCAGGAAAAACATCTGTGGCCGAGTGGTAACGGCGTCGCCTCAAGATCACGCTCGAAACATCGCTTAAAGCTTGGATCCTGAAATTCGATCGTCTCTATGCCCGTACAGGTTTCGAAGCCCTTGCTAGTGCGTAGCCGAAATTCATGCACAGCGGGACTGGCAAAATGGGTTTTCCGAAAATCGCAACGTTGGAATATAAGTCGGGTGTGAGGAGCATTGTCGAAATGGCAATCTTCCAGTGTACTCTTAAAAAAATCGATTGATCCAGAGTCTGATGAAACGCGAAAGGAGCAATTGATAAACTCACAATGGTGGAAACTTGTTCGTGCTGGCCCAAAGACGGAAGAACCATTATGAAAATCTCTATAAAACCGCTCCATGACAAAATTTGTATTCTCGAACTTTCCCCTCAAGTATATGCGCTGCGAATCAACTTGGATGGTTTCACCCTCTACAGATATGGCGGTAATTATCTCATCGTCGCGAAAATCCTGTTTTTTTAAAACGTTCACTGGATTGGTGTCGCGGGGCGACTTAAACCGACGCCCTAAAATACGACTGACCCATTTACCCAGCTTCCGTAAAATTTTGTAATGTGGGAACGATGCCGCTATACTCATGTTACAGACGCCCCTCGTAAGGCATTCCCCATCACCCCGCCGCGCGAATCCCCCGGCTGCGGATCACCTCGCCCCATTTGGCAAGCTCCCGCGTCCAATAATCATCAAACTCTGCCGGGCTATCGCCAATCGGCTCCGTCCCCTGCGTGATCATCTGCTGGCGAAAGGCCGGGTCATCCACCGCCGCGCGCACCGCGCCCGCCAGCCGTTCCACGACCACGCTCGGCAGGCCGGCCGGGCCCATCAGCGCCATATCGGTCGAGGAATCAAACCCCGTCACACCTGATTCCGCCAGGGTCGGCAGTTCCGGCAATAGCGATGACCGTGTCGCGGTGCCCACCGCCAGCAATTTCAGCGTGCCCGCGGCGCGATGCGGCAGGGAAGATACCGCATCAATGAAGGACATTTGCGTCTCACCAGCCACCACGGCCTGCATGGAAGGCGCGCCACCACGATACGGCACATGCAGCATCTTAAGCCCCGCAATCGCCATCAGCATTTCACTCGCCAAATGGCTTGATGCGCCAATCCCGGCTGAGGAGAAGGAAATCTGTTCTGGCCTGGCGCGGACATAGGCCAGGAATTCAGCGATAGTGTTCACCGGCAAGCCAGGATGCACGCAAAGCGCCTGCGGTGTGCGCCCCACCAGGCTGATGCCCGTAAAGCCCGCGCGATTGTCATAAGGCAGGGGGCTGATCAGATGGGGCGCGATGGCATAGGTGCTATTGGTCGCAAACAGCAGCGTATAGCCATCCGGCCGCGCGCGCGCGACAGCGCCATGCCCGATGGTACCCGAAGCGCCAGCGCGATTATCCACAACGAATTGCTGCCCGAAAGCGGCGCTGAATCGCTGCGCGAAAAGCCGCGCCATGGTGTCCGATGAACCGCCCGCCGGCCAGGGATTGATGATCTGCACCGGGCGCGCGGGCCAGACCTCCTGCGCGGAAGCTGTGCGAAGCGCGGGCGCGGCCAGCAGCCCGGCTAAAACCACGCGGCGTTGGATGGAATGCATGGAAGCCTCCCTCAGCTTTGGCTCAATTCGATGAGTAGATTGCGATGCCTGTCCACGGAAACCAGTGCCCCAGGTGGAATAACACAGGTTGATTCGCGTTCTTCCACCAGCGCCGGGCCCGCAAAAGCCTCCCCTCGCGCCAAGCGATACCGGTCATAGACCGCGCAATCGCACCAGCCATGGCCTTCAAACAGCGCGCGCCTTATGCCGCGCTGCGCTTCGCCTGCCTCGGCTTGTTGCGCACCTTCCATGGCGATATCACGCCCCGGTGCAGAAGCCGCGAGCCGCCAGGTCAGCGCTTCAATCGGCAGCCCGTCCAGGGCGCGGCCAAAGCGTTCGCGGTAGGCCGCAAGAAAATTCTGTTCAATCGCGGCGACATCAAGCTTGCCGGGGGTAAGGCTTGGCATGGGCACGGGAATTTCAAAGCCCTGGCCGACATACCGCATATCCGCCGCCGGTTTGTAGATGATATCGGCAGGATCAGCTCCCGCCCCCAGCAGCAGGCCGCGTGCTTCCGCGACCATCTCAGCGTAAAGTGCGGCAACTTTCACCCAATCGAGCCTCTCCAACCGACCCACAAGGCTGCGCACCAGATCAGTCGCGGGTGGCGCCACCAGAAACCCAATCGCGGAAGCCACACCGGCGCCGAGTGGCACCAACACGCGCTTGATCTTCAGCAGCCGCGCCAAATCACATGCATGCACCGGCCCCGCACCGCCAAAGGCAATCAGCGTGAAGCGTCGCGGATCGCGGCCCTTTTCCGCCATATGCATGCGGGTTGCCGCCGCCATGGTCTCATCCACAATGCGGCGAATGCCAAGTGCGGCATCATCGGCGCTCACGCCCAATTTTGCGGAAAGATCACCACTCACGGCGCGCGTCACGGCGGGCAGATCAAGCGCCATTTCGCCACCCAGGAAATAGGCAGGGTCAAGCCGGCCAAGCACCAGGTCGGAATCGGTTACGGTGGGCTCAACACCGCCGCGCCCGTAGCAGATCGGCCCTGGCTTCGCGCCCGCGCTGCGTGGGCCCACCTTCATCAAGCCGGATGCAGGATCAACCCGCGCGATGGAACCACCACCCGCGCCGATTTCGATCATATCCACCACGGATACTTTCAGCGGCAGGCCGGAACCTTTCTGAAAGCGCCGCACACGCCCGGCTTCGAAATCGAATTTGCGGTCCGGCGCGCCATTCTGGATCAGGCACATTTTTGCGGTGGTGCCGCCCATGTCATAGGAAATCACCTGATCAAGCCCGGCGCGTTGCGCGAGCCATGATGCCGCCATGGCCCCCGCAGCCGGCCCGCTTTCAATCAGGCGGATCGGGTAATCCTTCGCCTCCTGCACTGAAGCAATGCCGCCGCCCGAGAGCATCACATAAAGCGCCCCCGTCACGCCCATCGCGGCGAGTGTTGCCTCAAGCTTCGCCAGATAGCGCTGCATGCGCGGCTGCACATAGGCATTGGCGCAGGCGGTGCTGATGCGCTCAAACTCGCGAATTTCCGGCGCCACGGCGGAAGACAGCGTCATGGGCAGATCGGGGTAGAGGCCGCGGATCACCTCAGCCGCGCGGCGTTCGTGGCGCGGGTCGCGCCAGGCATGCAAAAAGCTAATTGCCAGCGCTTCAACCTTCTCAACCTCCACCAATTGGCGCGCGGCGGCGATCAGCGCGGCCTCATCCAAGGGCAGCAGCACCGCGCCCTGCACGTCCAAGCGTTCGGGCACTTCCAGGCGCAAATGGCGCGGCACTAGTGTTGGCGGTGCTTCCAGGAAAAGATCATACAAATCATAGCGAATTTCGCGCCCGATCTCGATGGAATCGCGAAAGCCATCGGTGGTGAGCAAACCAACCTTGCAGCCGGTGCGTTCGATGATGGTGTTGGTGACCAGCGTCGTGCCATGCACGATGCTGTGCAGATCGCCGGGCTTCAGGCCGGTTTCTTCCAAAAGCCGCGCAATGCCGGCGACAATCGCCTCCGATGGATCATCCGGCGTCGTCAGCCGCTTGCCGGTCGCGACCAGATTGCGCGCGGGATCATGCAACACGAAATCGGTGAAGGTGCCACCGACATCAACGCCGATGCGGGCTGTCGCGTTCATGGCTTGGCTCCGTAATCACGCGCCGCCCCTGCGGCCGAGACATAGCCATCGCGGATATCGGCCGCCAAGGCTTCAGGATCGCGCGTTGCGGGATCTCCATAGCCCCCGCCGCCGGGATAAAGCAGCGTCACGCGCGTCCCGGGTGCGACGGTGGTGCGGGATTTCGGGTGCGGGCGCGTGCCATCATCAAAGGCAATCACCGCCGCACCGCCCGCTGCGCCGCCCAGCACGCCTTGCGCGGGGTGGTCGCGCCGGTCGGATAGAAGCGAAAGCCGCACCTCGTCCGGCGCGCGCACCTCAATCTCCACTTCCTGCCCCAAGCCACCCCGGAAGCGCCCCGCGCCGCCGGAATCCGCGCGTAGTCTTTTCTTCCACACCACCAGGGGTGCGACACTCTCATAAGCCTCGATCGAACCCGCACCGACATTGGTGGGGAAGGCGGTGGTGGGCAGACCATCGCGATGCGGCGATGCGCCCATGCCGCCTGAGGCGAACAAGACTTGTGAGAACCGATCCCCCGCGCCATCCAGCCCGCTGAACAGCGCGCGCATGGTTGGCGCGCCGCCGCATTCCGCAATGATCTTGTCCGGCATGATGGGGGCGAGTGCCTTATAGATCGCCCCCGCCAGCAAATGCCCGGTCAATTGCCGCGCGCTGCACGCCGCCGGGAAGCGAGGGTTCAGAATGCTGCCCTCAGGCGCGCTGACGGTAATGGCGCCGTAGGAGCCCTCATTGCGCGGGGTGAAAGGATCAAGCGCGCATTTCACCGGATAAACCGAATAGGCATGGGTGTAATTCATCACGCAATTGATGCCGCGATCCACCTGTTTGGAACTGCCGGCGAAATCAATATGCATCGTCTCACCCTTGATGGTGACGGCGCAGGCAATGCGCGTAATCGCCTCATCAAAGCCATCGGCTTCCAGGGTGGAATGCCAGGTGCCATCAGGCAGGGCCGCGATGGCGCGGCGCATGGCGGCATCCGCCCGCTGATGCAGTGCAGCCCCCAACCCTTGCAGATCAGGCAGGCCCGTATCGCCCAGAAATTCATCCACGCCGCGCGCGCAGACCTCATTCGCAATCACCTGCGCTTCCAGATCGCCCATCACTTGCCGCGGCAGGCGCACATTCGCGAGCAGGACTTCCACCAAATCTTCATTACGTTTGCCGGCGCGAAACAGGCGGGAAGGGGGGATGCGGATGCCTTCCTCAAACAATTCCCGGCAATCGGCGGACCAGAGCGCGCCGCCAACGTCGGGCGAATGGGAAATGGAACCGGCAAAGCCAACCAGGCGCCCCTTGTGGAAAATCGGGCTGACCGCGGTGAAATCCGGCAAATGCCCGGTGGCAAGCCATGGATCATTCGTGATCACGCAATCACCTGGCTGCCAGGTCTCGGCCGGGAAGCGTTCCAGAAATGTCTTGGTGGTTTTCGGCAGAATACAGGAGAAGGAGGCAATGCCCCCGGTATTCTCACTGATGGAATCGCCATTGCGGTCCATCAGCACGGTCGCGAAGTCATTTGATTCGCGCACAATGGTTGAAAAGGCGGTCCGCAACAGTCCGGTTGCGGCCTCATCGGCAATGGAAATCAGGCGGGACCAATAGATTTCCAGGCTGATTGGATCGAATGCTTCCTGCCGATTTTGCGCTGCCATGCTGCTCCATCCCAAGGCGAGCCATGCGTCGTGCATGGCGCGCGCATCGGAAGCCCGGATGGCAGGCGCGTCAAGTCACTCGGGCTTGGCTTCCTCAACGGGCGCGATGGTGATCAGGCCAAGCTTCATCATCCAGACCATGCCGGCCCCGGCGCGCGGGCGTTGATCGGCGGGCAGCACGCCGCCCAATTCGGCGGCCGTCATGCTGCCTTGTGCCAGGCGTTCCAGCATGATGGCGAAGCCGTTCAAGGATGGCAGCAAGGAACCGCGCGCAACCGTACCCGGGATCGCGGAAAGCTCCCGCAGGCGGTCAAGCGTGGCGTCGGGCACCAGGCTTACACGCTGCCCCGGTTCCAGGCGCCGCGTTGGGTATTCGGCAAACAGCATGAAAGGATCGGGCCGCGTGGGCGCGGGCTGGCGGCCCTTGATCAGCGGTGCGAATTCCGTGGCCTTGGCACGAATGCGGGCCTGTTCCTGCCACAGAGCCAGATATTGTGGAATGACCGCGGCCCAATCATACATGCGCTGCGTTCGCGCCCTGGCTGCTTCGCCCATTTGCCGGCGCAAATTGGCATCTTCCGCCAGCCGATAATAGGCAGCCGCCGCCACACCAATATCCATCGCAGTGCATTGGGCCACATTGCGCAGAAAACTTGCGTGGCCATCGGTGCCCATTTGATATCTGAAAGAAATCTCACCCCCATTCCCGCCCATGATGGTTGGGATACGAAAGCCGGTGACACCGTGTTCAACCGTATCGCGAAAGCCATCCCAATCCGTCACCACCACGGGCAGGCCCGCTGCCATGGCCTCTACCGGGGCGAGGCCGAAGGTTTCCTGAATGTTATCCGCGGGCAGGGTAAAGACATCCGCTGCTGCCAAGGCCTTGGCATAAGTCTCAGCATCGTGGCCATCAACGAAATGCACCGTGACATCCGGGCAGGCCTGCTTGGCTCCTACGGTAAAGACGATGCGCGATGCATCATCGTCAAACTTACCGGGCAGGATGAGGTGCAGCTTGCGCCCACACCGTTCCGCGGCGCGCTGAAGTGCCAGATACATCGGCAACGGAGAGAGTTTCGTCCGCACGGAAAGCCGCCCCACAAGGATGAAGGCAATATCCTCGGGGCCAATGCCCAATTCCTGACGATAGCCAGCGCCCAGCGCCGGATTTCGCCTGAAGGAAGCACAGTCAATGCCAAGCGGGATCACCGGCAGCATGGGCATGGGGATACGCGTCACGCCCAGCGCATGCTGCAGGTAATGGCCATGTTCAAGCAATTGCCGGCGCACCCTGTTTTGCCCCGCGCGAGAGGTTGAAATGATGGCATCCCAAGGCTGCACCGGCGCGGTCAGGCCCTCTGCCAGCCCATCCAGGATACGTTCGGTGGAGGTGGTATGCGTAATGCCGCATAGGCTGTAACCGCGCTGATTGCCCAAACGCCGCCGCCAGAAGCATGCACCTGCAAGGCGCGGCCCGGGTTGGAAAAGAATGCCCGCTTCCACCAGCGCCTGAGGCGCTTCATAGCTTGCCGCCTGCACCTGCAATCCTGGTGCGCGTGACGCGATATCTGCCTTGAATTGCGCAAATTCCTGATCATGAGCGAAGACACCAACCAGCGATTCAAGCCCGCCATGACGCAATAGACCATTCAGAAAACCATCCCCTGCGACGCGCCGGCCTAGCCTTGTTTGCGTTCCAGAAACAAAGGCGTCGGGGGAATAGAATAGTGCAACGGACTTGATCATTTTGTTACGGCCAGGACAAAATCATATGACGAGCAAGAAAGGCCCGCTTGGGTGGCCCAGCGCCGAGGCGCCACAAAAAGGTGCCGCGTAGGAACATATCAGCCAGGCAATGCCGAACAGCCATCAGCGAAGGCTGGGGCATCCTTATTCCGTCCTGGCTTCTTCGGCTGGCGCAATGGTGATGAGGCCAAGCTTCATCATCCACACCATGCCGGCCCCGGCACGGGGGCGTTGTTCCGCTGGCAGCGTGCCGCCCAATTCGGCCGCTGTCATGCTGCCTTGGGCCAGGCGGTCGAGCATCATGGCGAAGCCATTGAGCGATGGCAGCAGGGACCCACGCGCAACAGTGCCCGGGATGGCCGCAAGCGCCTTCAAACGATCGAGCGAAGCGCCCGGCACCAAGCTTACGCGCTGGCCAGGTTCAAGCCGCCGTGTCGGGTATTCGGCAAACAGCATGAAAGGATCGGGTCGGGCCGGTACAGGCTGACGACCTTTGATCAATGGCGCGAATTCGCGGGCCTTGGCGCGCATGCGCGCCTGTTCCTGCCACAGTGCCAGATACTGCGGAATGACCGCCGCCCAATCATACATCCGCCGCGCGCGGGCGCTTGCCGCTTCGCCCATTTGTTGGCGCAGATTGGCGTCTTCCGCCAGCCGATAATAGGCATCTGCCGCCGCGCCGATATCCATGGCGATGGCTTGCGAGGTATTACGCAAATAGGCGTTGTAATCATCTGTGCCCATATGATAGCGTAACGAAATGGTATTCCCATTCCCGCCCATGATGGTGGGGATGCGAAACCCGGTGACGCCATCTTCCACAGTGTCGCGGAAGCCATCCCAATCCGTTACCACCACGGGCAGCCCGGCCGCCATGGCTTCCACCGGGGCCAGACCGAAGGTCTCCTGCACATTATCCACAGGCAGGGTGAAGATATCCGCCGCCGCCCAGGCCTTGGCGCGGATTTCAGCATTCTGGCCATCAACGAAATGTACCTTCACATCGGGGCAAGCCTTTTGTGCACCCTCAGTAAAGGCAGCACGGGAACCGTCGCCTTCAATCCAACCGGCCAAGATCAAATGCAGCTTTCGCCCGCGCCTTTCGGCGGCACGTTGCAGCGCCAGATACATGGGCAGCGGCGAGAATTTCGTCGCATTCGACAAGCGCGCCACCAGAACAATGGCGATGTCCTCTGTCCCAATGCCCAATTCCTGGCGATAGGCCATGCCCAGCGCGGGGTCGCGCTTGAAGGCAGCGCAATCGACGCCAAGCGGGATCATGGGCAGCATGGGCACCCCAACGCGCGACGCCCCCAGCGCGTTTTGCAAATAGAACGCGTTTTCCTGGATTTGCCGCCGCACCATGCTCTGCACCGCGCGGGAGGTGCAGATGATCGCATCCCAGGGCTGAACCGGCGCGGTCAGCCCACTGGCAAGGGCATCCATGACCCGATCGGTGGAGGTGGTATGGGTTACCCCGCATAGGCTGAAGGCGCGCTGATTGCCGAGACGCCGACGCCAAAAACTATAGGAACCAAGCCCCGGCCCCGGCAAAAACAGGGTGCCGGCTTCGATCACGGCCTGCGGCGTTTCGTAATTGGCCATGCGCACTTGCAAACCTGGCGCGCGGGCCTGGATTTCCGCCGGAAAGCCCTCCGCCTCCCGATCATTCAGCAAAAGTCCAACCAGGCTGTCCAGACCGCCATGGCGCAGCAAGCCATTCAGGAAACTATCGCCCGCGACACGCCGCCCCAGCATGGCGCGGCCCTGCGAGACATAACCATCAGCGGCATAGAGAATGGCAACGGAACGGGACATGGATATTCACACCTTGAAGGATGCCATGTCACTAATTCCTTCCCCGCAAGGGATCAATGCCGCTTGGATTGTGGGGTTGTCCCTGTCGGGCTAAGCGCGTCCCATGCAGCTTGTTGAGGAAAGCGACTCGAAGTCCAAAGGGACGGCGCCTGGGCCATGGACGGCCTATCAGGCGCGCCTCGCGTCCGGTGAATTGGCGCCCGATCCCGCCCAGGCCGCGGCGATGGAGCGTTTGCAGGCCCTGTGGCAGGCGCTGCGCGGCTATGATCCCGCCCCCCTGGACGCCGCACCCAAGCCTGCCGGGCTGCTTGGTCGGCTTTTTGGACGCAGCGCTGCCCCGCCGCGCCCGGAGCCCCCGCGAGGGCTCTATCTGGTAGGCGAGGTCGGGCGCGGCAAATCCATGCTCATGGACCTGTTTTTTGAGACCGCCGAGGTCCCGCGCAAGCAAAGGCTGCATTTCCACGCCTTCATGCAGCAGGCGCATCGGCGCATTCATGGCTGGAAGCAGGTGCATGGCGATAGCGCGGACCCCATCCCGCCTTTGGCCGATTCCATCGCCACCGATGCTGCCCTGCTTTGTTTTGATGAATTCCAGGTCCATGACATTGCGGATGCCATGATCCTGGGCCGGCTGTTTGAGGCGCTTTTTGCCCGCGGGACTGTGATTGTCGCGACCTCCAACACCGCCCCGGATGATCTGTTCAAGGGCCAGCCGGGCCGCGATGCCTTCCTGCCCTTTATTGCCCTGATCAACCGCCATGTTGAAGTCTGGCCCCTGGTGGCGGCGCGCGATTACCGGCGCGAAAGGATCAGAAGCCTGCCAACCTGGCATGTCCCCGCCGATGGCCGGGCTGAGGCCGCACTGGACGCGGCCTTTGCCGAGCTTACCGGCCAGGTGCGGGGGACACCCATGGACCTGCCCTTGCTTGGCCGGGTGATTGAGGTGCCGGAGGCCGCCCGCGGTGTCGCGCGCTTCGATTTCAATCAGCTTTGCGGCAGGCCACTTGGCCCGGCGGATTACCTTGCGATTGCCGAGGCCTTCCACACCCTGGTGCTGGATGACATCCCCCGGCTCGGGCCCGAGAATTTCGACAAGGCGCGCCGCTTCATCACCTGCATCGACACGCTTTATGAACACCGCTGCAAGCTGGTGGCCAGTGCCGCTTCCAGCCCCGATCAGCTTTATGAACGCGGCACCAATGCGGCCATGTTCGAACGCACAGCGTCCCGACTGACCGAAATGCAAAGCCAGGAATACCGAACCTTGCCGCATTTGGGGCCTGGAGGCCCGGCATAGTGGTCCGGTCGCTGCTTTCGGTTCCCGATAGCGGCGTGAATCGGTCCACCAAATACGGGGCTATTGGTGCTCCGGGGCAGTTTAGGATTGGTATAAGTTTGGCATGAATCGCACCACTGGCAGGGGGCGCCTTGCCGGGGCGGGGCTTCGGGGCTAGGAAATGTGCGTTTTCCAGGCAAGGTTAAGGAAGCGACATGGCCCGCAAGAAAATTGCTTTGGTCGGCGCCGGAAATATCGGCGGCACTTTGGCTCATCTCATTGGTCTCAAGGAACTTGGCGACGTCGTGATGTTCGATGTCTTCCCCGGCGTCGCCGCGGGCAAGGCGCTCGATATCATGCAATCCGGCCCGGTGGATGGGTTTGATTCGCACATGGTCGGCACGGGCGATTACGCCGCCATTGCCGGTTCCGATGTGGTGATTGTCACCGCTGGCTTCCCCCGCATGCCGGGCATGAGCCGCGATGATCTGGTGGCGAAGAATGCCGGCGTGATTGCGCAGGTGGCGGAAGGCATCAAGGCGCATTGCCCGAATGCCTTTGTGATCGTCATTACCAACCCGCTGGATGCGATGGTATGGGTGATGCGCGAAAAATCCGGCCTGCCGCACAACAAGGTTGTCGGCATGGCGGGGGTGCTGGATTCGGCGCGCTTCCGGCTTTTCCTGGCGCAGGAATTCAATGTCTCGGTCGAAGATGTCACGGCCTTCGTGCTGGGTGGCCATGGCGATACCATGGTGCCGCTCACGCGTTATTCGACGGTTGCCGGCATTCCCGTGCCTGATCTGGTGAAGATGGGCTGGACCACGCAGGAAAAGATTGATGCCATCGTGGCACGCACCGCCAATGGCGGTGGGGAGATTGTGAAGCTTCTGGAACGCGGTAGCGCCTTCTATGCGCCGGCGGCTTCCGCCATCGCCATGGCGGAAAGCTACCTGAAGGACAAGAAGCGCGTGCTGCCCTGCGCGGCCTGGCTCACCGGCCAATATGGCATCAAGGATCTTTATGTCGGCGTGCCTGTCGTGATTGGCGCTGGCGGCATTGAGCGTATCGTCGAAATTGAATTGAACCCGGCTGAACAAGCCGCTTTCGATAAAAGCTGCGCTGCGGTGCAGGAATTGATCGAAGCGTCACGCAAGCTGGTAGGCTGAACAGCCTGGGGCCAGGTCCTGCCTGGCCCTTTTCGCATCCGGACCGGAGGCATTTTGCATGAATATCCATGAATATCAGGCGAAGGAGCTGCTGCGCCGCTATGGCGTTGCGGTACTTGAAGGCCATGTCGCCTGGAATGCCGAGGAAGCCGCCGCGGCAGCCGCCAAGCTCCCTGGCCCGGTCTATGTGGTGAAATCGCAAATCCATGCGGGTGGCCGCGGCGCGGGCCGCTTCAAGGAAGACCCGAATGGCAAGGGCGGTGTGCGCGTTGTGAAGTCGGTCGCCGATGTGAAGGCCGCCGCTGACGCCATGATCGGCAAGACGCTGGTGACGAAGCAAACCGGCCCTGCCGGCAAGCTGGTATCCCGCGTTTATGTTGAAGATGGCTGCGACATTGCCCGCGAATTGTATCTGGGCCTGCTGGTGGACCGTGCGACATCGCGGCTCACCATCATGGCGTCCACCGAAGGCGGGATGGAGATTGAGGAGGTTGCCGAAAAGCACCCCGAGAAAATCTTGAAGGTCGCGATTGACCCGGCTTCGGGCGTCTCAGGCTTTCATGCGCGCAAGCTCGCCTTCGGGCTTGGGCTGACCGGCAAGCAGGTTGCATCCTTCACCAAGTTTGTGCTGGCGCTTTATGGTGCCTTTGTTGAGCTTGATTGCGCGATTGTTGAAATCAACCCGCTGGTCGTGACCGGCGCGGGGGAGATTGTTGCCCTCGATGCCAAGGTGTCCTTCGATGACAGCGCCCTGTTCCGCCATAAGGACCTGGAAGCGCTGCGTGATGACAGCGAAATGGACCCGAAGGAATTGGACGCGGTCAAGAACGACCTGAATTACGTCGCCTTGGATGGTGAGATCGGCTGCATGGTGAATGGCGCGGGCCTGGCCATGGCGACGATGGATATCATCAAGCTTTATGGTTCAAGCCCCGCCAACTTCCTGGATGTTGGCGGCACCGCCACTGCGGCACGGGTGACGGAGGCGTTTCGCATCATCACCTCTGATGCCAATGTGAAGGCCATTCTGGTCAATATCTTCGGCGGCATCGCGAAATGCGACATGATCGCAACGGGCATTGTGGAAGCGACCAAGACGCTGTCGCTGAAAGTGCCTTTGGTGGTGCGGCTTGAAGGCACCAATGTGGATTTGGGCAAGAAGATCCTCGCTGATAGCGGGCTTGCCATTATTGCCGCCGATAATCTTGCCGATGCAGCGAAGAAAGTTGTCGCTGCCGTGAAGGGGGCCTGAACCATGGCTGTTCTTGTTAACGCCAATACCCGCGTGATGACCCAGGGCTTCACCGGGGCGCAGGGCACCTTCCATGCCGAACAGGGCATCGCCTATGGCTCCACCTATGTCGGTGGTGTGACACCCGGCAAGGGCGGCACCACCCATATCGGCCTGCCGGTTTTCGACACTGTGGCGGAATGCGTGGCCAAGACCGGCGCCAATGCGTCGGTGATTTATGTGCCGCCGCCCTTCGCTGCGGATGCGATTCTGGAGGCGATTGATGCGGAAGTGCCGCTGATCATTTGCATCACGGAAGGCATTCCGGTGCTGGATATGGTCAAGGTGAAGCGCGCGCTGGATGGCTCCAAATCCCGCCTGGTGGGGCCGAATTGCCCGGGCGTGATCACACCGGGCGCCTGCAAAATCGGCATCATGCCAGGCCATATCCATAAGCCTGGGTCGGTGGGGATTGTCTCGCGTTCCGGGACGCTCACCTATGAAGCGGTGGCGCAAACCACTGCCGCCGGGCTTGGCCAATCAAGCTGCGTTGGGATCGGCGGCGACCCGGTGAAGGGCATGGATTTCATCGAAGTGCTTGAGATGTTCCTGGCCGACCCCGATACCAAATCCATTGTGATGATCGGGGAGATCGGCGGGCAATCCGAAATTCTGGCGGCTGAGTACCTGAAGCGGGAGAATTTCGCCCCCGGCAAGCCGAACAAGCCGGTGGTGGGCTTCATCGCCGGCGCCACGGCGCCTCCGGGGCGGCGTATGGGCCATGCCGGGGCGGTAATTTCCGGCGGCGCCGATACCGCGGAAGCGAAAATGGCCGCGATGAAAGCTGCCGGGATTCACGTTGCGGATAGTCCTTCTGCGCTAGGCTCCACCATGGTCAAGGCGCTTGGCGGCTGATTTCGCCCTAAAGTTGAACTAGGGGGGCTGCCGCAGCGGGCGTTAAGGCCTTATGCTCGCAGCCCTCTGCCCCGGTGCCGGGGCGCTGCTCGGCACCACAAGAATACATCCGCCCATCCCCTGCTGGGGAAGACGAGGCGGGAGGGAGAAGGTTGATGGCCGGAGTGGATATTCTCGCAACCGCGATGACGGGGGCGAATGCTGCCTATCTTGCTGATCTCTACGCGAGATGGACAGAAAATCCCGGAAGCGTGGACCCCACCTTTGCGGAGCTTTTCGCTTCCCTGAATGACGAAGCCCGCGCGGTACTGACGGATGCCTCCGGCGCTTCCTGGGCGCCGCGTATCCGTGGCGCCTTTGGGCCGGAACCCGAAAAGCCTGCCCCCGCCAAGGGCGCCAAGCCGGGCGCGGCAGACCCGGAAGCAACACGCCGCGCGGTGCTCGATTCGATCCGGGCGCTGATGCTGATCCGCAGCTACCGCGTGCGCGGGCATCTCGAAGCGCGGCTTGATCCGCTTGGCTTGCAAGTACCCAAATCCCACCCGGAGCTTGACCCCAAGACCTATGGCTTCACGGATGAGGATTGGGATCGGCAGATCTTCCTTGATTTCGTGCTGGGTAAGGAAACCGCGAGCCTGCGTGAAATCCTCGCCATTTGCCGCGCTTCCTATTGCGGTTCGATCGGCGTTGAATTCATGCATATCCAGGACCCGGACCAAAAATCCTGGATCCAGCGCCGCATTGAAGGCGCCCCCTGGATCGGCGCCTTTGACACCACCCAGAAGAATCAAATCCTGCAGCAATTGACGGAAGCGGAAGGCTTTGAAGCTTTCTGTGCGCGGAAATTTGTCGGCACCAAGCGCTTCGGCCTGGAAGGTGGTGAAACCACTATTCCGGCGGTGCAGGCAGCGATCGAAACCGCAGCCAAGCAGGGTGCCAAGGAAATCGTCATCGGCATGGCCCATCGCGGGCGGCTCAATATGCTGGTCAATGTGGTGAAGAAGTCCTTCACCCAGGTGTTTTCGGAATTCAAAGGCAATTCAGCCAATCCGGACGACATCGAAAGCTCTGGCGATGTGAAATACCATTTGGGTACCAGCACCGACATCGATATCGCCGGGAACAAGGTTCACCTGTCGCTGCAACCCAATCCTTCGCATCTGGAAGCGGTTGATCCGGTGGTGGCCGGCAAGGTGCGCGCGCGGCAGGATATGGGCGGCGATATCAAGGGCCGGCGTTCTGTCATGGGCATCCTGCTGCATGGCGATGCAGCCTTTGCGGGGCAGGGCGTGGTTTATGAAACCCTCGCCATGAGTCAGCTTATTGGCTATCGCACCGGCGGCACGCTGCATATCGTCACCAATAACCAGATCGGCTTCACCACTGTGCCGGCGCATGCCTATTCAGGCTTGTATTGCACCGATGTGGCGAAATCCGTGCAGGCGCCGATCCTGCATGTGAATGGTGATGATCCGGAAGCGGTGGTGTTCTGCGCACGTCTCGCCGCTGAATTCCGCATGGTATTTGGTGCGGATGTGGTGCTGGATATCGTCTGCTATCGCCGCCACGGCCATAATGAAAGCGATGAGCCCGCCTTCACCCAGCCGCTGATGTATAACCGCATCCGCGAAATGCGGACGACGCGCACGCTGTATGCGGATCGGCTGGCGCAGGAAGGCTTCGTGCCGTCCGAATCCTCCAAGGCCATGCTGGATGCTTTCAATGCACGGCTTGAAGAAGCGTTTGAGGCTTCTCAAGCCTATCGCCCGAATAAGGCTGATTGGCTGGAAGGGCATTGGTCCGGCCTGCGGCCCGCGGGCTCAACAGATGAGGCGGAGCAGCTTGAAGCGACTTCGGTCGCGACGGAAACGCTGAAGGAAATTGGGCTGGCGCTTTCGCGCGTGCCGGCCGATTTCGGCGTCAATTCCAAAATCGCGCGGCAATTGGAACAAAAGCGCCAGGCGATCGAAACTGGCGAGGGCATTGATTGGGCAACCGGGGAGGCGCTTGCTTTCGGGTCCCTGTTGCTGGAAGGCCATCGCGTGCGCTTGTCTGGTGAGGATGTGCAGCGCGGCACCTTCAGCCATCGCCATGCGGTCTTGATTGATCAGGCGAGCCAGGCGGAATACACGCCGCTCAATAATATCCGCGCGGGGCAGGCTAAGATCGAAGCCTTCAATTCATTGCTCGCGGAATTTGGCGTACTTGGTTTTGATTATGGTTATTCGCTGGCTGATCCGAAAACACTGGTGCTGTGGGAAGGCCAATTTGGCGATTTCGCCAATGGCGCGCAGGTGATCATTGATCAGTTCATCGCCTCGGGTGAGACGAAGTGGCTACGCATGTCCGGCCTGGTGATGCTGCTGCCGCATGGTTATGAAGGGCAGGGGCCGGAACATTCCTCGGCACGTCTTGAACGCTATTTGCAGCTTTGCGCTGAGCGCAATATGCGCGTTTGCAACTTCACGACGCCTGCCAATTACTTCCATGCGTTGCGCCGGCAGATGAAGGCGAATTACCGCAAGCCCTTGGTGGTGATGACGCCGAAATCCCTGCTGCGGCATAAGCTTGCCATCAGCAGCCTGTCGGAATTCGGCCCCGGCAGTGGTTTCCGCCATGTGATTGATGAGGTGGACAAGATCGCGCCACCCAAGAAGGTGCGTCGCGTCGTGCTCTGCACCGGCAAGGTCTATTATGATCTGCTGCAGGAACGCCGCGACAAGGGCATCAAGGATGTCGCGATTGTGCGGCTGGAACAGCTTTATCCCTTCCCGCGGATCAGCCTGCCGCCAGTGCTGGCGCAATATCCCAATGCCGAAGTGGTCTGGTGCCAGGAAGAACCGGAAAATATGGGTGCCTGGAATTTCGTGGATCGCAAGATTGAAGCGGTCTTGAAGACGCTGGATATCAAGGCGAAGCGCCCCGAATATGTGGGCCGGGAGGAGGCAGCGAGCCCCGCCACCGGCCTTGCCAAGGTGCATCAACATCAACAGGAAGCATTGGTGCGCGCTGCCCTGGCCGGCTGACGCGCAATGGTTTTGGAACGGATCGATCAATGACCAATATTGTCGTGCCCAGCTTGGGCGAAAGTGTTTCTTCCGCCACCGTCGCGCGCTGGCTGAAAAAGGCCGGTGAAGCCGTGACGGCGGATGAGCCCTTGGTGGAGCTTGAGACCGATAAGGTGACGGTGGAAGTGAATGCGCCGGTGGCTGGCGTGATTGCCGCCATTGCCGCCGATGCGGGGGCCGAGGTTGCGCCTGGTGCCGTGCTTGGCAGCATCACGGCCGGCGCTGCCGCCGCTGCGAAGCCTGCTGCCGCGCCTGCCCCTGCGCCCAAGCCTGCTGCGGCGCCTGCTCCGGCGCCGGCTGCCGCTTCGGCCCATGCGCCATTGCCGGCGGCTGCGAAGATGATCGCCGAAGCAGGGGTTTCTGCCGTTGCGATTGGCGCGGGTACTGGCAAGGACGGGCGCATCACCAAGGGAGATGTGCTGGCCTATTTAGCGCAGCCGGTTGCCGCGCCGACGCCCGCACCCGCCGCGCGGGCTTCGCGCGCGCCGGAAGCGGGTGAGGAGCGTGTGAAGATGACGCGGC
>Ga0315907_10003139_pt1 | contig 19885 bp, 14 predicted proteins | sample LakEriMetagenome_3_FD_203525 | JGI IMG/M metagenome (GOLD analysis project Ga0315907, IMG submission 203525) | Freshwater fungal communities from buoy surface, Lake Erie, Ohio, United States - Buoy 12 MA123 | ecosystem: Environmental > Aquatic > Freshwater > Lake > Lake biofilm | place: USA...
TTTCAGCCTGTAAAATACCTTTTTGCATTAATTTTCGATCGAAATCTTTTCCGCTATCCGAAAAAGGTTCTGTCTTAGCATGTCTTAAAAGATGTAATTTCATAATTTACCCAACCATTTGTTTTTTAAAAACGTTCTAAAGTTATGTTCTGAATTTCAAAAACAGAAAAGAAGAACAATGCTATTTAATTTGAATTTGTATCTTGCATGAACACACTAATATAAGAAAAATTGAGCGCATAATGCAAATCACCCCGGAAATATTAAAGGCCTGCTTAAGGGATGATCGAAAAGCGATGAAGCAATTGTATGAATACTGCTTTAAACTTCTTATGCCTGTATGTTTCAAATACCATTCAAATGAAGAAGACGCAAGATCTTCACTGAATTTAGGGTTCATGAAAATCATTAAAAGTCTTGAAAATATTATTAAAGATGAAGTAAATTTTAATGCTTGGTCAAAGAGGGTAATGGTCAATACCTTAATTGATGAATACCGGAAAAATAAAACATATTCATTTCATGTTCAAGGGAAAGAAACAGAAAGGGAATTGGATTTTCATGCTGCTGATGTTTCAAATGAAGGAGAAAGTCAATTGGGATGTGAAAATATTTTAAAATTAATAAGTGAATTACCAGCGATTTCAGGTAAGGTTTTTAATTTGTATGTAATTGATGGATATTCACATAAAGAAATAGGTGATTTGTTAGAAATGTCAGAAGGAACGTCAAAGTGGCATTTATCAACAGCACGTAAATTATTGAGAGAGAAATTAGAAAAATTAGAGCAGAAAGCTCAAAAAATGGTAATATGAACAGAGAAGATAAAGAGTTAGATCAACTTTTCAGAGATGCTTCACAACAAAAAACGTTCGAGTTTAAAGACGAATTTTGGGAAGAATTTGAAAAGATGTTGCCTGATAACAAAGGCAAAAAAAAGATCGGCGTTTTTTGGTGGTTGAATAGTGGGTTACTGGTTATTGCTATAGTCAGTGGTGTAATATTCTTTTCTTCAAATGATTCTACAACTCAATTAGCAAAAAATCAATTAAAAGGTGAATTAATAATTTCAAATAGTTCTAAAAACCTTAATAATAATGATGTAATTCATTCTAATAATGATAAAGCCTTTAATGTAAAAAATAATAATAATACTTCCGATAAAAGCATCAATTATTCAATAGAGCAAAATGCATATAAAGCAAATAAATTCTATAAAAAGGTAAGTACAATTCAAGAAGAAATCAAATCAAAAAATGTTGATGATCTTATAACTAAACAAAGTAGTAGTAATATTTTGAAAGGAACTGAGTCATTGATTAACACTGCTAATTTAATTGAAAATTCAACTATTGATGAATTGAGAAATATTCAGAGAGACATAGGGTTGCTAGATAAAAGACAAATAGATTTATGTCTTTATCCTTCTTTTATTAAGAATGGCATATATGCTTCAAAAACAAAAAAATGGAGGTCATATTTTGATGGTTTTTATTCTATTAATCAATCACCAATTATTAATTCAACAAATGGTTCAAATTTTTCAAATGGATTTGGCTTAGGTTTTGGAGCAATACGTTCAAAATCTAACTGGCAATTAACAGGAGGATTGAATTTGGTTGCTCAACAATATTCTAATCTTACAATTAATGATCGTGTTAAAGTATATGGTTTCGGAGTTAAAAATTATCAGTCAGAAATTTCATATAGGAGTTTATATAATATTGAATTTCCAATTTATGCAGGTTATTCTATTAAAAACCATACGATTCAGTTTGGTATTGTGCCAAGTTATTTAATGTTAACAAAACTAGATTATGTTGTTTTGTTAAATGATCAGATTCAAACTGAATCAAGTGCTTACAACTATAAAAAAGGGCTTACTTCTTTTATGTTAAAACCATCATTAAAGTATAGTTTTAAAATTGCGCCAACATGGCAAATAGGTGCTGTGATTCAAATACATGCAATATCTCCGATATCAAAAAATATTTTTACTGGAATTCAAAATAACCATCCTTTAAATGGACAACTATTCATCAGAAAAACAATCTACTAAAATGAAAACATTCTTAAAAATAGGGGTTTTGTTATTAATAACTTCTTCAATTATATCCTGTAAAAAAGACATCATTGAAGATTTACCAACAGCAAATGATCCTGTTTTCAATACAACTGGTTCGATTGATGGGCAATCTTTCAATTTGATAGCAGGAGAAGATAATGCATTTATGCATTCATTTACTGAAGTTGTAAATGGGGTAAACAAATTCACAGGAAAACTTTCAGACGGAGAGATTGAAGTTGAATTAGGTGTTTTTGATGTGAATATAGATAAAGCGAATTTAGATATTATTTCATCAATTAATTCTTCAATTTTAGGAGCAACGATTCCGAATTCTCCAATAGTAAAATTTAATAAAGATGCATTTTTTAATGCAAGTGTAATTGACCATGTGGAATGGTATGCAAATTCAATATTTATTGGAACTGATTCTGCTTCGATCTCCATGCCTGGAATATACAATGTGTGCTCTTTGGTAACTTTTATGGATGGGTCACAAGAAAGTGTATGTAATGATATAATTGTTGGATATAAACAAAATGCAAATTATAAATTAAATCACCTTTTAGATAATACTGGTAAAGCTCAGCTATGGGTAAATGTCCAGCAAGGTTCTTTACAAAATATAGAATGGAGCATTGACGGTATAGTTGTGTCAAATGATGATCACTATATTGTTGAATTGGAAGATGGGGGACATATTATTTCTTCAAAAGTTACTTTTACTAATGGAGTTGTAAAAACGAAGTCAATTTTTATTGATTCTGATATTAGCACAAAGTTTATTGATGATTTGAGTCAATTTGAAATGAATCCGTTTAATCCAATTTTATGGGACGGAAAAGTGCAATTAATTGTTAGGAAAAACAACATGGAGTATCGTTCAGATTATATTGGTAATCAATCATTATCAGTAAACGTTTTAAGCTTCAATCATTATGGAAAAAACGATCATGGAAATGATGTCTACAAATTAAATGCGACAATTACGTCAAATTTAAAAAACACTTCTTCTGGAGCTATTGTATCAATCAATTTTACAACTAACTTTGGTATTGAAATCAAAAAATAAACTATGAACAAATTATTACTAATTACATTACTTCTATCTTCATTTTCATTCGCTCAAATAACTGTAACAAGTTCGGATTTTGCTACAGGTGGTGATACCGTTAGAATGAGTATTACAAGTGCAAGTACTTTAGATTATTGGACAACTGGACCAAATCAAACTTGGGATTTTTCGAGCTTAGTTCCAAGTTCTCAAGTGTTAGACACTTTTCATTCTACAGCAACAATTCCGTTATTTGCTCAAGTCGTTTTTGGTAATTTTGCACCTGTTAAATATCAGGCAAGTTATTTCAAAGAAGCAACAACTCTGCCTTTAAGCCAACTTACTTTTTTACCAGTAACCATTAATAACATTTTTCAATATACAAGATTGACCGCTGATTCTGTGACTTCTGTGGGTTATTCTATGGTGATTAATAACAACGAAATACCATACAAATCGGATACAATAGAAAAGAATTATGATTTCCCGATTCAATTTGGAAATACAACTTATTCTAGAGGGTATACAAAAATAGATATGAATCCTGTTTACAATGGAATATTAAAACAACACAGAGTTCATTCTTCAAGTGTAGATGGTTGGGGTTCAATTACGACTCCATATGGAACTTTTAACGCACTTAGAATAAAACATGAAATCAATGAAATTGACTCTATTTCTTTAACTGTAGCTTCTTTTCCAACTACTTTGCCACTCCAAAATCCATTAAGAAGAGAGTATGAATGGTGGACAAACGGAGAAAAAGGACCTATTTTGAAAATTACAACATCTGAGACACAAGGAATTGAAAATATTACAGCAGTTCAGTATCGTGATATTTACAGAGGTTTGGATGCCGGTTTAAAAGTAATAAATTCAGATAAAATTTCATTTTTTCCTAATCCTGCTATAGAAGAATTGACCTTAATCAATGATGGATCTATTCAAAAAATTGAAATACTTGATTTACAAGGTAATAAGGTTATTGAATTTAATCCCTTAAAAACACAATCGAATAAAATAAACGTTTCAAGTTTACATAAAGGTTTTTACTTATTACAAGTTGAGACATCAAAAGGAAGAATAGTTCAATCATTTGAGAAATTATAAACGAAAAAGAATTATTTAAACCTTCATTTATTCCATTATCTTTGCGACAAAGGCAAACTAGTTTATCGCCGTTCCGATTAGTCGGAAAGGAGGAAAGTCTGGGCAGTATAGAGCACCGTACTTCTTAACGGGAAGGTCTCGATTTATCGGGAACAGAAAGTGCCGCAGAAAGGAAAACTACCCTGAACTTGTTGAAGGGAAAAGGTGAAAAGGCGAGGTAAGAGCTCACCGTGCTTGTGGTGACACAGGTTGCAAGGTAAACCTTACGGACTGAAAGACCATGTAAACCAAGGCTTGAGGGTTGCTCGCCCAATCTTGGAGGGTAGGTCGATAGAGCCCATGAGTGATTGTGGGCCTAGATAAATGATAAACGCTTTAAAGTAATTTAGAGAACAGAACCCGGCTTATGGTTTGCCTTTTTTTATTCCTCTTCTGGTACTGAAATATTTTCTTGAATAGAAATAGAATCTGTAATAGGTAATTCAATTATAGGTTCAGAATAAACTTCAATCGATTTTGTATCCTTCATTTTTACAATTACTTTTTGGTAAAATGAATAATTCAACGATTGTTTTGCCATTGAACCTTTGTAGTAAATAAATTCAATATTTTGATATTCAAATGGATGAATACGTTGGTGAACAGAAATTGGAATTGTTTTCCATTTTTGATTTAGTTGTTCATTGAATTCACTTTTGGCGAGGTATTCCAATAATAATTTAGCGTTGTCAAAGTTTTTTGCTTGTTTAACAATAGCAGCACAATGTAAATTAAAATAAGCTCCAGATGATGTTTGATTTAAAAAAATAGGCTTATATATTTCTGATAAACTATCTTGATTACTAATATTTTGAACGTAATTTGAAAAATTTGTCAAAAAATAATTTGGTTTTAGGTAATTATCCATTGATTTCCCTAAATACAATTGATCTTCCTTAAAATTAGTAGCTGTTTTATAAAATTCAGGTCGTTTATTTAGGCGATTTATCGAAGCTAAAAAAGGGATAACATCTGTATAATTTTCCAAATCAGTAGTCCATTTGTCTTTATATTCATTCGTAAATAATTCAGCATATTTTTCGGGCTCTTTTTCTGCTTTAAGTTTTGTGATTAGCACATATGGATCAAGACCAATTCCAAACCAAGTATTATCATCCGATCTTAAATTTGATTCAATTAAACCGTTTAAATTTTCAGAATTTATACTGTTTAAAAGGTTTAATCTTTGTGCTTTACGAATTGTTACGATCGATTTTAGTATGATTATATCTGCATTCGTATTATAACCTTCTTTTTTAATTTTTGAAATAATTTCATCAGCTGATAAGTAAACAATGTGTACAGAAATGTGATTTATTTTTTGAAAGTTTTTAAACAATTTAAGGTCTTTTTTTCCTAAACAGTCCGTGAAAATTGTAACATATTGTTTTTTTGATTCTTTTGCAATTTCAACATTACATGAGGAAAAGGTCATTAAAATGACGATTAATATACTGTGAGCAGCTGAAACCTTACTTAAAATCATAACACAAATATATTCATCTTAAATAAGAATCTGTTGAATAAAAACTTTAATTTTGTCAAAAATATACAAAGTGAGCGATTCAATCAAAACGACAAAAAAACAAAGCTTAGTCATTAAGAAATTGTTAGAGGATATTCAAACAGGTGATGCAACTAAAATTGCTGCTGCTTTGAAATTATTGCAAGTAAATGGAGATATTACTGTTTTACGTCCGTTAGCAGAATTGTTGATGACGGATATTGTAGAAACTAGTAAATATGAAATAATCAGTTTTTTAGGGGATTTGAAAGTTTCTGCAGCAGCTGATGAAATAATGGATTTGATTAAAGATGAGCAATTGTTACCAGTAAGACAAGCGCTTTTAACAAGTATATGGAATAGTAAAGTTGATTACAGTTACTTTATAGCTGATTTTGTGGAGATTGCATGCGAAGGTGATTTCATGGAAGCATTGGAGTGTTTGACAATTATTGAAAACATGGAAGGCCCTTTCCAAGAGCAACATATTCTAGAAGCGCAATTACATTTAAAAGATTACATAGAAGATGATGCACCTAAAGATCCTCAAAGAGCACATATTTTAAGTGAAATTGCTGTTTTGATTAAAGATTTTGATTTAGGAATTGATGATTAATTAAGTTTCGTATCGTAATAATTTTTTGATAACTGCTTCTTTCAAATGGGGCAGTTTTTTTGTTAAATACCTGACAATATTAATTGTATTTCAAGTAAGCGGTTCTAAATGTTCGACTAAATTAGAATTATGTTCGATAAAAGTGTATTTTTGTACATCTTTTAAGTAAAAGTGCTTACTTTATTTTAAATAAATTATCTTTGTTTTAGATAAAACTACAACTATGAAACACAAAATGTCAAGAAATAGCTCAGTTATTTCTTCGCTTATAAATGACTCATTGATTTCTTTTTCTAAGAAATTGAAAATTAACAATCACTTTTATTTTCTTAAATTTTAATATACTAGTTATGATAAAAAAATATATTTATTTATCCTTTTTTGTTTTTTTTAGCAATTTATTATTTGCGCAAGAATCTCAGAATGCGGTTTTGAAAAATAAACCTGAGTCTGTAAAAAGAGAAAAGTCAGAGAAAGATTTAAGAAATGATTTATTGGCAGAATTGGAAGGTACATATCAATTTATAATAGTTAATAAAGAAAAATCAATTTTAGTAAATTCTAATTTATTAGATAAAATCAAATCTAGTAGAGAATTTGTTAATCCAGTTTATTTTAATATTGACGAAGATATAAAAGTTTATATTCCTTCAAGATCTGAGATTGAATCTCCTGGATTTGTGAAATTAGAAAGAGTTGTTTATCAATCAAATAAATAAAATCATGAAAAATAATATGTTTTTTAAAATAATATTTTTATTGATTGTTATATTAACTAGCACTCAATTATTTTCTCAAAGCTCTTGTGCTACAGCAACTCCGGTGACTGATTTGACTGGTGTAGTTTGTGCTTCGAGTACAGTTAGTTCAGTAAGCACTATGTCTTCGAGTACTTGTGTCGAAGGTACTTATGATACATGGTTTAGTTTTGTAGCTCAAGGTTCTGTGGCGGACATTACAGTAACTGCTTCAACAAGTGGTTTCAGACCTGAGATAACTATAGCAGAGTCTGATAATAATACTTGTACTGGTAACTTTGCGGAAGTTGCTTGTCTGGATGGTTCTGCTAATTATAACGTATTAACAGGAACTGGTTTTTCTGGATTAGTTCCAGGGAATACTTATTGGATATTAATTTCTAGTAATGGAGATGTTACAACTGGTACTTTAGATGTATGTGTAACGAATCCCCCAACTCCAGTTAATGATGACTGTTTGGGTGCAATTACTTTACCATTAAATGGAACATGTGTAAATGGAACTACTGTAAATGCAAACGATGAATATACAGGAGCTGCTGGATGTCAAAATTCTGGTGTGTCTTCACATCCGGATGTATTTTATTCTTTTGTTGCTGATAAACCATCTTTATCTTTGACTATTACAACCGGTTCTATGACAGGTAATGCTGAGTTAGTTCTGTATACAGGAGATTGTTTAACAACATTTACTCCAATTACATCTTTGTGTGGCACTATGCCTATGACAGATACTATGAATGCACTGGTAGTTGGTGCAACCTATTATATAGGTGTATCTTCAGATGCGTTAGAAGGGACTTTTCAATTATGTGCGACTTCTTTTACTCCATTAGCAACACCGGGTCAAAATTGTCCAGATGCAGATGCTATTTGTAGTTCAACAGGTTTTACAGTTGGTACAGTTGCTGCAGGAGGAGGAACGATAACAGGGAATGGTTCTGCTGAAGATTTAACTTTTACAGGATCGTGTTTTGGTGGGCAAGAATCAAGATCTCAATGGTATAAATTTTCAGTGAATACTGCAGGTGATTTAGAGTTTCAGATAGATCCAATTTTATGGGGTGACGATTATGATTGGGCAGTTTTTGATATCACAACTTCTGGATGTGTAATTAATGGAAATGTTCCGATAGTTTGTAACTGGAGTGGATGTTATGGTGTAACTGGTGTAACTTCAAATGTTTCAGCATATACTGGTGGAGCAACTTCTGCTTTTGATTATTATTATGCTAATCCGGCTGGTCCTGGAGACTGCTTAGGTTTACCTGGTGCAGGAGATGGAAGCTCACAATGGGAAAATGCTGTGAATTTAATAGCTGGTCATCAGTATGCCGTTTTAATAAATAATTATGGTTCAGCAGCAAGTGATAATGGATTCAATTTCTCATTTAATGGAACTGGTGCTGGTATAGGTGTTTTAGCTGGTTTTAAATTAACAGGTGGAGGATGTACAGATTATAATGTTACTATTCAAGATACTGTTGCTGCATTAAATTCTAGTACTTATACTTGGGATTGGGGTGATGGTTCAGCAATTGCTGTTGGTCCATCAACAAATACACATGATTATACAGCAGCAGGTCCTGGAACTTATTCTGTACATATTACTGTAACAGATTTAGCAGGTTGTGTTAAAGATTATTATCAAACAGTAACAGTTGGAACAACTATTGCAGCAGATGCAGGCTCAAATACTACCATCTGTATTAATACGACTCAAGTTATTGGAGGTGCTCCTTCAGCAACGGGTGGAGATGGTAATTATACTTATTCATGGACAAATGCTGCTTCTTTAGATAATGCACTAATAGCAAATCCAACAGCAACTGTTTCAGCAAATACAACATATACATTAACTGTAACGGATGGTTTAGGTTGTACAGCAACTGATGCAGTAACAATTACTGTAGATCAATTACCAACTGCAGTCGCAGGTGGATCTCAAACAATTTGCGTATCAGGAACAGCGACAGTAAGTGGTGCAACTGCTTCAAATGGAACAATTGCTTGGACAGAAAATGGTGCAGGTTCTATAACTGCAGGTAATACTTCATTGACACCTGTTTATACTCCTGCAGTTGGTGATATTGGTGTACCAGTAACATTAACAATGACAGTTACAAGTATGAACTCTTGTCCATCACCAACTCCTGTAACATATTCAGTTACTGTTGATGCATTATCAACAGCATCGGCAGGAGGTTCACAAACAATTTGTACGAATGGATCTGCAACAGTTAGTGGTGCAACAGTTACAAATGGAACTGTAGTTTGGTCTGAAAATGGAGCAGGATCTATCACATCAAACGGTACAACTTTAACTCCAACATATACAGCAGCTTCTGGAGATGCAGGTAATACAGTTACTTTAACGATGACAGTTACAAGTTCAAATGCTTGTCCAGCACCAGCACCTGTAACTTATTCGGTAGTAGTACCAGCTAATTTAGTTTATACAGTAGTAGGTACAGACCCATTAGCTTGTAATGGAACAGATGGTTTTATGACCATTTCTGGATTAGGCAATACTGTTAATTATAATGTGACTTATATGAGTGGATTAACAACAGTTGGTCCAAATCCATATACAAGTAATGCCAGTGGAGAAATTGTGATTCCTAATTTAGGCGCAGGAACGTATAATAACTTTTCTATACAAGTTGTTTCAACTACTTGTACGACAACTAACAATACTACTGTATCCCTTTCAAATCCTGGCGCACCAAATGTATTTGATATTACAAATGTTGTTCAATGTGCAGGAACATCTTATCAGTTATTAACTATTAATGGGACTACGTTGTCTGGTTCAGAAGCTTATTATGATGCTCCTGGTAACACAGGAAACTTGATTACAGTAGGAACAGTATTCACAACTGACACAATTGTTTACATCTATGATGAAAGTGGTGTTTGTTCAGATCAAGAAGTGTTTTCAATCACTTTTAATCCCCTACCTACTGCAACCGCAGGTGGTTCACAAACAATATGTGAAACAGGTACAGCTACTGTAAGTGGTGCAACAGCTTCAAACGGAACAATCGCATGGACAGAAAATGGAGCAGGGACAATAACGTCAGGAGGAACAACATTAACTCCAGTTTATACTCCAGCTGTAGGTGATATAGGAGGAGCAGTTACATTAACAATGACAGTAACAAGTTCTAATATTTGTCCTTCACCTACACCAGTTAGTTACACAGTAAATGTTAATGGATTGTCTACTGCAACAGCGGGAGGTTCTCAAACAATATGTGAATCAGGAACAGCAACCTTAAGTGGAGCTTCAGCAGCAAATGGTACCATCGTTTGGACAGAAAACGGGACAGGATCAATAACATCAGGTGGAACAACATTAACTCCAGTTTATACAGCAACATCAGGAGATGCTGGAAATGCAGTAACTCTGACGATGACCGTTACAAGTACAAATGCATGTCCGTCACCAACTCCTGTAACTTACACTGTTAATGTGGATGGTTTATCTTCAGCTTCTGCAGGAGGATCTCAAACAATTTGTCAAACTGGAACAGTAACAGTAAGTGGTGCAACAGCTACTAACGGAACAATTGCTTGGACTGAAAATGGAGCAGGATCGATTACATCAGGAGGAACAACATTAACTCCAGTTTATACAGCATCATCAGGAGATGCAGGCAATGCAGTAACCTTGACGATGACCGTTACAAGTACAAATGCATGTCCGTCACCAACTCCTGTAACTTATACTGTTAATGTTAATGGATTGTCTACTGCAACAGCGGGAGGTTCTCAAACAATATGTGAATCAGGAACAGCAACCTTAAGTGGAGCAACAGCAACAAATGGAACAATTGCTTGGACAGAAAATGGAACAGGATCGATTACATCAGGAGGAACAACATTAACTCCAATATATACTCCATCTTCGGGTGATGCTGGAAATAATATTACCTTGACAATGACTGTAACAAGTTCTAATTCTTGTCCTTCACCTTCTCCAGTAATATATACTGTAGCTGTTGATGGTTTATCAACTGCAATAGCAGGAGGCTCACAAACAATTTGTTCAGATGGAACAGCAACTGTGAGTGGTGCTTCATCAACAAATGGAACAATTGTCTGGACAGAAAACGGATCAGGTTCAATTACTACTGGTGGCACAACTTTAGCTCCGGTTTATACTGCAGCTTCAGGAGATGCAGGCAATACAGTTACATTAACAATGACTGTAACCAGTTCAAATGCTTGTCCTTCACCAACTCCAGTAACATATAATGTTATTGTGAACTTAGCAGGTGATCCAAGTTTTACAATTACAGATTACTGTGAAGGAGCAACAAATTCAATTAATATTACGGGTGATTTAGGAGGGACATTTACGTTTAATCCTGCTGTTTCAGATGGTGCAACTATAAATTCTACAACAGGTATTATTTCGAATGGAATTGGTGGAACACAATATAATGTAGAATATACAACAAATGGTTGTGTGGCTTCATTAGTTCAAGCTGTAAATGTAAATGCAATTCCAGCTGCACCAGTTGTAACAGGTTTACCAATTGGTACTCAATGTATAGATTGGACACCAAATGTATTAACTGCATCAGGAAATAATGGAATATTTAATTGGTTCGATAATGCTAATAATAATGTTAGTACATTGAATACATATACACCAAGTCCTGTTTTGGGAATAAATACATACACAGTTAATGAAACTGTTTTGGGTTGTGTTGGACCAAATACAACTTTTAATATTGAGTTACAAATTTGTGATATTTTTGTCCCAACGGCTTTTACACCGGATAATAATAATGTAGATGATGTTTGGGAATTAAAAGATATTGATGTAATTTTCCCAAATAATGAAGTTTCAATTTACAATAGATGGGGAGCATTGTTATATAAATCAGAAAAAGGGAAATATGAAACAAAACCTTGGGATGGTAAATACAATAATGAAGAATTACCTGTTGCTTCTTATTATTTCATAATTGAATATAATGAAGAAAATAGGGAAAATAGTACAGGTACAGTATCAATTATTAGAAAATAAGCACTAATGATGAATTTTAGAAATATAGTATTAGGAATGGCTACTTCACTTTTAGGTACAGTAGCTTATTCTCAACAATTGCCTCAATTTAGTCAATATTTGAGAAATCAATTTATGATTAATCCGGGTGCTGCAGGTGTTTACAATTTTACTGATGTTACCTTGAGTGGTAGAATGCAATGGGCTGGGTTTAAAAACGCACCTATGACAACTTATACATCAATTACTGCTCCATTAGGTAAAATTGAAAAGGTTAGATATAACCCTGGTATTCGTGTAAGTGTTGGGCCAGTAAGAAATCCTGAGATAAAAACAGGAAAATTAAAACATGCAATTGGAGCTCAAATGTTAGCAGATCAATTTGGTGCTTTTCAAAAGATTAATTTTTCTGGAACATATGCTTTGCATATACCAATGAGTAAAAACTTCAATTTATCATTTGGAGCTAAAGTTGGAATGACAAGTAATACTTTCATTAAAAGTAAAGCTATTGTTGCTCACGAATCAATGGATCAGAATTATCAAGATTTTTCAAATGGGCAATTGAGTAAAAATATAATGAATATTGGTTCAGGTTTATATTTGTATTCTAGTAAATCATTTTTTGGAATATCAGCTGATAATTTAACAAAAGACATGATTCGTTTTGGATCAGGTATGGTTAATTTTGATTCAAAAATGCATTTTAATTTAACAGCGGGTCATAAATTTCAGGTAAATAATAATATTTCAGTTACACCAGCTTTGTTAGCCAAATACATGTCTCCTGCTCCTGTAGCAGTGGAAGGTACGGTACAAGTTGAATATAAAGAATGGTTGTGGGCTGGAGTTTCTTATAGACATAAAGATGCATTAATTGGGATGATAGGTTTAAATATTAGTCAACGTTTTAAATTTGGTTATTCTTATGATTTTTCAATCTCAAGGTTTAATTCATATTCTTCAGGTGGGCATGAATTAGTTTTAGGAATCATGCTTAGATAAGTTGATTTTATATTAAATCAATTTTAAACTGAATAAAAATTACAAAAAATGAAAAGAATAGTTTTAATATTAGTAGCAATCAGTTGGACACTTTTTAGTCAAGCTCAATTTTGGGATGTTAAAGATCCTATAAAATTAGGAGGTACTGTAAATACAGAAGCAGAAGAGTCAATGCCTGTATTTTCTAGCGATAGTTCGATTTTGTATTTCACAAGAACATTTGATGCTAAAAACAAAGGTGGTGAAAACGATCAAGATATCTGGTTCAGTAAAAAAGACAAAGATGGGAATTACATCGATTGTGAACCTTTGAAAGATTTAAATAATAAATATAATAATGCAGTTTTTGGAATTAACAGATCTGGAACTACCATTTATGTTATTGATGCTTACGAAGGAAAAAAAGATTTGATGAAAGGATGTGCTTCTTCAGTAAAAAAAGGGAATACTTGGCAAACTCCAAATCATGTTGAAATTCCGACACTAGATATTGAAGGAGATTATTATACTTTTCATGTAAATGAGAATGAAACATTTATTGTAATTTCATATAAAGGTCCTAATTCTTTAGGAGAAGAAGATTTGTATTTTTCTAAAAAAGAAAATGGTGTTTGGTTAAATCCTGTTCATATGGGTGCTGTATTAAATACACCAGGGTATGAAATTTCTCCTTTTTTGACTAAAAATTTAGATACATTATTTTACTCAAGTAATGGTTTAGGTGGTCAAGGTGATGCAGATATTTTTTATTCATTAAGATTAGATGAAACATATACCAATTGGTCAGCTCCAAAAAATTTAGGAACCAAAATAAACTCACCAAAGTTTGATGCTTATTTCAGCTGTGATGGTAAAAATATTTATTGGTCAAGTAATAGAGATGCTGAAAAGAGTGATATTTATTTAGCTACAATATTAGCTCCTCCACCTTTGACTGCTTCTGCAGTTGGAACAGATGTTACTACATTTAAAGGAACGGATGGTAAAATTGATTTAACTCCGCAAGGTGGTATTGCACCTTATAAATACAAATGGTCACATAATGATACGTTGGAAGATCCAATTAATTTACCAAAAGGAGAATATACTGTTTTGGTAACTGATGCTATTGGCCAAACGGTAGAAGTTACAACGCCTATCAATGAGCCAGGATTAGCTCCAGGGGCTGAAATAGGTTCTATTATCAAATTAAATCCAATTTACTTTGATTTAGGTAAATGGGATATTCGACCAGATGCTGCTAATGAATTAGATAAAATTGTTGCAATAATGAATGAATATCCAAATTTGGTAATTGAATTAGGTTCTCATACGGATTGTAGAAGTTCTATGGCATTTAACATGCGTTTATCTCAAAATAGAGCAGCGGCATCTGCTGCTTATATTAAAGGCAGAATTAAAAACCCTAATAGAATTTATGGTAAAGGATATGGTGAAACTAAGTTAAAAGTTAATTGTCCATGTGAAGGACCAGTTTTACCAAATTGTCCTGAAGATCAACACCAGTTAAACAGAAGAACTGAATTTATTGTTTTATCTGACGATGCTAAAAAATTACCAAAAACTGATAAAATCACTCCAAAAATTGTGGATTACAAAAAATATCCTAGTTTAAAGAATGAGGTTGAAACTCCAACAATTGAAAAACCAATTAGTGTAGCTAAGCCGATTTCAACTGAAGTTTCGGAAGAACAAAAACAAAATATTCAAAATGGATTCTACATTGTTCAACCTGGAGAAACGTTATACAGAGTTTATGTAAATACAGGAATTTCAGTTGAAGATTTAAAAAGAATCAACAAAATGAAAAATAATAATGTGAGAGTTGGTCAAAAAGTAAAATTGAAATAATTATTCACTAATATAAAATAAAGGCTATCCATATTGGGTAGCCTTATTTTTTTGTCAAAAAGTATAGGCAAAAAAAATGCCTCAATTAATAATGAGGCATTTAATTTTTTTATCTTATTGAATTTATTCCCAGTTGAATTCTTCTCTTATTTTTTCGAAAATAAATTCTTTCAATTCTTCTGATTCTATTTTTTCGATAATATCATTCATAAAAGCTGAAACAATTAATTGTCTTGCTGAATTTTCTGAAATACCTCTTGCTCTTAAGTAGAATACAGCTTCTTCATCCAATTGACCTGTAGTTGAACCGTGAGAGCATTTTACATCATCTGCATAGATTTCTAATTCTGGTTTAGAGTTCACAGTTGCATCGTTACTTAAAAGCACATTTGCATTGTTTTGAAAAGCATTTGTTTTTTGAGCATCTTTACGAACGAAAACTTTACCATTGAATACAGCAGTAGATTTATCATACATTACACCTTTGTAAGATTCATTTGAATTACAGTGAGGAACTCTGTGATCTACCATTGTATGATTGTCAACATGTTGTTGTCCTTTCAAGATATAAACTCCGTTCAAATTACTTTCACAGTTCGTACCATCAACTAAGATGTTCAAGTTATTTCTAACCAAAGCACCATTTAAAGTAATTGTATTAATCGTAAAAGTTGAATTTTTATCTTGATGAATTTGTTCTGTTGAGACTTGGTAAGATGTGTTGTTTTCTAACTGAAGTTTATCAATTGATAAATGCGCATTTTCTTTTACAATTACTTCTGTAATCGCATTTGTAAACGTTTCATTTGCATTTTCAGAAAAGTAACTAATCAAAATAGATGCTTTACTGTTTTTATCAGCAACGATAACATTTCTTGTAGCAGCAATTGTATTCGTTCCAGTTCCAATATTGATAATTTGAATAGGAGTTTCTACAACTTCATTTGCTTTTATTTGAATAAATGCGCCATCTGTTGCGTAAATAGTATTCAACGTATTGAAAACCTCATTTTCTAATTGAATAGTTTCTCCAGCTAATGAAATTTCCGTTTCATTTACTTTCGACAATGGTTGAACATTTACTTTATCAGACAAATTAGATAATTTTTCATCAAAAAATCCATTGACAAATACAATCGTAGTAGCTTGTTTAAAAACTGAATATTTATTTATTGAATCTATCGTTCCTGGTTGAACTTCAAATTTTTTATTTGAGATTTTACCAACACGGGTATATTTCCAAGCTTCTGTTTTTGTTGTTGGAAAAGTTAAAGTTGAAAGCAAAGATGCTGCCTTTTCCTTTAACTCTTTTGAAAGAACACCGTTCACACCATTCGATTGAATGATATCAACGCTGTTAGTAGTATTTATAACTTGTTCCATCTTACTTTCAGTTATAAATTATAATGCTAATTCTTCTTTGATCCAGTCGTAGCCTTTTTCTTCTAATTCTAAAGCTAATTCTTTCGTTCCTGTTTTAACGATTTTTCCATCGAATAATACGTGTACGAAATCAGGCACGATATAATCTAATAATCTTTGGTAGTGAGTAATTACGATCGTTGCATTTTCTTTCGTTTTCAACTTGTTTACACCTGTTGCAACAATTCTTAAAGCATCGATATCTAATCCAGAATCAGTTTCATCTAAAATCGCTAATTTTGGATTTAACATTGCCATTTGAAATATCTCATTTCTTTTTTTCTCACCACCTGAAAAACCTTCATTTACTGAACGAGAAGCCAATTTAGAATCCAATTCTACAATAGCAGATTTATCTCTAACTAATTGCATGAATTCTTTTGCAGCTATAGGTTCTTGACCTTTGTATTCTCTGATTTCATTAATAGCCGTTTTCAAGAAATTGATATTTGAAACACCAGGAATTTCAATTGGATACTGAAATGCTAAAAATAAACCTTCTCTAGCTCTATCTTCTGTTGAAAGTTCTAATAAATCTGTTCCATCAAAATCAACTGATCCTTCAGTTACTTCATATTCTTCTCTTCCTGCTAAAATCGAAGCTAACGTACTTTTACCAGCACCATTTGGTCCCATAATCGCATGAACTTCTCCCGCTTTCACTTCAAGGTTTAATCCTTTTAATATTTCTTTTCCGTCAATCGACGCGTGTAAGTTTTCTATTTTAATCATCTTCAATGTTTGATTTTGAATTTTGAATGATTGATTTTGAATTCAACATCTAAAATTCAACATTTATAATTTTTTACCCTACCGATCCCTCTAAAGAAATCGCTAATAACTTCTGTGCTTCAACTGCAAACTCCATAGGTAATTGATTCAATACTTCTTTACAATATCCATTTACAATTAAACTGATTGCTTTTTCAGTACTAATTCCTCTTTGGTTACAGTAAAATATTTGATCTTCTCCAATTTTAGAAGTAGTTGCTTCGTGTTCAATTTTAGCAGAACTGTTTTTACATTCTATGTAAGGAAATGTATGTGCACCACATTCATCTGACATTAACAAAGAATCACATTGAGAGAAATTTCTTGCGTTGTCAGCATTTTTATGTATTTGAACTAAACCTCTATAAGAATTATTTGATTTTCCAGCAGAAACACCTTTTGAAATAATTGTACTTTTTGTGTTTTTGCCTAAATGAATCATTTTTGTTCCAGTATCTGCTTGTTGGAAGTTATTCGTTACAGCAACTGAATAAAATTCACCAACCGAATTGTCACCTTTTAATACACATGATGGATATTTCCAAGTAACAGCAGAACCAGTTTCAACTTGCGTCCATGAAATTTTGGCATTTCTTTCACAAACTCCTCTTTTGGTTACGAAATTGAAAATACCACCTTTTCCATCTTTATCACCTGGATACCAGTTTTGGACAGTTGAGTATTTTATTTCGGCATTATCTAAAGCAATTAATTCTACAACTGCAGCATGTAATTGATTTTCGTCACGTTGTGGAGCTGTACATCCTTCTAAGTAAGAAACATACGAACCTTCATCTGCAACTACTAAAGTTCTTTCGAATTGCCCAGTACCTTGTTCATTGATTCGGAAGTAAGTAGATAGCTCCATTGGACATTTTACCCCTTTGGGTATATAGCAAAAAGAACCATCTGTAAATACAGCAGAATTCAAAGCAGCATAAAAGTTATCGGTTACAGGAACAACTGTGCCCATGTATTTTTGAACTAAATCTGGATATTCTTTTACAGCATCAGAGAAGGAACAGAAAATTATTCCTAATTCACCTAATTTCGCTTTAAAAGAAGTAGCTACTGAAACAGAATCCATTACGAAATCAACAGCAACATTTGTACCTGTAAGTACTTTTTGTTCGTCCATTGAAATTCCTAATTTTTCCATTGTAGCCTTCATTTCTGGCTCAACATCGTCCCAACTTTCGTATTTTTTCTTCTTAACTGCAGAATAATAAATGATATCTTGGAAATCTGGTTTTTCATATTGAACATGTGCCCATTCAGGCTCAGTCATACTTTTCCATATTTCATAAGCCTTTAAACGGTAATCTAAAAGCCATTGAGGTTCTTCTTTTTTAGCAGATATTAAACGTATAGTATCTTCAGACAATCCTTTTGGAACTTGTTCTGATTCAATATTCGTTACAAAACCATATTTGTATTCTTGGTTTTGTAAATCATTTGCTAATTCATTTTCGGTATATGCCATTTTATTATTGTAAACGATTGAAATTCAATCTAACGTTTATTCTAAAATTTAAAGTGAGAAAGATTCTCCGCAACCACAAGTTCTTTCAGCATTTGGGTTTTTGAAAATAAATCCTTTTCCGTTTAATCCACCTGAAAAATCTAATGTAGTTCCAATTAAGTATAAATAGCTTTTTTTATCCACAACAACTTTTACACCATTGTCTTCAAAAGTTTTATCTCCTTCTTTTTCTTCGTTATCAAATTCTAATTGATACATCAAACCTGAGCATCCACCACCTTGAACTCCGACACGGATAAATAAATTTTCTTTACCGTCGTCTTCCATTAGGCGAAGTGCTTGTTTTTTAGCTGCTTCTGTAACTGTAATCATACTTATTTGGTTTGTAATAAGATCTATTTTTATTTAGACTGATTTTAAATAAAAACAAATAACATGGCAAAAATACCTAAAATGTGGTATTGATGCAAATAGAATTAATGTTTTAGTAAAAAAAAATGGGTCAAACATTTAAGTTGACCCATTTCTAATATTTTTATTTATTTATTTTAAGACATTTACATGTCCAATTCTCATTATTTTTTTATCTGATGTCGTTTCTTTGAAAATTATTTTCCATACATAGGTATCATCTTGTACTATTTGTCCACCATATGTTCCATCCCAACCTTTTTTCATATCATGAGATTCAAATAATAATTCACCCCATCTATTGTAGATGTACATAGAATAACTATAAATGTCTACACCTGCAGAAAAAACAGGTTGAAAAGTTTCATTAAACTTATCTCCATCAGGTGTCATTGTATTTGGGATATAATATATTAATTCATCTATAACATTTATTGTAACGGTTGTAGAGTCAGGACAATTGTCTGTGTTATTTGCAATTAAAGTAACATTATAGCTTAATACTTCACTGTTATATGTGTGTGAAGGATTAATATCTGAAGAAGTTGAACCATCTCCAAAAAGCCAATTATAAATTGATGCATTTTGCGATGTGTTTGTAAATTCAAATGTTGGATTTGAAATTGTTTGAGATAAACTATTTACATCGAAGTTTGCAAATGCATTTGCTTTCGCACATATATAACTATTTTGAATTAAATTACTTGAACAACCATTAGAAGTTGAAGTTAATTGAATATCAAAACAGTTTGCAGTGTTGAACGTATGTGTCACAT
>Ga0315907_10003140_pt1 | contig 19882 bp, 18 predicted proteins | sample LakEriMetagenome_3_FD_203525 | JGI IMG/M metagenome (GOLD analysis project Ga0315907, IMG submission 203525) | Freshwater fungal communities from buoy surface, Lake Erie, Ohio, United States - Buoy 12 MA123 | ecosystem: Environmental > Aquatic > Freshwater > Lake > Lake biofilm | place: USA...
CTAGGGTCACCTTAACGGCGTTGGCTAGGGCATCGACGCCAGCGCGCATTCCGTCGCGGGCGGCTACATCAAACTTGATATCTTTTGCACTCATGATTTCTTCGGTCGTATTAGATAATTGCTAAAATGTCAGATTCGCGCATGATCAAGAAGTCGGTTCCCTCGTACTTGATCTCGGAGCCAGCGTACTTCGCGTACAGCACGGTGTCTCCCACTTTGACGGTCATCGGCTCGTCTTTCTTGCCGTTACCCACTGCGCGGATGATGCCACGTTGGGGCTTCTCTTGAGCGGTGTCCGGAATGATGATGCCCGACGCCGTCTTGGTCTCTGCTGCCGCGGGCTCGACAATCACCCGGTCAGCCAGCGGACGAATGGTCAAATTAGCCATAGTGTCTATCTAGTTTGGTTATCTAAGGTTTTAATGGGTCCGCACTGCGGAACCCGCCTCTTACCTGCACAGGTTGTGCCACAGCCCTCCAAGGCCCCTAAAACGAAAAAAGGCGCGACAATCTGTCAGCGCCTCTTGAAAAAGTGTCAGTTTTGGCTTACTCGGCCGACTGCGGCAAATCTGCGGGCTGCGCAGGCTGAGCAGGCGCCTGGTTCGGCGTTTGCACCGGAGCCTGAGCTGGCGTTTCGTTGAGCTGCTCTTCCATGGCCGACTCCTGAACTTCGGCACCGGCCGTTCCCGGATTGAGCGTGTTCACCAAGAGTACGAGCACAAAAAGCGAAATGGCGAGCACCCACGTGGCGCGCTCCAAAAAGTCCGCCGTGCGCTTCACGCCGCCGAGCATGTTGGCGTTGCTACCGCCGAAGGCTCCGCCCATACCTGAACTTTTGGGGCTCTGAACCAATACAACCAGCATGAGCAGCAGGCTCACAAGGGCAATCAAAATCACAAACAACGTGGTCATAATCTTCTAGTTTAAGAGTTTCGCAGCGCTTCGATGCGGGCGGCAAATATCATACTTTTCTCGGGAACTCGCAGCTTTAATATTTCGTAGGCCTGAATCGCCTTGGCGACATGGCCCTGTTCCGCGTACATCCGAGCTAAGGTTTCCGTCACCAAACTGGTCACCTGGGCGTCTGGCTGGGTGCGCACTTCAGGTAGCGGCGCGTCTTTTGAAACCGGCGAAATACGCGGATTACCGGTCAAAAACTGATCAATAAGTTCGTCTGATTTCGGTCGTGCACCGCTTCGGTCGGCCAACTGGGCAACAAACTGCGCGAACGGACTCAAATCCGCTGCTCGTTCGGATGGAGCCGGCACGGCTGCCGCTGCTTCTTTCGGTGCTTTGGGCACAGTGCGGACTTTGGCTTCCTTAGGCTCGGCTGGCTTCGCCTCGGCCAACGAGGGCAGCAGGGCGTCAGGTTCTGGCGCAACGACCGGCTTGGGCACCGCCGGAGCCTTTACTGCAGCCGTCAGAACCGACACTTCACCCGAGAGTTTTGCCTTCAGGGCACGCGCCCTAAGAATTTGCTCCCGAACTTTTTCAGGAAGGGCATCTAAATTGATCTCCGTTGGGGGCGCCGTAGGCGTAACCGCTTCAACCGGTTTAACCGGTTTAACTGCTGCCATTGGCTTAACCGCCTCCACTGGCTTAACCGCTTCAACTGATTTAGCAGCCTCTTCAGGTTTAACTGCTTGTACCGGCTCAACCTCTGCCACCGGTGCAACGACCGGCGCTACCTCCCGCGCCACCGGCAGCAACGGCGCTTCCACCCAGGCCATAAGTGCGGCCCGGTTGGGACTAACAGCCGCACAGCGCTGAAGCACGTGGGCAAACTGCGGGCCGTCTGCGCGCTGAACCGCCCGAACGTACAGCCACCACAGCGAAACTGCCGCAGGGTACTCCGCCACGAGCCCCTCAAAGAAGGTGACGTCATTCGCCGAAACCAAGTCCGGGTTAGCCCAGAGATCGCGAACCCGCGCTACATCTGCCGCTACCATTGCACTAAAGCTCGGTTAAAAATTTTGTCGCTCAGCTCGCTGACCATCTCCTCGACGAGCCCGTCCTCCACGCTGCGAAGGTCGGCGGAGGCTGGGAAGTTCCGAAAGGCCGAAAACCGCTGCGTAAACGACTTTTTGTCGTCGAGTGTGTTCACAAACACCACTTCGACCGAAATACTCAATCGGCTTTGGGCCACTTGGTCGTTTGCTGCGGGCGCCTCCGAACGCACGCTGTACTCCACAATCGCTCCGCTGAACTGAAGGTCTCCTTCGCGGCCCACCAGCGAGAGGGGCGTCTGGCGCACCATCACCGACTGCAGCTCCGTGGTAAAGCGCTGCGCCAGCATGGGGTTGATTAAGTCTGCCCGGTTGCCAAAAGCCTCCACGCTGAGTGTTTTGGCGTTGCCCACATCGCCGCCCGTGAAGGAGTATCCCCCTTTGCAGGCGACCGCGAGCACCGCCGTCAGTACGAATGAAAAAATCCGCATCAATCGAGGCCGAATTGCTTGATTTTACGGTAGAGCGTGCGCTCGCTAATGCCCAACTCGGCGGCCGCATTCTTGCGGCGGCCCTTGTGGCGCTCCAGCACGCGGCGAATGGTGTCGAGCTCCAAATCCTGAAGCGAAAGCCGCTCGTCGGGTTCCACGGCCGAATCCACGTCGAGCGTTTCCTCTTCGTCGTCTTGCGCTAAGTCCATGTAGCGCGAAACCTCCGGCGGAGGAAGGGGCTCGCTGCTACGCAGTACCGGCAACGCCGAATCGGGCGCAGCCGACGGTGTTGACGGCGCCGGCTGAAACGTGCCACCCGCCATGCCGGCCACAACCTGCTTGAGGTTGTTCAGGTCGTTGCGCATGTCAAACAGCACCTTGTACAAAATTTCGCGCTCAGTCTGGAACTCAGAGTGAGAAAGAGCGTCGTCGCGGCGAACCGGCACGGAACGCCGGTCAATCTCGGGAATGTACTGCCGAAGCACGTCGGCATTGATCTCTCGGTCGCTTTCTACCACACAAAGCTGCTCGACCAAATTCCGAAGCTGGCGAATGTTGCCCGGCCAACGGTAGGCCTCGAGCACCCGAACCGCCTCGTCAGACAGGCGTACGGCGGGAACCCGGTACTTCTGCGAAAAATCTTGGGCAAACTTGCGAAAAAGCAGGTGGATGTCGCCCTTTCGCTCGCGAAGCGGCGGCAGCGAAATCTCCACCGTATTCAATCGGTAGTACAGGTCTTCGCGAAACTGGCCCTTGTCGATCTTTTCGAGCATGTCAACGTTGGTAGCCCCCACCACGCGTACGTTCACCTTTTGCGCCTTTGACGAACCAACTTTGATGAACTCACCCGTCTCCAAAACCCGCAGCAGGCGAACCTGAGTGCCCAACGGAAGCTCGCCAACCTCGTCCAAAAAAATGGTGCCGCCGTCAGCCTCCTCAAAGTAGCCCTTTCGGGCGCCGGTCGCTCCGGTGAACGATCCTTTTTCGTGGCCAAAAAGCTCGGAATCAATAGTGCCCTCGGGGATTGCCCCACAGTTCACCGCAATCAACGGCGCATGCTTGCGGTGCGAAAGGTGGTGGATGATTTTGGGAATGTTCTCCTTGCCCACGCCGCTTTCGCCGGTGACCAGCACCGAAATATCGGTAGCCGCCACCTGCACCGCCTTAAAGAGCGCACGATCTAGGGCCGGATGCGACCCAATTATGCCAAAACGCTGCTTTACGTCCTGTACGTTCATTCCAGCACAAATTCAAGTTCAAGGGGTTCGCCGGTCAAAATCGGGTTCCCCGTGAGTTTATTTACCACCTGTGGCGCAACCGCCTTGACCACCACTCGGTGCGCCGTGGGCAACGGCTTCTTAAACTTGAGGTCAAGCGTTTGGCCCGTCCAAATGGAATTCCAGATTTCCGTGCCCTTGGCGTCGTACACCCTCACGGTAAAGCCAAGCGTCAAATTTTCGATGCATTGTCCGTCCTTGGCCACGCAAAGCCGCAGGATGCCTGCGTCTTTAATTGCTTCGGACCGCAACCCCAGCTCCAGCGAGCGGTCCTGCACCCGGCCGTCGGCCAAACGGGTCTGCGCCTGGGCCATCAGACCGGAAACCAGAAACAAGAAACCAATGAGCGCCTTTTTCATACTCGTGGGGGGCGTGAATAACCGACCGCGGTTCCCAAGAGCGTGGCGGCGGTGCTGCGTTCGATGCAGACGTTGACCCACTGCCCGGCCTGGTAACCTTCGCGAGGGAACACCACCACCGTGTTCTGGGTGGTGCGGCCAAACAAATCTTCTTCGCTGCGCTTGGAGCGGCCCTCGACGAGCACTTCGACGGTCTGACCCACGTAGGCGGCGTTGCGCTCGGCGCTGTGCTTTTGCTGCAGGGCAATGATTTCGTTCAAACGGCGCTTCTTCACCTCAAGCGGAACATTGTCCTCGAGCTTTCGGGCCGCGAAGGTGTTGGGGCGCTCGGAATACGCGAACATGTAGCCAAAGTCGTACTTCACGTACTCCATGAGGCTCAACGTGTCCTGGTGGTCCTCTTCGGTTTCGCCCGGGAAGCCAGCGATCATGTCTTGGCTGAGCCCGCAGCCCGGAATAATGCGGCGGATGCGGTCGATCAGGTCAAAGTACTCCTCGCGGTTGTGGCCGCGGTTCATCTCCTTAAGGATGCGCGACGATCCGCTTTGCACCGGCAGGTGGATGTACTTGCAAATGTTGGGGTGTGCGGCAATCGCGTGCAGCACCTCGTCCTTCATGTCCTGAGGGTTGCTGGTCGAAAAGCGAATGCGCATGTCGGGCACCGCGTTGGCCACCAAATGAAGCAGGTCGGCAAAGTGCACCGCCGTCGCCTGGGCCATGGCGCTGGCCTTGGCGAAATCCTTTTTGAGTCCGCCCCCGTACCACAAATACGAATCCACATTTTGGCCCAGCAGCGTAACCTCTTGGTAGCCGTCGTTCCAAAGCTGGGTAACCTCTTCGACGATCGTTTGTGGGTCGCGGCTGCGCTCACGTCCCCGCGTGAAGGGCACCACACAAAACGTACACATGTTGTCGCAGCCTCGGGTAATGCTCACGAAGGCCGTGATGCCGTTGCCGCCAAGGCGCACGGGTTCAATGTCGTGGTAGGTTTCTTCTTTACTAAGGATGACGTTCACCGCCTTGCGGCCGCCGTCCAGCTCCTCGAGCAGGTTGGGAAGGTCGCGGTAGGCATCGGGGCCCACGACCAAGTCGACAAGCTTCTCTTCGTCAAAAAACTTCTCGCGAACCCGCTCGGCCATGCAGCCTAGCACGCCGATTTTCAGTTCCGGATTCTTTGCCTTGAGTGCATTGAACTGGTCGAGGCGGTTGCGCACCGTTTGTTCTGCCTTCTCGCGAATCGAGCAGGTGTTCAGCAGCACCAGATCGGCCTCCTCGAGCTTGTCGGTCGTTTCGTATCCGTCCTTTTGAAGAATGGACGCGACGATTTCGCTGTCCGAGAAATTCATTTGGCAGCCGTAGGATTCCAAGAAGAGTTTCTTTCCCTGGCCCAGGCCTTCGCGGATCAGGACTTCTCCCTGGCGTTCCTCGCCCAGCGGGGTGCGTTCGATTTCGGACATTTTGGACATGATGCAAAAATACGGACTACGTCCGAGCAAACGCGACAAAATGTCAGCCCCATTTTTTAAACGTTTTGCGGAGATTCCGGCCGTTACTTTGTACGCGTAAACTCCGAACCATGGCCCAAAACCTAGTCATCGTCGAATCGCCCGCCAAAGCGAAGACCATCGAAAAATACCTCGGCAGCGCATTCACGGTGCGCTCCAGCTTTGGCCACATCCGCGATTTGCCCGAGCGCGGAATCGGAATCGACGTCGCCAAAGGCTTCGCTCCGGAGTATGTAGTCAGCGACGACAAAAAAGATGTAGTAGCCCAGCTCCGCAAGCTGGCCAAGAGCGCCGACACGGTGTGGCTCGCGAGCGATGAGGACCGCGAGGGAGAAGCCATTTCGTGGCACCTCGCAGAGGCACTGGACCTTGACGTAGCCAAGACCAAGCGCATTGTCTTTCATGAAATTACCAAAACGGCCATCCTTCGCGCCGTTGACAATCCGCGCCACATCGACATGAACTTGGTCAACGCCCAGCAGGCCCGGCGCGTACTCGACCGCCTGGTGGGATTTGAGCTCTCGCCCGTACTTTGGAAGAAGGTTCGCCGTGGCCTTAGTGCCGGCCGCGTGCAGTCGGTCGCAGTGCGCATGATTGTCGAGCGCGAACGCGCCATCGAACACTTCGTTTCGGACATCGACTTCCGCATGGAGGGCCGCTTCACTGCCCCGAACGGCGCAGGCTTCGCCGCCGAATACCACGGCGACCTCAAGGACCAAGCCGCCGTAGACGCCCTGGCCGCCGCCCTAGGCCGCGGGGGATTCAGCGTGCGCAGCCTTGAACAGAAAACGGCTCCGCGCAAGCCCGCCGCCCCCTTCACCACGTCGACCCTGCAGCAAGAAGCGTCGCGCAAGCTGGGAATGGCCGTGAGCCGTACCATGAGCCTCGCCCAAAAGCTCTACGAAAACGGTCACATCACCTACATGCGTACCGATTCGGTGAACCTTTCTGACGAAGCCGTGAACGGAGCCCGCAACGCGATCACCGAACTCTACGGAGCCAGCTTTGCCCAAACACGCCGCTACACCACCAAGAGCGCCGGAGCCCAGGAGGCCCACGAGGCCATCCGCCCGACCAACATGCTGGTGAAGTCCGCCGGCAACGACGCCGCCGAGAAAAAACTCTATGAGCTGATTTGGAAGCGCACCCTGGCCAGCCAAATGGCCGATGCCCAAATCGACCGCACCGTGGCCCACTTGAGCAATTCCGCCGCCGAATTCATTGCCCGCGGCGAAATGATTGCCTTTGAGGGCTTTTTAAAGGTGTACCGCGAGGGCGTTGACGAAGAAGAAGACGAGGCCGGAATGCTACCGCCGCTCAAGCAAGGCGACGCAGTAACTCTTGCCAGCGCAACGGCGACCCAGCGGTTTACCCGCCCTCCGGGCCGTTTCACCGAGGCCACCCTGGTCAAGGCGCTCGAGGAGGAAGGCATCGGACGTCCGTCCACCTACGCGCCGACGATTTCAACGATTCAAAATCGGGGCTACGTCGCCAAAGGCGTGCGCGAAGGCGAAGTGCGCCACGTGGCTTTTGCCGAATGGACGGGCGGAAGCCAATGGAACTGGGGGCAGCGCGAAGAAAAGTTTGGCTCCGACAAAGGCCGACTCGTGCCAACCGACATCGGCAACCTCGTCACCGACTACCTCGTTGCCCACTTTGGGGGTGTGATGGATTACTCGTTCACCGCTAAAATGGAGGCTCAGTTTGACGAGGTCGCCGAGGGCCGCGCCGAATGGCAGGCCGTGCTCAGCGATTTTTACGCCAAATTCCACCCGCTGGTCGAAGGTTCCGAAGAAGGCGAGCGTGTTCGTTCGGTGCGCGTCCTCGGAACCCATCCCGAGAGCGGCCGCCAAGTTTCGGCGCGACTTGCCCGATTTGGCCCTGTGGTCATGCTCGGAGGAGGCGACGGCGACGAGGCCGATGCCAAGTTCGTGGGCATCCCCGAGCCCTACACCTTAGACAAAATCACGCTTGCCGAGGCGCTTCAGCTGCTTCGCCTGCCCCGCTTGGTAGGCGAGTACGAAGGCAAACCGATGCGGGCCAACTTCGGACGCTTCGGACCCTACATCCAGTGGGACAAGACTTTTGCCAGCATCACCCCACCCGCCACGCCGCTGACGGTCACGACCGAACAAGCCATTGAATTTGTCAAGGCCAAGTTGGCGGCAGCTCAGGCCTCGCTCCTGAAGACATTTTCGACCCCCAGCGGCGAGGTGGAACTGCGCAAAGGACGCTTCGGCCCCTACCTAAAGTGGGGCAAGGAAAACGTGAAAATTCCGCGCGGAACCGAACCCGACAGCCTGAGCGTCGACGACGTATTCGAACTCTGCGCCATGCACGCGAGCGCAGCCCCCGCTGCGAAAGGCCGAGGCCGCAGCACCGGTTCGGCTAAAGCCAAGTCCGCCACGAAGTCTACCGCGCGCAAAACTACCCGCAAAACCAAATAAGCATGGGAACCGAGTGGCTTGAACCCCTTGGGCCGGAGTTTACAGAGGCCTGGCCCCACGAAACCCTAGGCGCCAGCCTTTTGCAGCACGCGGGCGAAGTGCCCGATCTGCGCGGCGTGTCGATTGCCCTTATCGGGGTTCCCGAGCAGCGCGCAGCGGCCCACGACGTGGCCGACAGCGTTCGGCGCGCCCTTTATCCTTTATTCTGGGGCCCCTGGGAAGTCCGCGTGGCCGATCTTGGCAACCTGCGGCCGGGCCGCGACCGCGTCGACACGCTCGTTGCCGTTGAGGAATTGGCCTTAGAAGTGCTCCAGTACGGCTGCATCCCGGTCTTCCTTGGCGCCGATTCCGATTGGCCACTCGGTGTGTACCGTGCGTTTGGCCGCATGGAGCGCACGATCAACGCCTGCTTTGTCAACAACCGAATTTCGCTGGGCGACGACCAGGTGCTTCCCGACCGGAGCAACTTGCTCGCCCAAATGCTGACCATGAAGCCGTTCCGGCTTTTTCACGTGAGCCACCTGGCCCATCAAAGCTATTTTGTCGCGCAATCGGTGCTCGATCTCGCTGAAAAAATGCACCTCGAAGTGCACCGCGTTGGGGAACTGCAGCCGATTCAGCGTGCCGAGCCCTGGATTCGCGATGCCGACCTCATGGTAGTGCATAATGCCGCCGTTCGCGCAGCTGACGCTCCGGCCCAGCACGAAGCCAACCCCAACGGACTCACCGGCGAATCCTACTGCGCCGTGCTTCGCTACGCTGGCTTTAGCGACAAACTCAGCGCACTCTGCCTGACCGACTTTGTGGGCGCTCGAGACCTCGACGGCCAAAACGCCCACTTATGGGCCCAAGGCCTTTGGTACTTTATCGATGGCCTGGCTGGTCGCGTGGGCGACTTCCCGCAACGCAGCAAGTCCGACTACTTAAGGTTCACGGTCTTGCTACCCCGCGACGAAGGAGAACTGGTTTTTTACAAATCTCCCTTCAGCCAACGATGGTGGATTGAAGTGGCCAACCACCCCGGAGCAGACGCGCGGCATTCGCTCGTACCCTGCAGCATGGAAGACTATGCTTCCGCGCAAAACGGAGAAATTCCAGCCGTCTGGTGGCGCATCGTTCGTCGAGGCATTTAGCAAAAAGTGCTGTGCAACGCATTTTTTTCCTACTTTTAGCGCTGATTCGCTTGACCCTGAACACCCGAATGACTCGCATCAAATCCCTCTTTGCAAGCGCAATGGTGCTCATTTCCAGCGCGCTATGGGCGCAGCAGGACGTGCAGTTCACCCAATACTACCACAACCGACTAGGGTTCAATCCTGGCGTTGCGGGCAGTGGAGAGGGCATTTGTGTGAACATGGGACAACGATTGCAATGGGTGGGATTTGAAGGCGCACCGAATACGCTTAATGTAAACGCATCTATTCCTTTAGACGTTTTGCACGGAGGATTAATGGTCAACATTGTCAACGACCGCATTGGTTTTTTTGAAGATGTTTCCGCAGCCCTTGGCTACGCATACCAAATGGATTTGGGCACTGGTCGGCTCGGACTTGGCCTCGCAGTTGATTTCAAAAACAAAAACGTGCGCAACGCACAGTGGATTTACCCCGACAACCCCAGCGACCCAGCTGTAGTTGGCAACGGAGCTACTTCATTCACTCCGGAACTCAATTTCGGTGCCTACTACACCACCGACACGTGGTTTGCAGGGCTCTCCACTTCACGCCTACTTCAAAGTGATGCTCCGTTCTCTGGCAGCAGTGCGCGCTTTAAAAGCACCATGCACTACTTCCTAACCGGTGGCTACAGCTTCGATTTACCCACATCTACTCCGATTCGCATCACACCAAGTGTTCTTCTCAAATCAGACCTCAATTCCAATTTGTCTATTGACTTGAATGCGAATGCGGTGCTTATGGATAAGATTTATGCAGGACTTGGATACCGAAATCAAGACGCCATGAGCATCATGCTCGGTTACCAGATCTTGCCGTCGCTTCGGGCTTCGTACTCCTACGACCTGACTACGTCTTCACTAAGTGCTTATTCTTCAGGCTCTCACGAGTTATTTTTGACCTACTGCTTCACTATTGAAATTCCACCGCGCGTCAACGGTAGCTACCGTAACCCAAGATTTTTGTAATATCGCGCCCTCAATGACGTTAGACCATGACCATGAAACACTTTAAAATGGTTAAATCCTTTTCCCTGACCGGGCTAGCCGCGGTCCTTCTCGCTGCCTGTTCAGGCGGAGACCACGGGGAATTGGTTGGCGTACAAAACCGCCCCGACTTCTACCCCTCTGACCCCTACGGAATGGTGTTCATTCCCCAAGGCCAGTTTGCCATGGGCAACTCCGACGTCGACGTTCCTGCGACCTTGACGGCATCGACCAAATCGGTGTCGATTCCGGCATTCTACATGGACGAGACCGAAATCACCAACAACGAGTACCGTCAGTTCGTCGACTGGGTTCGCGACTCCATTCTCCGCTACCGCCTTGCGGAGGGCATGGTGGAAGGCTACGAGTACATCAACTACGCCGACATGAACAACCCCACGTTCTACGAGGAATTCGTTGGCCTGAACTACCCCGATTCGATGCAGACCTACCTGGACTGGACGCGCCGACTCGTGTGGGACGTTAACCGCTACCCGTCAGAGGAGTACACAGAGATCATCGAGTCAATGTACCTTTCACCTGAAGAGCGCTTTTTGGGCGGACGCAGCATTGACTCACGCCAGCTGAACTACCTCCATTTCTGGGTAGACAAGCAAAAGGCTGCTTCGAAGGAAAACCGCTGGCAGAAGGACTTCCGCGACGCAGACGGCAACGGCAAGACCTTCTCGTACCGCGACTACATCAAGAACGGCAAGAAAGAATCAGACCGTTCAAGCTTCTTCGTGAGCGAAATCGTGAACGTGTACCCTGATACCCTTGCGTGGATTTCAGACTTTACCTACTCGTTCAACGAAAACCTTCACGACAACTACTTCTGGCACCCAGCCTACGACGAGTACCCTGTCGTGGGTGTAAGCTGGAAGCAAGCCACGGCCTTCGCCAACTGGCGCACGCACTACCGCAATACCTACTTAAAGCAGAATAACGACTTCATCGAGAACGAGTTCCGCCTTCCGACCGAAGCGGAGTGGGAGTACGCTGCGCGCGGTGGACGCGAACTCACGACCTACCCTTGGGGTGGACCGTACACCACCAACAGCAAGGGCTGCTTCTTGGCCAACTTCAAGCCTGGACGCGGTAACCTCGTAGCGGACGGCGGAATGTACCCTGTGCGCGTGCACAGCTACGAACCCAACGGCTACGGTCTCTACGACATGGCCGGAAACGTTGCGGAATGGACCAGCACCGCTTGGGACGAGGCCTCGTACTTCTACGTAGCCGATTTCAGCCCCGACTTCAAGTACAACGCTGCCGAATCAGATCCGGTGACGCTCAAGCGCAAGGTGATTCGCGGTGGTTCGTGGAAAGACGTAGCCATCTTCATGCAGAACGGCATGCGCGACTACGAATACCAAGACACTGCTAAATCCTACATCGGCTTCCGCACGGTTCAAAGCTTCCTTGGCCGCGACCGCCGCGATTTCTAAGACTTTTTTCAACAACCAATCTCTCTCTTAACCCTTTAACTCCCTTCACAATGGCTTTAATCGACGTTAACGGCAAGCGCTTTAAGAATTTCATGACCAAGCTCTATGGTTTGGGTGCAGCCGTCGTTATTATGGGCGCACTATTCAAAATCCTTCACTTGAAGGGCGCAGACTTGATGCTGATCCTCGGTCTTACCACAGAGGCGGTAATTTTCGCCATCTCTGCTTTTGAAGCACAACCTAAGGACTACGATTGGGCTTTGGTTTATCCCGAATTGGACAACGAACCCGCTCTGGAAAAAAAGGCTCGTAAAGGGTCAACTGGAACGGTAACTCAAGAGCTCGACCGAATGCTTGAAGAAGCCAAAATCGGACCCGAACTTCTCGAGAGCCTTTCCGCCGGAATGCGCAAACTCAGTGAGACCGCTGCTTCGTTGAACACAGCTACGGATGCTGCCGGGGCTACTGCCGCTTACAGCCAACAACTCGGCGCAGCCGCCAAAAACATGGAGGCCCTCAATGCCCTGTACGCCGTTCAGTTGGAGAATACCACGAGCCAAGTGGACATCCAGAACACGGTAATGGAGAAGCTTTCGGCTTCAGCACAAAACACTGAAGCTCTTGCTGGTGAAGTAACGAAGTTGAGCCAAAACCTGTCGCAGCTGAATTCAGTCTACGGCAACATGCTCGCGGCGATGAACGTTCGTTCATAATAGACTGCGCACCATTCATCCACTATTTGTAACCGGATTTATATACCCTAATGGCTTCAGGAAAAATTTCTCCACGTCAGAAGATGATCAACATGATGTACCTCGTGTTGACCGCCATGCTGGCATTGAACGTATCGAAAGACATTCTCCGTGTACTGGCCAAGCTAGACCTCGGAATGAACGCTACGGTCAGCACGGTTGAGCGTGGAACAGCCACTATGTACCAGGCCATCGAGGCCCAAGTTTCTGAAAATCCACGTGCTATTCCTGTCAACGAGCGCGCCAAAGAAGTTCAGAAGCAGTCAGAGGAAGTTTTCGCCATGATTAAAACGGCCAAAGAAGAGATGATCACCCTGACCGGTGGCATCGACGAAGAAGGTCGCTACAAGGGTGCAGACAACCGAGATATTGCCGAGAACTATTTGGTTAACGATAAGAGCATCGGAGGAAAAGGCATGGCAAAGGAAATCAAGGAGCGCCTCCTTGCCTACCGCGCCTTCTTGGAATCACAAACCGACGGTGACGAAACCATGAAAACGGCTATTGCCGAGACCTTCAAGTTTGAGGATGAGGTTGTCGAAGGCAAGAAGATGTCGTGGGAGCGCGCCACCTTCGCGGAACTACCGCTAGCTGGCATTATTCCATTCTTGACGGACCTGCAGTCGCGGGTGCGCCGCATGGAAGCCAAGACGGTCGAGCACCTTTACGGCCAAATCGATGCGAACACCTTAAAGTTTGACAATGTGCGCGCCGTGGTGATGCCAAAGAGCACCTACGTAACCCAAGGTGATTACCTTGAAGCAGACGTGTTCCTAGCTGCATACGACAAGGGCCGTAACCCGCAGTTCATCGGAGTCACGCCGCAGTCTGTGGAAGAAGGCGTGGGCAAAATCCGCATTCAAGGCTCAGGCAACGGCAGCAAGACCCTGAAGGGCAGCATGCGCGTACCGGGCGGAGACAAGGACTACCCCTTTGAGTTGACCTACACCGTAGCACCGCCGAGCGTGGTTATTGCCGCAACGAAGATGAACGTGCTGTACCGCAACGTAGACAATCCGATTGAGGTTTCTGTACCTGGTGTAGCGCCAGAGAACTTAATCGTTTCTGGTCCCGGCATTTCAGGTAAAGCGGGCAATTACGTAGCCGACGTGACAAAAGTTGAGGGTAAAGAAGTAACGATTTCTGTTTCGGTCAAAGAAAAAGATGGAAAGACTCGCAAGGCTGGGTCAAAAATCTACCGCATCAAGGGTCTTCCTCAAGCCGTTGGTACGGTGTACAAGAAGAAGGAAGGACTTATTTCAACAAGCCTCCTTGCCAAAGGAATCGTTGAAGCAGAATACCAGGACTTCCCATTTGATCTTCCCTTGTCCGTGACTGCGTTCGAAATCAAACTCGAGGGCAAGCCCGCGATTCAAGTTAAAGGCAACAAAGTTCCGAATGACCTGCGCGACCAAATCGAGCGCCTGCGTCCAGGTTCTTCTGTCTCTATTCGCAAAATCAAGGCGCAGACCCCACAAGGTGCACGCATTGAAAACATTTCTAACGTAGTACTTGACGTTCAGTAGTATGAAAAAGTTCGCTTCTTTAGTTGCGCTGCTCTTCGTAGGGGTTACCCTCGAAGCCCAAGTGCTTTCTCCGCAAGACGACGGGTTGATTCCGAAGTCTGAAATCCACGTGAGCCAAGCCCGTGTGATTCCGTACCCCCACCTGCGCCAAGACGACATGCTGTGGTCGCGCCGCAACTGGGAGCGCATTCACACGCTGGAGAAGCTGAACCACCCTCTCTACTACCCGATTCAGGCACTGCCCGACCGCAAGTCGCTGTTTGACGTGATGAAGGACGCCATCCTTAGCGAAGGCAGCATCACGGAGGTGTACGACGACGACCTCTTCCTTCGTCCGCTGACGATGAGCGAAGTGGGTAATCGCTTGTTCCGCATCGATACGATTCGCGACAACGACGACGGCACCATTCTCGCCATTGACTCTATTGAGATCAAGTCCAACAACATCCTGGCTTGGGACATCAAGAGCGACTGGTACTTTGACAAGCAGCGCGGCGAGCTGAAAAACCGTATTATCGGTATTTCTCCGGTGATCAAGGATCCGCAAGAGGGCGATATCGTCAACTTGTTTTGGGTATGGTTCCCGGATGCACGCCAAGCGTTTTCTACCAACGTGGCCTACAATCCGAACAACAACACGCGCCGCTTGACGTTTGACCAAATTTTTCAGATGCGCTACTTCAACGCCATTGTGATGAAGGAGGACAACGTGTACGACCGCGAGATTAAGGACTACAAGGCCAACAATCCGATGGAGCAGTTGCTTGAGTCCAAGCGCATTCGAGAGGACATTCGCAACCGCGAACACGACTACTGGCAGTTCTAAGTGGACCACGCCAACGCCAAAGGCCACCCCTGCGCGGGTGGCTTTTTTTTGCCCCTACTGCGCCATGAGTGACGCGCTGCACATTGCCGTCGTTGGTGCGGGGATTGCTGGGGCTGCGGTGGTGCGCACGGCTCCGGCTGGAGCCCGCATCACGGTGTTTGACGGGTTTCCGGAACGCAGCGCCACCCGAGTGGCCACGGGGCTTGTGAACCCGTTGGTGCTGAAGCGCCGGCGCGTGGTGTGGCGCGCGGCGGAAGCCCTCGAGGTGGCGAAACGGTTTTACCCGGTATCTTTTCGAAGCGCCGAGCCCATTTATGAGGTGCTGCGCAGCCCCGACGAGGTAAACGATTGGAATGCCATGGGCGACCACCCCGCCCTAGGGCCATTTCTCGGGCCGCTAGTGGATGTTCCCCACGGAATTCATGGTCTGTGCCTCGGGACCGTCAACGAAAGCTTTCGGGTGAACCTCAAGGGGTTCGTCGACTGGGCGCTGGACGGCGTGGAGCTTCGGAATGAGGCTGTTGCATCCATCGAACGGTCGGCGTCGGGAGGCTGGACGCTGAACGGAGGCCACCACGCGGACGTTGTGGTCCTTTGCGAGGGCTACCAAGCCCAGTGGGCCGAGCATTTTTGGGGCGATTTGGGGTTTGCGCGCACCTCAGGTCAAGGATTGCGGGTCGTGCTGCGCACCGATCCCGGCAAGATGCTGCACCGAAGCCATTTTTTGCTGCCCGAAGGCGACGGAAGCTACCAGTTGGGTGCGTCCTACGGCTGGGGCATTTCGAGTGGGGCTGTGGCTCCTCCCCTGCCGCGGCAAGACCAGACGGAGGAACTCCTCGATTCGGCACGCACCTGGATTGCTTCAGAAATCGAAGTTCGCGGGGCCTGGACCGGAATTCGCCCGACGATGAAGGATCGGCGTCCGCGCTGGGGTTGGCACCCGGAACACCCTGGACTCGGCCTGCTCAACGGCTTAGGGTCGCGTGGAACGCTTCATGCGCCCCTTCTCGCAAAGGAGCTGTGGCAGCAGCGGCCAGCTTAGCGCTTGGGCGCCGCGCTGGGGTCGTAGTGCACAAAAATATTGAGGTAGGTCACGCGCGCCACCCGAAAAAGCCATGGACCAAGGAGCACTAGGGTTCCGCCCAGCGCACCCACGGTCGGCCACATGGCCCAGTCGAGCCATACGCCGAAGATGATGTAGACCGCGACAAACAGGGCGACGGTGTAGGCGTAGGACACGTACATGGCGCCGTAGTAAAAATTGGGTTCGGGCTCGTAGTCCTGACCGCAGACGCTGCAGGACTCGTGCATCTTGTCCATGTTGCGCAGGTTGTAGGGGTTGGGGTCCACAAACATTTCCCCCTCGTTGCACTTGGGGCATTTCGCGGTGAGAATGCTGTAGGGCTTGCTGCCTTTGCCGATCAACTTCATGGGGATGCTGGGTATGGGGTTCTTGACTGCAAATTTACCCTGCACATGGCCGGCTGACGTGGTACTTTTGTCACCCTTATGTTGAGTGTACACCAAGTTAGTTTGAGTTTTGGCGGAACGGACCTTTTTAAAGGCATTTCGTTTCAGGTAAATCCCGGCGACCGCATCGGTTTAGTTGGACGGAACGGAGCCGGAAAATCCACGCTGCTCAAGTTAATCGCGGGCCGCTACAAGCCCGACACGGGCAAGATTAGCTACCCGAGCGACTTCAGCATCGGTTTTTTGACCCAAGACATGCCTCCCGCGCCGAATGCAAGCGTTTGGGACGAGGCCGCCTCGAGCTTTACCGAAATCAAGCGCCTCGAAGCCGAAATGGAATCGATGACCGAAGAAATGGGCACCCGCACCGACTACGAGAGCGACGACTACATGGCCCTTTTGGACCGTTTTCACCACGCTCAGGAACGCTTTCAGCACATCGGCGGCTACACCTACCAGGCGGATTTGGAGCGGGTACTCCTCGGACTTGGTTTTAAGGCCACGGACTTTCACCAGCCGCTGAATTCGTTTTCGGGCGGATGGCAGATGCGCGTGGAACTGGCGAAAATTCTGCTGCAGCACCACGACGTGCTGCTGCTCGACGAACCGACGAACCACCTCGACATCGAGTCTATTTTGTGGCTCGAAGAGTTTTTGGCCGAGAGCAACCAAGCCATCATCTTGGTTTCGCACGACCGGACTTTTCTCAACAACGCCACCAACCGCACGCTCGAGATCGTGCTGGGCAAGGGCTACGACTACAACGTTCCCTACTTCAAGTACTTGACCCTAAGGGACGAGATTCGCGAGAAGCAACGCCAGGCCAAGGCCAACCAGGACAAGGAAATCAAGCACACCCAAGAGTTGGTGGACCGGTTCCGCGCCAAAGCGAGCAAGGCGGCCTTCGCGCAGTCCTTGATTAAAAAATTGGACCGCATCGACGTTATTGAGGTAGACGACGAAGACACGCGCCAGATGCGCTTTAAGTTTCCGCCGGCGCCGCATTCGGGCAAGATTATGGCGCGTCTGCACGGCATCCACAAGCACTATGGCCCCAAGCACGTGCTGCGCGGCCTGGATTTGGAGTTTGTGCGCGGCCAAAAAATCGCGTTTGTGGGCCAAAACGGGCAGGGCAAGTCGACGCTGGTGAAAATTTTGACGGAGGGGCTAGCCTACGACGGGCAAATCGAGTGGGGCCATCAGGTTCAACTTGGGTACTACGCTCAAAACCAAGCCGAGGTGCTGGACGGAACCAAGACGGTGCTTGAAACGATTGAAGATGCGGCTCCAGACGAAATTCGCAAGAGTGCGCGCAAGCTGCTCGGCAACTTTATGTTTGGCGGCGACGACGTCGAAAAAAAGGTGCGTGTGCTGTCGGGCGGCGAACGTGGTCGCCTCGCGCTGTGCCAGCTGATGTTGAATCCAATTAACCTGCTGGTGCTCGACGAACCGACCAACCACCTGGATATGGCGGCCAAGGACGTGCTGAAGCAGGCCCTGCTGCAGTACGACGGAACCCTGATTGTGGTGTCGCACGACCGCGAATTCCTCGAGGGCTTGTGCAACTTGACGTTGGAGTTCCGCGACGGTAAGGTGAAGCCCTACCTCGGTGGAATTGAGTACTTCTTGGAGCAGCGCAAGCTGGAATCGCTTCGCGCCATGGAAGTTGCGGGCGTTCAAAAGGCGGCTGCAGCGGCAAGTGCCGCCGCCGCGGCGGTTGCGGCCGGCGCGGCCCCCAAGCGGAGCCGCGAGGATCAAAAACGCCTTGAATCGGAACTCCGCACCGCCCAAAAGGCGATGGAATCGGCTGAAAAGGACTATGAAGCGGCCCAAGCCGCGCTCGACGCCATGGACGCCGAAGTAGCCAATCCCGAAGTGTTCAAGGAGCGCAGCATGGATCCCGCGTTTTTCAAGAACTATGAGGAGCTGCAGCACAAGGTTCACGCGCAGTTCGAGGTATGGGCCGAAGCACAAGATCGATTTAACGCCGCCAAAACAGCAGCCGAAGAAGCCTGAGGTATCTTTGGGCTATGCGTACTCTGCTTGCCCTAAGTATTGCGGTGCTGGCCTTAGCGCCCGCACACGCCCAAAAAAAGAACGCTGGTTCCAGCGCTAAACCCAAGCTCGCGGTGTCGATTGTAGTCGACCAAATGCGTGCGGACTACCTTACCCGCTTTGCCTCGCTTTACACCGGCGGTTTTAAGCGTTTGATAACCGAAGGTCAGGTTTTTCGCAACGCGCACTACACCCACACGCCAACCTACACGGGCCCAGGGCACGCTGTCGTGTACACGGGCACTGACCCGAGCAACCACGGAATCATTGCAAACGATTGGTACGACCCCGCGCTTGGGCGCACTGTATACTGCGTGGAAGACCTTGAGGTTCAGCCGGTGGGTAGCACGCGGGACGCAGACAAGCGCAGCCCCAAGAACATTTTATCAACGACGTGGACCGACGAACTGGAATGGGCCAGCGTGGGCGCTTCCCGCGTGTACGGTTTTTCGCTGAAGGACCGCGGCGCAATCACGGCCGCCGGCCACTACGGCGATGCCGCCTTTTGGATGGACGACCTGAAGGGGTTTGTGACCTCTTCACACTATGCCTCGGCGCTTCCTGCCTGGATTCAAGCGTTTAACGCGGAGCATGCGCCTTCGAGCTACCTGAAAGGCACTTGGGATCGCCTGATGCCGCCCTCAGTTTATGCGTCGTTCACCGGGCCAGACGAACGGCCCTTTGAGGGCAAGCTTCGCGGGGCTTCGACCGGTTCGTTTCCCTACGACTTGGCCGCGTTGGGCGCAGGCAATCCAGGCCTGATTCGCTATACACCGTATGGAAACCAAATTCTCATCGACGTCGCCTTGGCCGCCGTGGACGCCGAGCAACTGGGCCGCGGAACCCACACGGACGTGCTCGCCATTTCGTTTTCGACGCCCGACCACCTCGGCCACTTGATGGGTCCGCGTGCTCAAGAATTAATGGACGTTTACCTTCGACTCGACCTGCAGCTCGGCCAACTTTTTGATGCGCTCGACGCCCGTCTGGGCCGCGGAAACTACTACGTTTCGCTCACCGCCGACCACGGTTCCTGTGACAACTCAAACCAAGCCGCCCTCGATGGATTTGCCGTGAAGAGTTGGTCCGGAAAGGATATTCAAGCTCAATTTGGTGCGCTTATTTCAAGTCTTCAGCTCGAGGAGCCCGGCGTGCTGCACATCGGCAACGACCAGGTTCACCTCAAGAGTAGCGACGACGACGACTGGGAGTTGGTGCGCGATGCCCTCATGAAGCACCCCGCTGTGCAAATGGCCTGGACGGCAGACGAAGTGCGCGCCTCGTGCGACCCCAAGGTGGCCATGCGCCGCAATTCCTTTGACGCCCGCAGCGGACAGGTTTTTTATGAGCTCAAGTCGGGCCACATGGACTACAGCACCGACGGCTGCACGCACGGTTCTGGGCATGCGTACGACACCCACGTGCCCGTGGTGTTTATGGGGCCCGGAATTCCAGCTAACGCCAACCGCTGGGAGCGCGTTCACCCTCGCGATATTGCGCCAACTTGGTCTATGCTTTTAGGAACCGCGCTGCCGTCGAGCGCGACGGGGGATCCGCTGCCAATTACCAGCAACTAGTTACTAGTAACTGGTCGCTCGCTAGCTGCGCGGCAAATCCGC
>Ga0315907_10003142_pt1 | contig 19865 bp, 33 predicted proteins | sample LakEriMetagenome_3_FD_203525 | JGI IMG/M metagenome (GOLD analysis project Ga0315907, IMG submission 203525) | Freshwater fungal communities from buoy surface, Lake Erie, Ohio, United States - Buoy 12 MA123 | ecosystem: Environmental > Aquatic > Freshwater > Lake > Lake biofilm | place: USA...
CCCAGTCGGCTTGCAGAAGGTCTTTGAGAAGGTCTTGCAGAAGGTCTTTGAGAAGGTCTTTGAGAAGCGTTTTCATTTGAGGGTTGAGGGTTGAAGGACTAAAAGGGGCCCCATGGCCCCGGTGATGATGCGGTCAGTCGTCGCCATCTGGCGCCGCCGTGGGCATCAGAATCTCGATCGTGTGCGCCATGGTCCGGCACATGGCGTGTGCCCTGCAGAGGGCAATCTTGATGTCCTCGTCAAGGTTCAGCCACCACTCAGTGGTCTGCAAATCTTCCAGGTTTGCCGCTGCGTCCTCAGCAAAGCTGCGGGCGTTGTCGATGTCGTCGATGTGCATTGAAGTGGAGGGGCAAATGGTGATGCTGCAGGGCAGCAGGGGGCCGGCAGTGGCCCCGTGATGCCGCGGGGGGGTCAGAGGTAGTCGCAAGCCCGCTCCATCCAGGCTTCTGCATAGTTCTGCACCTCTGCCAGTTTGCGGAACATCTCTTCCCGCTCCTTTCGGGCCTGCCGCCAGGCTGCGTCGCCCTGGAAGTAGAAGTCGCGGGCGTTGCAGGTTGCGGCCTGCAGTGCATCGCAAGCCTGGTCAATGGCTTGGTAGACGGCGTGGTACTCATCGGCCAGGGACTTGGCCCCGCTTCCGTTCAGGTGGATTGTGGGAAGGGTGTAGGTAATGGGAGCGTCGGGCATTGGTCGGAGGCGAGAGGGAATGTGAAGGATTGCCGGATGGGCTCCGGCGGGCCGGGGGGTTAGGTAAGAAGAGCGATCCATTCAGCGGACGCAACGGAAAAGCCAATTCCTTTTGTGCCTTCAGGCATCACATGGCCGACTTTTGTCATGGTTCCATCTTGGTAAACAACTATGTAATGAGTGCCCCAGCGGTTTGTTTCAATGTCGGCAATTTGAGCTAGTGAATCCGTAAAGCCGTCTGTTACATAAAGCATTGTGCCTATTGGTAAGTCAAAGGTGTGAGGTTGGACGGCTGAAGAATTGCGGCGGCGGGTCATGGCTGGCTGAGGGTGGTGGTGGTTGGTTGCCCCGGACTGCTGGGGCGGTTCGGCTCGGTTTGACGCCTGTAGCCGGCTGGCGATCGGGGATCTCCCCCGGTCCACATACAGTAACGCGCCCGTGACAGGGTGAGGCGGTATGGCGGGGTCAGTTCACAGATTGTTGCAATTGGCCTTGGCCTGGTCCCTGGTCCGTTGATTGCGTTTTCGCTGAGCCCGTGCGAGCCGGCCAGCCGGGTCGTGCTTTTCCCAGCACTCCCAGCAGTGGTTGCCATGAATGCCGGTGTGAACTCGCGGGCAGGTAACACAGCGCCACAGCTCCACCGGGGGCAACCGGCCGGCCCGACGGGCGCGGTAGCGGCGCTGGCGTTCGGCGTTGGTGGGGTCAGTCATGGCCCGGTTCCTCCGGCAGGAGCTTCACCATGACCCACCATTGCCGGGAGCACTGGGCTTCCCAGCACAGCTGGCAGACGATGCCAGCGGAGGCAGCGGGCCAGCGTTCGGCTGGCTCGGGGACTTGCCCCCCGCAGTCGGCGCAGAAGGGGATGGTGGTGGGGTCAAGCATCAGCGAGCACCAACAAAGCTCAAAGTGCCTCCAGGCCCACCGGCCGCAACCCGCACGCGAGCCACGCGCAAGGATCCGCCGCACAGGCGGGCGGCTAGATCGCGCAATCGCAAGGCTTCGGCTTGGCTTGTAAATCGATCCGCCTTGGCAAGAGCGCAGAACTCGGGCAACAAGTTGTTGGCGTTGACGCGAATCCCAAAAGCCCAGGACTTGCCGTCGTGTGCTTCGACTTGATAAAGGTGCATGATCGGGATAAGTGGTGATGGAACGGATCCGCCAAGCCCACGGCGCCTGGCAGGGGGTCTAGGTGGATTGATCTATGGAATCAAGCAAGGCCAAGCTTTATGTCTATCGCTCTTGCTTGCACAATGTTTGGGTCAAACACTTCTCTCATTGGGAATGACTTGGTTACGCCATCCCATCCGACGATAGCGCTGCCGTTCTCGTACTTATGAAACACGTAGCTCATGCTATCGCTGGAATGGCAAGCTGTATCACCGGGAGATAGCAGTAGTCGTTCAGATAGGACTTGTTCAATGGCTTGGTTAATAATTTGCTTGTGATCCATGGCGGTTGGGGCTTGAGGGTGTCAATGGTGGATTGAGCAGCTGAGCGCTGCAGGCTGGCCGAGGGGGGCAGGGATCAGAGGGTTAAGGCTGGGGCGGATTGATCTATGGAATCAAGATTTGCTTTGGCCGCTTGATAGCGTGCGTAGCACTCATTAACAATCTGTCGCTTTAATTCATAGTCGTTTCCTGCGTTTTTTTCAATATGCTCAAGATTGTTAATTAAATTTCGTGCATTTCCGATTTCTTGCCTGATTTCCATTTGTTTAGCAGAAGCGCGTCGTGCTTCTTCGCTTGCTTGCAAGAGATCGGCACAAAGACTAGAAGTTTCTTGCAGAAGTTGATAGCGAGAGTCATTCATTGGATGGGTGTTTTTGTAAGTTGAAAAACGCAGCTGAGCGCTGCAGGCTGGCCGAGGGGGCGGGGCCAGCGGGCAAGGGTCAGGGTGGGGTCAGGCGGCTGAGCTGTACCGGCCCGACTCGTAACGAACAGCGTTGTAGAAGCGTTTGCCGCGAGGGCGTTTTAGGGTCAGCCACTGCCGAATAACAGGCGATTGGCACCAGCCCACCTGATCGGGGGTAACAGTGAAATCCTTTTCTTTGATGATCTGGTAGACGATGCCTTCGATCGTGACGGTGGGAAGAGCGATGGCGGCGGTCATGACTGGAGAGGCGAGGGTGGTGGTTGGTTGCCCCGGACTGCTGGGGCGGTTCGGCTCGGTTTGACGCCTGTAGCCGGCTGGCGATCGGTGGGGGCTTTCGCCTCCGATGAATTGACTGTAACGCACCCGTGACAGGGTAAGGCGGTATGGGGGGGCCAGTTCACAGATTGTTGTGATTGGCCCCCTGGGGGCTCACCCCCCGGGTGGCGTGACCCGGTAGCCGTGGGCCCGCAGGAGAGCCACGGCAGCAGCCAGCTCGGCCTCGGTGGCAGCGCCAGGAAGCGCCGGGGCGGTTGTCCCCAGCTCGTCGGCCAGGCCCCGGTAGAGGCGGGCGTCGGCTTGTGCCAGGTCCCGCAGGGTGGCGCGGAGGGTGTCAGCGATGGCGCCCATGGGTGGGAGTGCGGTGGAGGCTCTCGCCTCCGGTGAACAGACAATAACGCACCTGTGACGCCCCAGCACCCCATCCCCCAACCACTTAGCAACCTGTCACAATCCCACCGTTAGCTAGCTGCTGCAAAGGGTCTGGCCATGGCCCCCACGGTTTCACGTTTTGAAGCGTGTTTCAAAACGTGTTTTAAAGCGTGGTTTTGGGTTATTGTTCTGGGGTCCCTCGCCCATCCATTCATGGCGATTCGGCCATTGCCTCCGGCTCACAAACTGGACAACATCTTGAGGCAGCTCACAAGCCTCTGCAGTGTTTGGGACCGCATCAGCCCAAGCCGTTGCATTCAATCACTAAACATTGCAGCCGATGGGCTCGACGACTTGGTTGAGCAGCTTGATACCGGGATTGCCCCCGCGCCTGGGTTTACCAAGACCGAAAAGGCCCTTCTCGGCTTGTTTGCTGCAGCTTTCCTCGCAGGCGCGAGCGTTCTGGTTGGCGTCCACTTCGGCCGTCACAGCTGCCCCGCGCCCAACGTTGCGAGGGTTGGGCAATGATGTTTCTTGACTTTCTTTCGATTGTGTTTATGGTGCTATTTGCTATTGGTTGCGCCAAGCTGACAGGCCCCATGATTACCAACCTGGTCCTTCGCGTCTGGGGCGAATGAAAGGGGAAGTTGACTATCATCGGCGGCTATCTGCAGACATGGCCGAAGCCGAGCACCGAGCGCAGATTAACGCCCTTGACGACAAAAGCGCCTGGGAGGAATTGTGCAAGATTCGTGATGCGCTGGGGGAAAAGATCAACCAGCCAACACCCCCCAGAAATTTTTACCGGGCTCCATTGTCAAGGGCGGAAACATCGCATGATGTTGAGTTTCAGAACGCCTTGCGCCAACGCAACTGGCAAGCTCGCCGAGCACGCGAAAGGGGACTGTCGTCCTGATGGCAAACCCGATGCGCCCCAAACGGGCACGGCAGTACAACCCACCAAAGCGACGGACATCAATGACCATTTCCCTGAACGATGTTCAGCTAGGCGATGTTCGGGTCGTGATGCTTGAGCAAAACCTGAAAAGGTCTGGCGCCATCCAGTGGATGATCGACGATTGGCGCAGGATGAAGTCAAGCAGCCAGGGGGAAACATGAAAACAACTCCGATTTATCACCACCACATCGAGCAAGGCAGCGACGAATGGCACGCGCTGCGCCGGGGAATGATCACGGCATCTGCCATTAGCCGCCTTCTCACTGGCACCGGCAAGCCTGCCAACAACGACAGCAGCCGCGCCCAGTTGCTGCAGCTGCTGGCCGAGCGGATCACCGGTGAGAGCGAGCCCAGCTTCTACGGCGACGACATGGCACGCGGCCACCTGCTGGAACCGCTGGCCCGTGACATCTACGCCCAGCACCGAGCACCGGTGCAGGAGTGCGGATTTGTCACCTGTGATTTCGACGGCACCGTGATCGGCTACAGCCCCGACGGGCTAATGGGTGATGACGGCCTGATTGAGATCAAAAGCCCCCGGCAGAAGAACCACCTTCGATCGCTGCTAAGCAATGAGGTGCCAGCCGAGTATGTGCCGCAAGTGCAAGCGGGGCTTGCTGTCACTGGCCGCGCCTGGTGCGACTACATCAGTTACGCCCCCGGACTGCCGCTGTTCATTCACCGCTGCGAGCGTGACGAACTGGCGATTGCACAACTGATTGCCGCAGCAAAGGCCGCTGAGGCTGAACTGCAGCGGATGATGAGGCTTTACACCTTGATGGCCGACATTTTCCCAGCAACCGATCCTATCCAACCTGAGCAGGAGATTTTCTGATGGACATTACTGCAACACTGGCGCCGAAGTCCGATCAAATGAATGCCGATGATTTGATTATTGGCCCGCGCACCATCACGGTTACGAAGGTAGACGTTGCCCTCAAATCAGAGCAGCCCGTATCGATCCATTTTGACGGTGATAACGGCAGGCCTTGGCGACCCTGCAAATCCATGCGCCGAGTCTTGGCAGAAGCTTGGGGTCCCGATTCTTCGCACTACGTTGGGCGAGAAATTACTATTTTTAGGGAACCCGGGGCCATGTACGGGGGCCAGCAAGTAGGCGGAATCCGACTGTCGCATCTGTCGCACATCAACGGGCCGATTACAGTCATCCTCACGGCCTCGCGTGGGAAGCGCGTGCCCTACAAGGTGCAGCCGTTGCCTGCTGCTCTGGCCGCCCCGGCGCCAGTGGCAGCGCCACCCACCGAAGACCTGGTGGCCCAGGCCTATGCCGCCTGCTGCCAATCTGGCCTGACTGATGCAGGCATTGCCGCGTTTGTTCTGGAATACAGCCAGGGCAACACCAGCGACCTAGGGGGCGCACCGCCTGATGTGCTGGCCAGGATCGCCAAACAGGGCATCAGCCCTCAGACCGTCGAGAAATTCAATGCAGCGCCTGCCGCTGCCGAGCCCGACCCCGAGATCCCTGCCGACGATCCCGAAGACCCACCTATCGGCTGGTCCGCCTGACCTTGGCTGATCAACTTAATCTCACCAATCACCCGACATGACAGCACCAGCACCAAACGACCTCCTAACCCAGCTAATCGAATGCAATCAGTGGCGTTTTATCGGCCGCCTGGCCGCTGATCCTGAGATGAAGTATTTCGGGTCTGGCGCCAGTGTTTGTAACGCCCGGCTGCTGGTGAACCGCCCCGGCCAGAAACGCGACGACGGGCAAAAGCCCTATGGCTTCAAGCTGAAATTGTGGAATGACAAGGCCCAGTCCTTCGCTGATGTTGCCCGTAAGGGCGACCTGGTGAATGTTAACGGCCAAGTAGAAACCGAAACCTGGACAGATCGCAACACCGGCGAAGAACGGCGCGGCGTGGTGGTCAACGTCGAGGCGTTTGAGCTGATGGCCAAGCCAGGCCGGGGACAGCAGGCTGCCCCCCCAGCAGCCCGCCCTGCCGCACCGGCAGCAGCATCGACATGGGGCACAGCGCCCCTGGGCAGCCAGCCAAAAGACGATGAGATCCCCTTCTGATGGCCGCCCCCGATCGAATCAAAATCACTCACCAGAGGCCCATGACCACCCCAACCTTTCGAGCCGCCACGACCAGTGACGACATTCCTTTGGGCCCCTTTTCGGAGGATGACCTTCGGCAGCAATGGAACGCCCAAGCCGACGAATTTAACCAGTGGGATTCGTTGGATACATCTGAGCAACTGGCATGGGCGCAGGCCCGCGCCACCGCCGCTGTCGCCCTGAAAGCTGAGCCGGAGACACCAGCCACACCCCCCGCCATCCGCACCGCCCTGGAGCGGTTAATCGAACTCAGCCATCGGCACGCCACAACTAGCGCGTGGGACGGCGCCTTCTTTAACGCCCGCGCCGCCCTGAAGGCTGAGCCGGAGGGGGAGGGGCCAAGCCTTCAATGGACCGACAACATGCCACCCAGCGAGACGTGTAGATATGACCATTGCATTGCTAAAACGCCGTTCGGTCGATTCCTAATCACTTGGAAAAGCTGGAATGAATATGACAGCCCAACCGTTGACGAGACGCCCTGGGGAGATTGGTTCGGGGCGTTCAATTCCGTAGACGATGCCAAGGCTGCGTGCCAACAGGGAATGAACGAGCGCCTTGCTCAATGGGGCCACCCCACCACCCCGCCCGCGCCGGAGCCGGGGGAGGTGCCGAGCGACGAACTGATGGGGCAATGGAAGGACGCCGCGTTTGCGGAGTACCGATCCGGCGGCGAACCCACCTGGCGCACGTCGGCCCTGCTGGCCATTGCCTGGGCCAAGCAGCAGCAAGCCGCCGAGCTGGCCGCTCTGCAGGGGGTGCCGGTGGCTTGGTGCCGTTCTGATGAGTTTGAAAACGCCATGAAACGTGGAGGCTCATTTAATGGATGGAAAGACCCTGGCGCCGGCGCATACAAATGCGACATGCAGTTGTGCGCCATTCCACTGCCAGCGCCCCAGGCTGGGGATGTCCAGCCACCCCATCCCACATTCCTGGACGCCATCCGCCTGGCCCAGGGCTGCCACGATTACTCAGGCGGCCATAGCGGCCCCCTTGGGGATGCGTTTCAGGACGGCGTCGGCACGGTTGTGGCTGTGCTCAAAAAGGCAGCGCTTGGGCCGTGGGATTCCCAGACCATGGCGGTGTTTGGTGTTGGGTCAGCGCCCCAGGCTGGGAAGGTGGAGGCGTGAGATGGAACGCTTGGGCAGTGTTTTGGATCTGCTTCTTTGTTTGCCAAATTGTTATTCAACTTTATCCGCACGGGATTCAACCATGAGTAATCAAGCCCAACAGTCACAAAGTCTTTCAGATAGAGATTTAAGACACATGTATGTAGCGTGGTTCAGGTCCTGCTATGGACGCTATCCGATCTTCGACATTCCCCCGCATCAAATTGAGTTTGCTCGTTATTTGTATTTGCTTGGACAGGGTCAGCTTGACGCGGGAAAGGCGCCATGAGCAAAGGCCTCTTCATCGTCCTAGAGGGCATCGACGGCTGCGGCAAAACCACCCAGCTACAGGCCCTGAGCGAATGGCTGCCCACCAGCGGCCTGATGCCCCCAGGCGCTCAGTTGCTGGTGACCCGTGAGCCTGGTGGCACAAACTTGGGCTGTGCCCTGCGGAAGCTGCTGCTGCAGCCTCGCGCCCCCGAGCGACCCGAGCCCATAACCGAGCTGATCCTCTATGCCGCCGACCGCGCCCAGCACGTCGCCACGATCATCCGCCCGGCTCTCAATGCCGGCTATTGGGTGATCTGCGACCGCTTCACCGGATCAACAGCCGCCTACCAGGGCTATGGCAGGGGGCTAAATCTCGGCGCGATCCAGGACCTGGAGGTCATCGCAACCGGCGATCTCCAGCCCGACCTAACCATCTGGCTGGATGTGTCCCTCGCCGAGTCCCGCCGCCGCCGTGGTGGCCAACTGGCCGATCGCATCGAGAGGGAGGGGGCAGAGTTTCTGGCCCGCGTGGCCGATGGGTTCCTGGAGCTGGCCATGCAACGGGATTGGGTCTGCGTCAATGCAGACCAGCCCGTGGGCGACGTGACAAAAGCCTGCCGCGGCATCATTACAAATTTTATCGAGGCCACCAAATGATCGACTCCTTCGTTCTGTGCACCACCCTCGCCCTCCGAGGCATGGTTGCCGATGACGTTTTGCTGGACTGCCTGTCCCTGGCCGCAGAGCTGGAGACACTTCATCCCGACATCATCCCCCAGCCGATCACCTTGATAGAGCTGCGCCGGGCCTGGTGGTGCCGCTCAAATAGTGAGGCAATCAAGCGCATGGATGCGCTCAAGGCTGCCAAGCTGGTCGATACCACCTACCACTCCGGCCGCAATGCCTGGTGGGAAGTGCATCGCGTGGGGCCGGCATGACGACAGCTCCAGACTTTTGTTACCGCTCCGTCCTGGTGCCTGCCCTGCTGTTTCGGCGCGCCTGGGTGCCCGATAGCGCCCTGCTCGACTGCCTGGATCTGGTCTACTGGCTAGGGCCACGCTTCCAGGCCGGCCTGACCCCGCTGATAACCACGGCAGAAATGCAGGCCCGCTGGGGCTGCACGCAATCCGCAGTCAGCCGCCGCATTTCCGCGCTGATGAAACACGGATTGGTCGAGGCCAAGTTGCAGGCAGGCCCTGGCGCCTACTGGGAAGTGCATCGCGTGGGGCCGGCGTGACGTTGGCCGCCCCTTTCCCTTATTTCGGTGGCAAACGCCGCGCCGCGCCCCGTATCTGGCAGGCCCTCGGCGATCCCGCCGGCTATGTCGAGCCCTTTGCCGGGTCTGCCGCCGTACTGCTGGCCCGCCCTGACTTCACTGGCCGCCGGGTTGAAACCCTGAACGATGCTGACGGGTGGTTGGTCAACACCTGGCGAGCCATCCAGCTCAGCCCCGCCGAGGTGGCCCATCATGCCTGGGGCCCGGTGGCCGAGATCGACTACCACGCCCGTTTGGCATGGCTGCAGCAGCGTCGCACGCCTGACCTGGTGGCATGGCTTGAGGGCGATCCCGAGGCCCATGACGCCAAGGCAGCCGGCTGGTGGCTTTACGTGGTCGCCTGCGGCATCGGTGATCCGTTTGGCCCCGGTCCATGGCGGGTGATTGATGGCCACCTTCGCAAGCTGCCGCACCTGGGGGATGCAGGGCGGGGCGTGAATCGCGAGCTGCCGCACCTGGGGGATGCAGGGCAGGGTCCGCTGGAGGCTTACATGAGCCAGCTTGCTGATCGCCTGCGCCGCGTGCGGATTACTTGCGGATCATGGGAGCGGGTTGTAAAGCCATCGGTCACCCGCAGCGGCACCGGGGGCGATGGCGCTCGAGCGGTCTTCCTGGATCCGCCCTATGCCACATCTGGCGATCTCTATGCCCATGTCGATACTGACGTTGCCCTGGCCGTGCGTGAATGGTGCATCACCGCCCCCCGTGAGCTGCGGGTGATCCTCTGCGGCTATGACACCGAGCACGATGACCTCCTGGTCCGTGGCTGGTCCGTCACCGAAGGCAAGGCAGGCGGAGGGGCTGGCTACAGCACCAATGGCCTGAACGGACGGCGCGAGCGGTTGTGGTTGTCACCGGCTTGTGTCGGGAGCGCTCAACCCGACCTATTCGCATGACCCTACCCCAATCCCCCCAGCACCCCTGCCGCCCAGTCCTGTGGCATCAGCCCCGGAGCTGGATCTTGCACCGCCTCCCTGGCCTCAAGCTCGGAAATGTGGCGGATCGCCTGGCTGATGACGGCCGCCTTGTTTACCGCTTGATTTAGAAGAATGTCCGCATGCCCCAATAGCTCATCACGACTCATGGTTTGCAACAATTCCCTCATGCGCCGTAGGTCCGACTCGGCCTCTAGGCTCAGCTGTGGAATCATCCAGGGCTGTGGTGCCATGACGTGCGAGCCTCAGTTGCGGGTTGGAACCGATGCTAGGGGTAGCGGCTGCTGGGAGGTTGTCATCAATGGCACCCTCCACCAGGACCGCCGCCCTGGGCCGCTGTGGGAGCTGATCGCCCGCCACCGCGCTCAACAACCCACCACACACCTGATTGCCCGCTGGGCCAACCTGCCCTACATCGAGGGCCTGTGCGACTGCTCCGGCGCCATCGGCTGCAACCGCTGCATGGATCCGGCAGGGGAGCCTGATGATGAGTGACCGCCAGGCCCGGTAGCATGGCCCCAACGACCTAGCCTCATTCAATGCCCGTCTTCACCCTCAGCAACCGGGCCCAATACTCGCTGGCCACTGCCGATATGCCGCTGACCGGCACGTTTTACGGCCAGTTGATGACCTCCAGTTTTGTATTTAATAGGGACACCCACGATACTATGGCCGCAATTAGTAGCGGTGAGATCAGTATTGTGACAGGCTATCAGGCAGGTGGGAAGCTGCTGTCGCTGTCTAATTCAATGAACAATGCAACCGGAATCAATACTTTAATTATCGAACCGGTTTCCTGGAATGCAAATATCACGGGAGCTGCCGGCATTCTGCTTTATTATCGCCCGACGGGATCAAGCGCAGCGCAACAAATTATCTTAGGCTGCAACCATTTTGGTAGTCCCCAGAGCCATATCAGTGGGGTGTTCAGAATTGAACAAATGAAAATTGAGACGGCGATGACAAGCACCTCGCCCATCATGGTTCCATATGCAACAATTAATGCAATCATAAATGAAACCCTAAACGCGAATGCTGGCAACTTCTACGCCATGCTACTGGGGGCTGGTTACACCCCTAGCACCAGTCATTCATTCCGCTCTGATCTCACAGCTTCTGAGGTGACTGGAGCGGGTTACACCGCCGGGGGCGTGCCTGCCACGCTGACCGTCACGCGAGACGACAGCGCAGGTAAAACGATCATACGGGCAGAGCAGATCAATCACCCTGCCTGTACTGTATCCCCTCAGTATGTAGCTTACTATCAAAGATTGGGCGGGGCAGCTACTGCCGATCGTGTACTGATGATTGCTAATTGGGGTGTGGTTGTACCATCTAACGGGGCCGTATTTCCGATCAATCCCAACACGATTGAAATCAGTGGAGTGTATGTCTGATGAATTTCCCAGAATCCTGCTTGCCAATTGGCAGGCCACATACCACGGGCGATTTCAATATCGCAACCGAACTTGATCGGCGGTTTAGGTTGAATGACAGCCTTACCGGGCAGACGGTGGCCCTGCCGCTGCCAGTGTTCAGCCCGGCGCAGTTCAGCGATTTTCAAACGCACTTCAGAACGGTTGGGCTGCTCTCGTCCTGGGAACTTCCTGCTGCGGTCTGGGTTGGCCGGGCAGTCCCACCTACGCCAGTTCGATGGCGGTATGCCTCGGCGCCATCCTGGGCCCTGCTGCAAGGGAACTTGTGGCAAGTCACCGGGGTTCAGTTGGTGGCGGCGTGACCTGGCCCAGCGCCGCCGGCTACGTGCGGGGAAATGGCGCAGTATCCACGGTGTAGGCCGTGATTCCACGGCAAACCCTGCCGAGTCGCAATTCATCGATATAACCGTGCAGGCCATAAGTAGAAGGTGGAACGACGCCAATTCTGCCGCCAGAGAAGTTCAAGCTGCCCAGCAGCCCTGAGTCCCTGGTCATAATCAGATTGCCATTTGCAAAATAGTAATAAATCCATGCGCTACCATCGGCATTAAGCGCTCTGGTATATCTTAAGGCTAACCAACTATTGATCGTGGCATTGACGTTGTAAGACTCAAAAGCTTGGCCTCCTGCATAAAGCATAAATATATTGTTTTCGCCAGAGTCTAGGCCAGCCTGAGCGCCAGGCGAATTGCCTAAGACCGTGTGCCGCCTTACATTGAGAAGCCTGACTCTTACGTCAAGGGTGAATTCTCCATGTATCACCAGTCTGGAATCAGTCGGCAGCTGTACTCCGCTGGCTGGGCTGTCAATGTTTGGTTGAGTAAGTTTAAGCGAACTGCCGCCAAAAACACTGTGCTCGGTTGATATTTGCGCATTACCTATTGCGCTTAATGACAGGTTGAGCGGGCCTTCGTCTACAAACGCTTGAGATCCGTTGGCGCCATTAAATCCACAAAGCAATAAGTTATCATCAAAATACGGATCCTCCCCAGTCGGAACCTTGACGTTTGCTGGGGTGGTTCGCAGCAGCAGAAACGCTGATTGTGCCGGCGTGCCAGTTGCCATCCCCGCTGCGGTAGTGGTGAGGCGCAAGGTGGCGGATGCCGAGGGGGTGCCGGCTGGCAGCGCCTTGGCGGCCGTGGTCCGAAGTTGCAGTGTTGCCGTAGCAGATGGGGTTGAGGATCGCCGAACCCTGACCCCCAGGAACCGAATCGACAGCCGGTAAAACTCGCTGCCAGCAACCGCACGAATGTCGTCCTGGGAGATCGGCTGGGCATAGGTCCACCGGTATCCCGCTGGGGTTAGCCCAGTGGCCAGGGTGGTTGAGGTGAACTGAAACGCCCGGCCCTCTTCGCCGTCCTGATGATCAACCACGCCACGGGCCTCGGCCTCGGTGATCCCCTCAAATGTCATGTCGAGCACGTCCCCGGTCGGCACCAGATCCGCTGTGCTGGTTGTTGTGCTGCCGTCATAGCCCGCTGTCAGTGTGGTAGGCACCGTGCCGGGAGTGATCTGGACGGTAGCGGGGCGGAGTGCCGGGAAGTTGGCCATTTCAGACGGGGCCTACAGGGCTCAGCGAACGGCTCTTCCATTCATAGCCCCATGTTTGCTGGACACTGCCGTTCACCAGATGCTGATACTCATTTCTGGCCCCTAGCGTACCGTCTGCGTTCACTATGCGAACGTAGGTAACCTGTTCGTTTGTTCCATCATCAACATATGCCGTTTGACCTGGTGAGATTGGAATATCAACCTGCTGGATATAGATGCCGTAGTTAGTCCATGGGGCAATTCCGATAAAGGTTAAAAGTAAAACATATTTTGTATAATTAACTGGGGGCTGGGGTGGCAGCGGGGGGTCTGCCGGGCCATCAGGAGTGCCAGGCCGGGACGGGATCCCAGGGGGCTCAACAGGGCCTGTGGGGGGCAGGGGAGCAGCAGGCCCGCCACCGCCCGCACCACCGCCACCGCTTCCGCCGGTGGCGCCGGCAGCACCACCGCCACCGCTTCGATAACCGTTCCCGAGGTACTCACCGGGGATTGGGCGCCGGCCAAAACGCCCGTAAGTCCACACTTCTTGCTCTGTCCACGACTCCTCGTCAGGGGCCGGGATGCTGCAGTCGGTGGCCCTACTGGGATCAGCGTCACAGTTGGGGGCAGAGTCGCCGGTGAGCAGGACTACATTCTGAACCGTCACCGCAGCAACATCCCGAGCAACCAGCGAGCGGTTCCGATCGTCAACCGGGCAGTGTTCGAGCTCCAGGGCCAACACCCCCTCGCGGCCGTGGGTGAGCTTGGTGATCCAGTAGTACTCCCGCAATGGCGCGTCGACCCCCTCGACGTCCTGGCGCTGCAGCTGCAGCGCAATCAACTCACCCTCCCCCAGGCTCGAATTCCAGTAGCCCGGCCGGATCTGCACCGTTGCCGAGTGGGTGATGTATCGCCGTTTGGCCTGGGCAAAACGCATTGCCCTGGCAACGTGCAGTTCATGGGTCGCAAACTGGTAGAGATCGTGCTCCTCCGCCAGCGCCGAGTCTGGCGTGTCGTCATATCTGGCCTCAGTGGTCCTGACCATCCGTGACAGGCCCTCTGCCCCCTGCTGCCGCCATGCCGCAATCGCCCGATATGGCCGCCTGGCTTCTGGGGCCACCAACTGCCAAATGTAGCTCCCGTCAACAGTCGCTTCGCTGTCGAATACCCATTGAGGGGTTAGAGGCTCGATATCGATGGCCCCTGATGGGGTGACGGGAAGCAACGGCCGCAGGCCGTAACGCCCTGCAATCTTGGTTTCCCGCACCATAAAATAAGGTCCGATCTTGCTCATCCAGTCGCTTATGCTGGTTGGCCCCGACAGCACCCCATTCCAGTAAAGCCCGTTGACGTCCATGAACCGGGCGGCTGCGGTCAGCGACTCCCGATCAATCTGAACCTTTGCCGTACGGCCATCGTTGTTCAGTAAGTATAAATAAAGGTCGGCTAAGTTGTTAGAACTGCCATAGGCATCGTCTAGCAGCCTAGTTGTTTCGACGCCATTGCGGATAAACAAATGGATCTGCCGCTTCCAGTGGCCACGATCCGGCAGGCCAACGCCATCGGCGTCAAAGCCGTTGAAATTTATAGCGCTGAAAGATACAGTCGTTAGATCTCTGTGTGTGCCAACCGTTCCGCATTGCGTTGGCGCCTGCACCTTATTGGCTATTAGCTGCGTGCCTGAATAGACGTCGACCAGGAAATTGCCGGGTGTCCAGGTGCCAGCGGTTTTTGGGTCATAGGACTGGCTGAACTGCCCAACCCTGCAGCGGCCCTGGAAGACTCCATTAACCGAAATCCCGCCAAGCTTTCCCTGGGAAACCACCAACCTCCATTTGACTGAGACGGCATTGGCGACGGGCTGGCCCTCCAGCAATGGAGTATCGAATCGGCAGGCAGTGGCCTTGGGGCTCACCAGCACACCCCCTATGGCGTCGTCTGAGGGGCTGCCGCAGCTATCACCTACGCGCCGACACCAGACGATTGGCGCCCGCTCCAACAAACTCATCGCCTGCTGGTTGCTATTCCAAGAGGATGATGGTTCGGTGCCATTGATTGCCGTTGGCCGCGCAGATCCCCCCAGGGCAACCTGGGCAGGCTTTGCCGTTGTGACGGAGCCGTATCCGCCGCTGCCCTTGCTAGAGCTTGAGAATGCCAGCATCAGGGGAAATCCAAAACGCAGGGCGTGCCGATAATCGGCTGCGTGAGAATGATTGGCGGGATCGTAACGGCAACCGGAGGCGGTGAGCTGGTGCCCGTAATTGAGATCTGAGTCAGGGTGCCAGTGGCGGAGATGCTCCCCAGGAGAACCGAAGCGATGAAAGACAGGCCACCTGTCACAACCTCATATTGGCGCAGCTCAATAAACCATTGGGCTGCATTGGCTTTCAGGGCCAGGGCCATTACAGCAGGGGAATAGGCGCAGTTGATCGTGACCGAAGGGGTCTGCATCCCAGAATCAAAGCCGGGGCAGGAGAACTCCTGAAACTCCCATTTCTGTAGCCCGTCACCATCGCCGGCATCCCACGATGAAAACGGCAGATTGTTGACCCCATCCAGTCGGTGCCAGCGGGCCTGGGCGTTGCCGCCGGGGTCCATCCATTTCAGGGTCTGGGTGTAGACGTGGGGGCCGTAGTCGGGCATCAGGCCATCCCCAGAGCCTGGCGATATGGATATGTCTGCAGTTGCTCCCAGAACTCGCCAACCGCGTCAGCAGCAACGGCCTGGGCATCCTCAATCTTGATCCACTGCGAGCCGTCGGGCTGCTGGATCACCGGGCCGGTTTGCAGGGTGATCACCGGGGCGAAGGTGCCGCCGCTGGCTGCTCCCCTGGCGCTTGACGCCAGATCGGTTACCCGTTCTCTGGGGTGGAGCATGGCCAGAAATCCGCCCCGACCATCAAGCCCACCAGACCGAGGGGCGTTGCCGGTGTAACCCCCGCCGGCAAAGCTCACCAGCTCGCTAACGCTGCCGCCTGTTGCAGTGCGTCTAGTCCTGTATTGCTGGCCTTCAACGGAACCGCCAAGGGGATTGTCCGCTGTTAGGAAGAACTCTCCCAGCCTGGCCGCTTGGTTGCCAGCCTCCCTGGCTTGGAGCGTTGCCGCCTGGGAAGCGGCCCTGGCCTGGAAGTCGGTCAACCTGAACTGGGCATCAATGGCGCGGATTCTTTGATCCGCAATTCTCCCGGTCATAATGAATTCACGGTCTGCCGCGTTGGCTGATTGCTTGGCAAGCTCCAGGCCTTGGGTCATGGCCGCAATCCGCTTCTGCTCTTCTGCCGTGCCTGTGCTCATGGCCCTGGCGGTCGCCAAAGCGGCGTCAGCCTTGCGCAGTTCCGCCCAGGCCGACTGGCGTTTTAGGTCTGCAATCGTGACTTCTGATTCGATCTGGGCAATAGCTGCATCTTTTTGAAGCCTTGCAGCTTCTAGCTCCAGTGCCATTATCTGGCCTATGATTCCAATTTTTTCAGATTCGGTTTTAGCCAGCCCCAACTTAGTCTTTAAGACCTGCTGAGCGGTATTATTTATGGCCAGCTCTGCTGTAATCGTGGCATCGTAGAGCTTCTGATTTAAGCTCATCGTCTGACTGGTTGCTTCAATGGTAGAGCTAAGCCGCTGATAGCTTTGATTGCTTTCATCAATTGCTAAACTAAATTCTTGCTGTTTTACTTTTGCATCTTCAATTGGCGGGATAATATCATCGGCGCTTGTTTTAACTCTATCCATTCTAGCAAGCAGTTTCTGCGCCTCAAGCTCGGCATCTGCCGTGGCTGTCTTGGTGCCCTCCATTGCCTTGTTGATCCCGTAAACGGCGGCTGCGGTAAGGCCGGCAGCAGTGAACAACTGGACCCACCCAGCCGGGCCAGAGAGCCCCTGCAGGACGGCCTGGGCAATGGCTGCCCCCTTGATTACTTCGGTCAGCACCTTGTAGATCCCAATGACAGTACCGATGCCGAGCACCCATGGCCTCAATGCCTGGCCCACGGTGGCGATCGTCTCGATGGTCTGCCTGATCGGCTCCCGGTTGCCCACGATCCAATCCCTGAACCCGATGCCCACCTTTGCCAGCCAGTCAACAGCGCTCGATAGATAGGGCAGTAGCTGGTCTGCGATCTCCATTCCAATCTGGCCAAAGACGGCGCCCATCGCCGCCAGGCTGTCGTTGTAGGCGTCGGCCTTGCCGGCAAATGCTGTCGTCATCGTTGCGTCAAGACCGGCGATCGCCTGCCTGCCTTCATTCAGCATTGGGATCATGTTGGCGCCAGACTTGCCCATCAGGTCCATGGCCAAGGCCCCCTTCTTCCCGCCGTCCTCCATCTGGGCAAAGCGGTCACTGATCTTAAGCATCATTTCATCGGCTGGAATCAGCCGCCCTGCTGCGTCCGTGGCGCTCAACCCAAGTGCTTGCAGTGCTTCAGCGGCAGGGCCCTTGCCGGTAGTCGCTGCTTCGAACATATTCCTATTCAGCTTTATCATCGCTTTGCCTACATCATCAATACTAGCGCCAGACATATCCGCCATTTGCTTGAATCTGCTTAAGCTTTCTACACTGGCCCCTGTTTGTTGGCTCAGATCCCGTAAATCATCAGCGGCATCAATCGCGCCCTTTGCAAATCCAACAATCCCAGCAGCTGATAGGCCGACCCCCAGCGCTGCAATCCCCCCGGTGAGACTGCGGACGACGTTGCCTACACCACCAATAGCCGCATCTGCATCCTTGGCCACCTTCTCAACGCCCTTGATCCCCGCGCCTAATCTTGCAAGATTCCCTTCTCCGGTAACCTGTGTGGCAATTCTGAGAATGGCGTCTAAAGTGGTAGCCATCAGCCCTTCCTTTCGGCAATTATAGTGTATTCCATAACTTGCACGTCTTCGATTACGCGCGGTAGATTCTTGACTTCGTAAAGCCCTCCCATGCCTAGCAGCGCCTCATAGACAAGGCTTTCTCCAACCGTTTGATTGGAGCGCCATTGCGACTGGCAGCGCATGAACAGCTCCACCGCCGGCCAATTGACGCGCCAGACGTAGAACACATCAGGGGCTGGGGGCTGGGATTGCTCAAGCCATCCAGCAGGAGGCGGCGCCAAGCCCATGCCTTCGATAGAGTCCGCCAAGCTGTTTGGATTGTGGGCTGCCCGTTTAGCATTTAGCCAATACCTAGCGGCGTCCTTGAGGTTTTTTTTCGCGCTGTATCCCCCTTGACCGATCCATTCCAGGCGTCTACTACCCAGCCCGCAATCCTTGCCCTGCTAAGCATGGCCCGCTTGGTCGCCTCGTTACACTCATGCGGCTCGCCATTTTTGGTGATTCCCTTCCATCCCGCTAAGACTTCATTCGCAAGTTGCATATCATCAATCATGCCTTTCGTAGATTCGCCGGAAAGTTCAGCAATCTGCCTTTTTCGGCAAAGATCATTTATTTCGTTTATACGTGCCTGGCCAAGGTTGTTGAATACGCCGACAAAGCTTTCTTTTTTATACTCACCATCGACGGGATCGCCGCAAATTACGGGCCAATCGTAGGTTTCGCCTTTGTCGATTTCAAAAGCCATGGGGAAATCAGGGGTGAAGGATTGGGCTGGGGCTTGGGCTGATCAGGTCTCAACAATAAACGGCTCCTGGTTGGCGTTATCGCCGAACCTGCCTTCCCAGGAGAAGGAGATATAAGGAAGATCCTTGTTGTCCTCCAGATCGCAAATGATCTGGATTCTGGGGTGATTGAAGGTCATAATGTTGCCGGGAGTGGTGCCGATTGGTAGCGCCATTGCGCACAGGGTTGAGCTTTTGGAGATGCCGAACAGGTCGAGGGTGCCAATCGCTGGACGGGCAACCTTGGCTGTGCCTGTTATTTTGTAGCCAGTAAAGGCAAAATAAGGGACACACCCAAAATCATCAATTAACGTGATTACATTTTCTTTGGTATATGTATATTCCGTAAAGCACAGCGACACAGCAGACCCGCCAGCAGGAGTCAAAGTGGCAGTGCCAGGGGCGCCTGAGGATGAATCAAACACCACCGCGTCAACCTGCGGCGGCCAGGTTGCTACCGCCGGGTTTGCCTGCGTAACCGGATCCCGATACAACGCCACAAAATCTGCCATTGCCATCAGCGGCTGGCCAGCTTTGGCCTCGATCGTTAACTTGCTCACCCGCGCCCCCGCGCCTCTGTAGGTGACGCCATCCACCGACGTGCCCACTGAGTAGGTGGTAGCAGGCGGGGGCCAGACAGGCGCCCTGGTGATGCTGGTGCTTGTTACAACGGCCTTGCCCAGCCCTGCCGCCAGTGCGATCTTGTCAATCCCGCTGGCAGTGCCTGCGGTGCCGCTGCCAGCCCACTCAAACGGGACCGTAAAACTGGTTTTTTGCTCAGTCATCTGAGACGCTTGGGGAGTGCCAGGCCTGACGCCTAGCATTGTCCGATCAACCGCCGTGAAGTCCTGGACCTTTGGCACAAACTTGCCGCAGCGAATCGCATCCGCGCCGGCCAGGGTTTCAAGGGTCCCGCTTGTCCCTTCGGCTTTGATTGCGAAAATCAGGTCGTTGAATGCCATCGGTCTCGGTGTCAGTGGTGGGCAAAGCTGGGGCGGTCTGCTCGGGTGCTGGGGCCTCTACGGGATCAGCCGGGGACTCTTCATTCGTGATCGCCGCCGGGTCGCGGCGCCATTCGGTTTCGCCCGGGTCGCGGATGAATTCGCCAGGGATGCCGGGGGCTTGAGGTTCGGGGTCGCTCATTTGGCCACGGTCACGTCAGTTTGATCATGCAGAATGCTTGCATTGTAGTAGGCCCGCATTCCACACGCTTGAAGGTCAGGCTCCAGCAGCAAGCGGCGAACTGAAGTGACGCCGCCATTGCGGCACAGCCCGCCAAGGTTTCGAGGGTTTGCCATGATTCGGGCGTGGACAGCAACATAGAACGGATCCAACAACTGCCAGTTAGCAGCATCGCCCGGCACACGGGGCACAAGGATCTCGACAAAAAACGGAACGTCAACCCGCACCCGACACGTATCAATGGCCTCATCGACGCCAGGGGCCTCGCCTCCCTGGTCAAGCGTGAGCA
>Ga0315907_10003143_pt1 | contig 19859 bp, 21 predicted proteins | sample LakEriMetagenome_3_FD_203525 | JGI IMG/M metagenome (GOLD analysis project Ga0315907, IMG submission 203525) | Freshwater fungal communities from buoy surface, Lake Erie, Ohio, United States - Buoy 12 MA123 | ecosystem: Environmental > Aquatic > Freshwater > Lake > Lake biofilm | place: USA...
ATTTGGCTTGGCACAAGCTCAAAACACGCCCATCAAATTTCAACTCGACTGGCGTTTTGAAGGCCCCTCCGCCTTGTTCCTCACACCAGTCGCCAAAGGCTATTTCAAAGACGCCAAGCTTGATGTCACAGTCGATGCAGGCAACGGCTCTGGCGGCGCGGTCACCCGCGTTGCTTCTGGCAGCTACGACATTGGTTTTGCCGACTTGGCCGCACTGATGGAATTCCACGCCAACAACCCCGACGTTCCCAACAAGCCAGTGGCCATCATGATGGTCTACAACAACACGCCTGCTTCGGTAATGGCGCTCAAAAAATCTGGCATCAAAACACCTACCGACTTGGCAGGCAAAAAATTAGGCGCTCCCGTTTTTGACGCTGGTCGCCGCGCTTTCCCCATCTTCCAAAAAGCCAACAACATTGGCAATGTGACATGGACAGCCATGGACCCCCCATTGCGTGAAACCATGCTGGTTCGCGGCGATGTGGATGCCATCACCGGCTTCACCTTCACCTCTTTGCTCAACATCGAAGCTCGCGGCGTGAAAGCCGATGAAGTGGTTGTGATGCAGTACCCCGACTTTGGCGTGAAGTTGTATGGCAACGCCATCATTGCTTCCCCCAAAATCATCAAAGAGAATCCAGCTGCCGTGAAAGCCTTCTTGAGCGCGTTCACCAAAGGTGCCAAGGATGTCATCAACAACCCTGCGGCTGTGATTGCTGATGTGAAAGCCCGCGACGGCATCATCAACGTCGAACTCGAAACACGCCGCTTGCAGTTGGCCATCGATACCGTCATCAACAGCGCTTCAGCGCGTGAAGAAGGTTTTGGTCAAATCAGAGGCCCTCGTTTGTCACTCATGGCTTCGCAAGTCTCTGACGCCTTCAACACCAAAACACGTGTGAAGGCCGATGACATTTGGAATGGCTCCTTCTTGCCAAGCGCCAAAGAACTCGACATTCTTCCTAAACCTAAAAAGTAATTGATTGAACAAGGCGGCCTGTTTTGACCTCTGCAAATTTCGTTGATTTTCAAAATGTTTGGTTGGCTTACAACGACGAGTTGTTGGCACAAAACCACTATGCAGTTGAAGACATCAACTTGCAAGTCAAGCAGGGCGAGTTCATTGCCATTGTGGGCCCTTCCGGCTGCGGAAAGTCCACCTTCATGAAGCTGACCACGGGGCTCAAACGCCCCAGCAAAGGTCAAATTTTTGTCGACGGCCAACCCGTCACGGGCCCCTTGAAAATCAGTGGCATGGCGTTTCAGGCGCCATCGCTGTTGCCTTGGCGCACCACCCTAGACAACGTCTTGTTGCCACTCGAAATTGTGGAGCCCTATCGCTCTCAGTTCAAACAACGCAAAGCAGAATTTGTAGAGCGTGCCATCAAGTTGTTAAATACAGTTGGCCTGGGCGGTTACGAAAACAAATTTCCTTGGCAACTTTCTGGCGGCATGCAACAGCGCGCCAGCATTTGCCGCGCGCTCATTCACGAACCCAAAATGTTGTTGCTCGACGAGCCCTTTGGTGCGCTCGATGCATTCACCCGCGAGGAACTCTGGTGCATTTTGCGCGACCTCTGGACAGAGCAAAAATTCAATGTCATTTTGGTCACGCACGATTTGCGTGAATCTGTCTTCTTGGCCGACACGGTCTATGTCATGAGCAAAAGCCCAGGACGTTTTGTTGTGAAAAAAGAAATTGACTTGCCTCGCCCTCGCGATTTGGAAGTCACCTACACACCCGAATTCACCCAAATCGTTCAAGAGTTGCGAGGCCACATTGGCGCCATTCGCAAAACAGGCGCCGTCATTAACCAATAAGCAGGTGATTCGTGAATAAAAAAACTCTAGAAGCAAGCGCACCTTGGATTTTGTTGGTGCTCACGCTGGTTATCTGGCAAGCCATCTGCAGCATTTTCAATGTCTCAGAATTCATCTTCCCCAGCCCCTACCGCATCGCACAACAAACGGTTGAATTCAGCGGCGTGATTGCAGCCCATGCATGGCGCACTTACTGGGTCACCATGGCCGGCTTTGGCATTGCCATTGTGGTGGGCGTTTTGCTCGGTTTTGTGATTGGCAGTTCACGTTTGGCCTATGCGGCTGTCTACCCGCTCATGACAGCTTTCAATGCGCTGCCCAAGGCGGCCTTTGTACCCATCTTGGTGGTTTGGTTTGGCATTGGCATTGGCCCCGCCATCCTCACCGCCTTCCTGATCAGCTTTTTCCCCATCATGGTGAACATTGCCACCGGCCTGGCCACACTCGAGCCCGAGTTGGAAGATGTGCTGCGCGTTTTGGGTGCCAAGCGTTGGGATGTTTTGGTCAAAGTGGGCCTGCCCCGCTCCATGCCCTATTTCTATGGCTCGCTCAAGGTGGCCATCACCTTGGCATTTGTAGGCACCACGGTGTCTGAAATGACAGCGGCCAATGAAGGCATTGGCTACCTGCTCATCTCAGCGGGATCGGCCATGCAAATGGGCTTGGCCTTTTCTGGCTTGGTGGTGGTAGGTGCCATGGCCATGGTGATGTACGAGCTTTTTAGCTACATTGAGAAGCACACCACGGCTTGGGCGCATCGCGGCACCAACAACGAGTAAGCTCCTGTTTGGCAGCGTGCGCTGCTAGCAAATTAGATAAATTTGCTTATTTATTTGATAAATATTCTAAAGGCTTGACCTTTAGAGCCGATTCTCTACGATGCACCCATGTATCGACTTGCCAGTCCGGCATCTTGACGGACTGCAACAGGGAGTTAGCTCGATGACCGACACCGAAAAGCCCAATGAGGCCGCTCAGCCCACGCCAGTGAATTCTGGCAAACCCAACCTGTGGGACAGCCTGTTCCTCATTTTTTTAGCATGCGTTTTAGCCTGCGTAGCTTGGGTTGGCGTTTTGTCTCATGAAGAAGGCAATAAAAACGAAATCACCAAACAAAATGGGGAGGCATGGGTCAAATGGCTCAAGGACAACAGCGAGCCCCGCCTTCAAGAAGACTTTGCGTTAGAGAGCTGTACCAGCAGCGCCATGGAAAGACGGCGCTGGGGTGATTGCTTCACCGAGATCATGGACAACGTGAAAGAACTCAAGGGTCTTTCGAATGCATTCAACGGTGAGCCTGTTGCTTTCATAGCCAAATGTGATCCCAGAGACCGCAGCACCATTGGCAACTTGGTCTTAGAAAAAATTGTACCCACCCCACCAGGTTCTGCAGTGGCCACGGTGGCCTCACAACTGGTTGAGATGGATGCCATTGACACCAAACTGACCCTGAAGGTGACCGTCTGCGACAAAGGCGGATACCCCATCAAAGTCGATGAGTTTGAATTTTAAAGAGGGGTCAGCATGTCCGACAAAAACATAGAAGCCCAACTGCTTTCCCACGAAGTTGAAATCGCCAGCGACCTGCCCTTTAGAAAGTGGCTATACGCTTGGCTGCTAGATCCTCACATTGAGGGCAACCATCACAAATCCATCGAAAACTGGATTGGCATTTTGATTGTTGCCAACTTGTTTGCTTTGGTGTTTGAGCACGTACCTGCCATCTATGAACCCAATCAAATTTGGTTTCACTATTTTGATGTTGTGTCGGTCATCATCTTTTCAATTGAATATGTCACTCGGCTTTACCTCGCACCCGAGGATGAAGAATTCAAAAAACATCGGTTTGCAAGAGCACGCTACGCCACCAGCCCCTTTGCACTGATTGACTTGATAGCCATCCTGCCTTTTTACCTGCAAGCCTTCATATCGATTGATTTGCGTTTCCTGCGGTTCTTGAGATTGCTGCGAATTTTGAAACTCTTCAGGGTTTTGATTCCGGCTTACAAAGAATTTGTGAAAGCCAACCATGGCCGAACATTCCGACAAAAAGTTCACGCCTTGGTCTTCCCCAGTGAGTACGGTGGTCAGTTGCACCACATGTTTGACAACTTCATTGTGATTTGGGTCATTATTTCGGTGCTTGCCGTGATCTTGGAGTCTGTGCACAGCATTCACTACTTGCTCAATTTGGAGTTTCTCATTCTGGACGCCATCGCGGTGAGCATTTTTTCGATGGAGTATTGCTTGCGGCTGTATTGCTGTGTAGAAGAGCCTGGTTATCAAAAGGCGGTGTCTGGCAGGATCAAAATGGCCAAATCAACATCGTCCATCATTGACTTGTTGGCCATTGCACCGTTTTTCTTGGAAGTTTTCTTGCACCACTTGTTCGACTTGCGTTTCTTGCGGGTCTTCCGCTTGTTGCGCTTGCTCAAGCTCACACGCTATACAGGTGCCACCCAATCGCTCTCTAAAGTGGTGGCCCGTGAATGGCCTGTCATGGCGGCCTCTGCTTTCATCATGCTGCTGCTGGTGGTCATGACGGCCAGCTTGGGCTATTTGTTTGAACATGAGGCTCAGCCCGAAAAGTTTGAAAACATTCCCCAGTCCATTTACTGGGCGGTCATTACCTTGGCTTCGGTGGGTTATGGCGATATCTCACCTATCACGCCTGCTGGCAGGGCCATGACCATTGTGCTGGCTTTGATTGGCATTGGTATTTTTGCAATTCCCGCAGCCCTGCTTTCTGCCGCATTCGCCGATCAATTGAAGTCTGACCGAGAAGCACTGGTGAACACCATTTACGAAATGCTGGCCGATGGCCACATTGACGATGAAGAGGCTCATTTCATCAAAACCGAGAGCAAACGACTGCACCTCACCGATGATGATTTACGTCGATTGGTCGACAAAGCCAAAAAAGAACGTGAACTGATGGACGATGTTTCAGTATTGCCATTGCATAAAATAGCGTCCAATCCAGAACATACTGTGGAGCACTATAAATTCCTGCTTGGACAAATTAGGCAACTCAACCTTTTGTCCGATCAGAACCAACTCCAACAAACCATGGCCATGCCTGACCGCCTGACCGAAACTGACAAACAACTTTGGCGCTTGATCAATCGACAAGAAACGCCACCCACCTAAAGTACTTCATTTATGGCATGGCGCGCAGATCTCAAACTTGATTACACCCTCGAGTCACAGCGCACCGTTGCCAGATATCTGCACCAAGGCCCCTTGCGAATTCTGCAAAGCCTTTACCCCGAAGGCGATCAAATTTGTCACAACGTGCTGGTGCATCCGCCAGGCGGCTTGGTTGGGGGTGACACGCTGGATATTCAAGTGAACGTGGCGGAAGGCGCGCATGCATTGGTCAGTACACCCAGTGCAACGCGCTTTTACAAATCGGGCGGGCAAGCGGCGCTGCAGCAAGTGACAGCCACGTTAGCGCCTGGTGCACGGCTCGAATGGCTGCCACTCGAGGCCATTGCCTACAACGATTGCGAAGCCACGAACCGCGCTATATTCAATTTAGCACCCACCGCAGAATTGATCGCTTGGGATGTGACGGCGCTGGGGCTGCCATCCTCCGATATGGCCTTCACGAAAGGCCACTTTCACCAGCACCTTGAAATTCCAGGCGTGTGGTTAGAACGTGGCAATCTACGGGGCGATGACACACGCTGGCTCAATTCTCCTTTGGGTCTGGCCGGTCAAAAATGCTTGGCCAGCTTGGTGTTTGCGTCGGGCAACAACATTGAACCCCAACGAGCTGCGCAAGCCCTTGAGGCCGCTCGGGAAGTGCTGGAAGCGCATCCACTTCGTCTACAGGCAGGCATCACCTGCGCTCACCCACAGGTCATTGTGCTGAGGGTCATGTCACCCTTGGTCGAACCTAGCATGGACCTGCTCAAACAAGTTTGGGCGGTATGGCGTCACACACTCTGGGCCTTGCCAAGCACGCCCCCCAGAATCTGGAGCGTTTAGATCGATACCAGCTGCCTGATGCCTTTGGCCTGCATCTCGTGGCCAGGCCCTTGAGCTATAACTTCGCCGCGCTCCATCACCATGTAGATGTCTGCCAGTTCTTCGGCAAAGTCGTAGTACTGCTCACACAACAAAACGGCCATGCGCTGGCCTTGCATGCCCACGTCAGCCAAGCGCCGAATGACTCGGCCAATGTCTTTGATGATGCTGGGCTGAATACCTTCTGTGGGCTCGTCCAAGATGAGCAATTTGGGTTTGGCCGCCAAAGCGCGCGCAATGGCCAATTGCTGCTGCTGCCCACCCGACAAATCGCCGCCCCGTCTGTGCAGCATTTGCTTGAGCACTGGAAACAGCTCGAACAACTCCGGTGGTATGGGCGTGCTGCCTGGTTGTGTGGCCAAGCCCATTTGCAAATTCTCTTCTACCGTCAAGCGCGCAAAAATTTCTCGGCCTTGCGGTACATAACCCACACCAGCGCGAGCACGCTCATAGGGCGTCGCGCGGGTGAGATCTTGAGTGCCCAGAACAACCGATCCACTTTTGATGGGCACCACGCCCATCAATGATTTCAACAAGGTTGTTTTGCCCACGCCATTGCGACCCAACAAAACCGTCACTTCGCCTTGCTTGGCTTGCAAACTCACATCGCGCAAGATGTGCGAGCCACCGTAGTATTGCTGAATATTTTGGACTGTTAAATTCATATCAATACCTCTCAACGGCCCAAATAAACTTCAATCACTCGCTCATCGGCTTGAACTTGGTCTAAGGTACCTTGCGCCAACACCGAGCCATCGCACAACACAGTGACGATGTCAGAGATGGTTTTGACAAAGCCCATGTCGTGCTCCACAACCATCAAGGAGTGCTTGCCCTTCAGGCTTAAAAACAACTCTGCGGTGCGCTCTGTTTCGTGGTCTGTCATGCCAGCCACCGGCTCGTCCAACAGCAGGAGCTTTGGATCTTGCATCAGCAGCATGCCAATCTCTAACCATTGCTTTTGGCCATGGCTCAAGTTGCCAGCCTGAGCGAGCACGCTGTCGGCCAAGTGAATGGTGTGAAGCACTTCCGCCAAGCGATCGGACTGCGCTGAATCGAGCTTGAAAAACATGGAGGCCTTCACACCTTTGGGTGTTTTCAAAGCCAACTCCAAGTTCTCAAACACCGAGAGATGCTCAAACACGGTTGGCTTTTGAAACTTGCGGCCAATGCCCAGTTGGGCAATCTCGGGTTCATTGTGGCGCAGCAAATCGATGGTGCTGCCAAAGAACACTTGGCCCTCATCGGGGCGTGTCTTGCCCGTGATGATATCCATCATGGTGGTTTTGCCGGCACCATTGGGGCCAATAATGCAGCGCAACTCGCCTGGGGCAATGTCCAACGAGAGTTTGTTGATGGCCTTGAAGCCATCAAAGCTCACACTCACATCTTCCAAATACAAAATACGGCCGTGCGACACATCCACTTCACCCGGTGTACTGACGCGCCCATAACTGGCATCGCGCCCTCCAGATTCAGTATCGGTATTCGCCTTCTCAAGGCGCTCGGCCACCCGTTGAGCGCCTTGCTTTAACAAATCGGGCGTCATGAACGATCCCCCTTCAAGCGCTGCACCAAGCCCACCACACCCTTGGGCAAGAACAAGGTTACGGCAATGAACAAGGCGCCCAAAAAGTACAACCAAAACTCGGGCGCTGTGACGGTCAGCCAGCTTTTGGCACCATTGACCAAGAAGGCACCCACCACAGGACCAATGAGGCTACCGCGGCCGCCCACGGCCGCCCACACCGCAATTTCAATGGAGTTGGCAGGGCTCATTTCACCCGGGTTGATGATGCCTACTTGAGGCACGTACAAAGCACCTGCCACACCGCACATGACGGCGGAGATGACCCAAATGCTGAGCTTGTAAGGCAAAGGGGAATAGCCCGAGAACATGACGCGCGATTCTGCATCGCGAATGGCCTGCAACACTCGGCCAAACTTGCTGCGAACCAGCCACCGAGCCATGAGGAAAAATCCGAGCAAGCTCAGTCCGGTGAGGACAAACAAAATCATGCGCATGTTGGGCGTAGCCAATGGCAAATCTAGAATGCGCTTGAAGTCTGTGAAGCCGTTGTTACCGCCAAAACCTGTTTCGTTTCGGAAGAAAAGCAGCATGGCCGCAAAGGTCATGGCCTGCGTGATGATGGAGAAATAAACGCCCTTGATGCGTGAGCGAAAGGCAAAGTAGCCAAACACACCCGACACCACCGCCGGCACCAGCACAATCAACAACAGTGTGGCCACAAAACTGTCTGACAAGGCCCAATGCCAAGGCAGCTCTTTCCAATCGAGAAACACCATGAAGTCGGGCAAGTTGCTTTTGTAATTGCCGTCTGTGCCAATTTGACGCATGAGGTACATGCCCATGGCATAACCGCCAATGGCAAAGAACAAACCATGCCCCAAGGACAAAATACCGGTGTAGCCCCAAATTAAATCCATGGCCAAGGCGCAAATGGCGTAGCACATGATTTTGCCAACCAAGCTCACGGCGTAATCGCTGAAGTGCAGCCAGTGGCCTTCGGGCACCCACAAATTCAAGAGCGGCACCAAACAGCACACCAACAAGAGAGCAAGCAGAAAAGCCGTCCAACCACGACGTGAAAACAAAGGCTCACGGCCGGGCAATTCAATTTTAGGAAGTTGCAAGTGATTCATCTCAAGCCTCCGCGCTCCGACCCTTCATGGCAAAAATACCTTGTGGGCGTTTTTGAATGAAGATGATGATGAAGACCAATACACAAATTTTGGCAAGCACGGCACCGGTCACGCCTTCCAACAATTTGTTCACCAGGCCAAGGCCGAGTGCGGCATACACAGTGCCTGCCAACTGCCCCACCCCGCCCAGCACAACCACCATGAACGCATCCACAATGTAGCTCTGTCCTAAGTCGGGCCCCACGTTGCCCACTTGACTCAGGGCGCAACCAGCCAAGCCTGCAATGCCAGAGCCCAAAGCAAACGCATAGGTGTCAATGCGCGCAGTGTTCACACCCATGCACGACGCCATGGGCCTGTTTTGCGTGACGCCGCGCACGAAGAGGCCCAATCGAGTTTTGCCAATGACCAAGGTCATGGCCAACAGCACCGCCACCGCAAAGCCAATGATGACCAAGCGGTTGTAGGGCAAGCTTAAATTGGAGAGAACCTGAACACCGCCACTCATCCAAGCCGGGTTTTCAACGCCCACATTTTGCGCACCAAACAAAGAGCGAACAGCTTGCATCAAAATGAGGCTGATTCCCCAAGTAGCCAACAAAGATTCAAGCGGCCGGCCATACAAGTGCCTGAGCACTGTTCTTTCTAAAACCGCACCCACCAATGCAGAGGCCAAGAAAGACAAAGGGACAGCCAACACCAAATAGGCATCAAAATAAGAAGGCAGGTATTGACGGAACAAGACCTGAACCACATAAGTGGCATAAGCACCAATCATCATGAGCTCGCCGTGCGCCATGTTGATCACACCCATCAAGCCATAGGTAATGGCCAAGCCCAGTGCCACCAACAGCAAAATAGAGCCCAAACTCACACCCGTAAACAGGGTACCCAAGCGTTCGCCAGTTTTCAAAGCAGCTTCAATGGCGGTGAGCGATTGACGAAGTTGGGCTTTCACTTGCGGATCCGTTTCTTGCGCAAGACGTTCATTCAACAGAAGTTGTGTTTCGGGGGTTTGACTTTCCGCCAAACGCTGCGCGGCTTCTAAGCGGACGGCTACATCGACATCGCCCAGCAAAGCCGCAGCCTTGCCCAATTGCAGCAGGTTTTGAATTGGTGTGTCTTGCTCTTGCGCCAGCGCTTTGTTCAAGATGGGCAGCTTGCTGGCGTCGGGTTCTTTGAGCAAGGCTTTGGCGGCTTGAAGCCGGGTTCTACGGTCTGTGCTGAACAATTTCAGAGCTGCCAAGGCTGTTTCAATTTCACTGCGAAAACGGTTGTTGCTCACCACGTCTTGAGCATTTGCTGGCAAATCCTGCTTCTGTCCAGTCAGGGGGTCTAGCGCTTTGCCTGAGCCAAAACTCTCCCGCACAATCCAAATTTTGTCGCCTGCAACTTTCACGGCATCGTCGGCCAGAGCTTGCAAAAACACCAATGTGTTTTCATCGCCCTGCGCGACCACACGATTCAGGGTTTCAATTCTTTGGTCGGTATCGCCTTCCACCAAGCCCTTCATTTCTGCAAGACTCATCGCCTTGGCAGGGTTGGCTAAAAATGCCAAAGCCATCAAGCAAACACCTAAAAAAACCAAAGGCCAAGTTCTCAATCGAATCATGTTTTGTCTTTGCGATAGACCCAAAAAAAAGAGGAAGGACGACACTGTCCTTCCCCTAGGACGCGCTACAGAAAATTACTTCTTAGCAGGTTCATCAGGCTTCTTGTCGTTGCCAGGGATGTAAGGGCTCCATGGCTTGGCTTTGACCGGGCCAGGTGTTTTCCAAACCACATTGAACTGGCCGTCAGCTTTGATCTCGCCAATGAACACCGACTTGTGCAAGTGGTGATTTTTTTCATCCATCTTGGAAGTGATACCGCTTGGTGCTGTGAAGGTTTGACCCGCCATGGCGGCAATCACTTTGTCCACGTCAGTGGTCTTGGCTTTCTCAACGGCTTGTTTCCACATGTTGATGCCAATGTAAGTGGCTTCCATCGGGTCGTTGGTCAAAGGTTTGTCTTTGTGACCTGCAATGTTCTTCGCCTTGGCGTATGCAGCCCACTTTTTGGTGAACTCGTCGTTGGCTGGGTTCTTGATGCTCATGAAGTAGTTCCATGCAGCCAAGTGACCCACCAAAGGCTTGGTGTCCACGCCGCGCAGTTCTTCTTCACCCACGGAGAACGCCACCACGGGCACGTCTTTCGCCTTCAAGCCTGCATTGCCCAATTCTTTGTAGAAAGGCACATTGGAGTCGCCGTTGATGGTGGACACCACGGCTGTTTTTCCGCCCGTTGAGAACTTCTTGATATCAGCCACGATGGTTTGATAATCGGAGTGACCGAAGGGTGTGTACTTCTCGTCGATGTCTGAATCTTTCACGCCTTTGCTTTTGAGGTAAGCGCGCAAAATTTTGTTGGTGGTGCGAGGATACACATAGTCGGTACCCAGCAAGACCCAACGCTTGGCAGAGCCGCCGTCTTTGCTCATCAAATAGTCAACCGCTGGAATGGCTTGTTGGTTGGGGGCTGCACCGGTGTAGAACACATTTTTTGACAACTCTTCGCCTTCGTACTGCACGGGGTAGAACAGCAAGCCGTTCATTTCTTCAACCACGGGCAACACCGACTTGCGAGACACGGAAGTCCAGCAACCGAAGATCACAGACACCTTGTCTTGACCTAAAAGTTGTTTTGTTTTTTCTGCAAACAAAGGCCAGTTGGATGCGGGGTCGACCACCACAGGCTCGAGCTTCTTACCCAACACACCGCCCTTGGCATTGATTTCATCGATGGCCATGAGCACGGTGTCTTTCAACACGGTTTCAGAGATGGCCATGGTGCCAGACAGGCTGTGCAAGATACCTACTTTGATGGTGTTAGAAGTTTGGGCTTGTACTGAGAAAGACAAGCTACCGGCCACCAGGGCAGAAGCAAGGGCCAAGGCTTTGAGATTGCCACGACGATTCAACATAAGAGCACTCCAATCGAATTAAGGAAGGTTGGTAAACAAGCGAAGAACTGCAACGCTGAAACACCTTCTGCAAGGGCTGTGCCAACCCTCGGGTTTTCCTTGAGCTACAGAGCGGAAACAGCTTTGCTTTGAGCTGGAATAGGAATTGCCGCTGAACTCACAAGCACGCAGACGCTTTGAAAATGAACCAAATTTGTGCATCTTGTTGGCTTAAGCACCCAAATAGCGCCGCACTTTTGCAGTGCAGCATAGAGAATTGCGCCAAGCTGTGGGGCATGCATGTTGCTTGAGGTAAGCTTGAATCTGAACTTCACCAGAGTGCACCATGGAACTCACCCCACGCGAAAAAGACAAACTTCTGATATTCACTGCCGGGCTCTTGGCCGAGAGAAGAAAAGCCCGAGGCCTTAAGCTCAACTACCCCGAAGCGGTTGCCTTTATCAGCGCAGCGGTCATGGAAGGTGCGCGCGACGGTAAAACCGTAGCCCAACTCATGAGCGAAGGCCGCAGCCTGCTCACCCGCGCCGACGTGATGGATGGCATTGCCGACATGATTCCCGATATTCAAGTCGAGGCCACCTTTCCAGACGGCACCAAGCTGGTCACGGTTCACCAACCCATTGTTTAATGCCATCTATCTCTCTTTTGCCCTTTCAATTTAGGAGTGCCTCATGCAAACAAGAACAAACCAAATCCTCAAACTGATTGCCCTCTCATTGGCCTTTGGCGGCGCAAGCTTGGCCATGGCCCATTCTGGCCATGGCGAACCCCACGGGCTGGGCGCGCATGCCTCCGACTTCATGAGCTACGCCATTGGTTTCATTGCCGCCGTTGCATTTGTCAACTTTGGTGGCATGGGTATTGCGCAATACATCAAAGGCAATTTAAGCCAAGCGCGTGCTTTGGTTTTGGGCTCCCTTTGCACAGCCTGCGTCTTTGCTTTTCTATATTGGTTCACTCAAGTTTGAAAGTCAGTCCATGACACCCGGCGAACTCCTCATCGACGAAGGTCAACACCCGCTCAATGTGGGCAGACGCACTTGCACCCTGGTGGTTCAAAACACCAGCGATCGCCCCATTCAAGTGGGCTCGCACTATCACTTTGCAGAAACCAATGCGGGCCTAAGCTTTGACAGGGCTGCCGCACACGGCATGCGCCTGAACCTGGCATCGGGTACCGCTGTTCGATTTGAGCCCGGCCAACAGCGCACCGTAGAGTTGGTTGACTACGCTGGCGACCGGGTGATCTATGGCTTTAGAGCACTGACCAACGGCCCGCTGGAGGCCATGACCACGACTACAGCCACTACCCAGAAAGCCTCTTAACATGGCCCACATCGACAAACGCGCGTATGCAGAAATGTTTGGCCCCACTGTGGGTGACCGTGTTCGCTTGGCCGACACCGACTTGATTGTTGAGGTAGAAAAAGATTTCACCTTGCAAGCGGGTGGCTACGGCGAGGAAGTGAAGTTCGGTGGCGGCAAAACCATTCGAGATGGTATGTCGCAGTCGCAGCGCACCAACGCACAAGGCGCCATGGATTGCGTGCTCACCAATGCCCTCATCATTGATCATTGGGGCATTGTCAAAGCCGACATCGGCCTCAAAGGCAATCGCATTGCAGCCATTGGCAAAGCCGGCAACCCCGACACACAACCCGGCGTAGACATCATCATTGGCCCCGGCACTGAAATCATCAGTTGCGAAGGCATGATCGTGACGGCTGGCGGCATTGACACCCACATTCACTTCATTGCGCCTCAGCAAATTGAGGAAGCATTGTCGAGCGGCATCACCACCATGCTGGGGGGTGGTACAGGCCCTGCCACAGGCACCTTTGCCACCACCTGCACGCCAGGCCCGCACAACATTGAGCGCATGATGCAAGCGGCCGATGCGTTCCCCATGAACCTGGGATTTTTGGGCAAAGGCAATGCAGCTTTGCCTGATGCCCTGCACGAACAAATCAATGCTGGTGTGATTGGGCTCAAACTTCACGAAGACTGGGGTACCACGCCCGCCGTCATCGACAACTCTTTGGGCGTTGCCGAAGAAACCGATATTCAAATTGCCATCCACACCGACACCTTGAACGAATCGGGTTTTGTGGAAGACACCGTGGCAGCTTTCAAAGGCCGCACCATTCACACCTTCCACACTGAAGGCGCTGGCGGCGGCCATGCACCCGATATTTTGAAAGTAGTGGGTGAGGCCAATGTACTGCCCTCCTCCACCAACCCCACACGGCCGTACACCATCAATACGCTTGACGAACACGTCGACATGCTGATGGTGTGTCACCACCTTGATCCGTCTATTGCAGAAGATTTGGCATTTGCAGAAAGCCGCATTCGCAAAGAAACCATTGCTGCGGAAGACATCTTGCACGACCTGGGCGCCATCAGCATGTTCAGCTCAGACAGTCAAGCCATGGGCCGGGTAGGTGAGGTCATTTTGCGCTGCTGGCAAACCGCTCACAAAATGAAAGTACAACGCGGCAAGCTACCAGGCGACACAGACCGTCACGACAACGCACGCGTGAAGCGCTACATGGCCAAACTCGCCATCAACCCAGCCATTGCGCACGGCATCAGCCACGAAGTAGGCAGCATTGAAGCGGGCAAATGGGCCGACTTGGTCATTTGGAAACCAGCCTTCTTTGGCGTCAAGCCCGCCATCATCATGAAAGGCGGCTTCATCGCCATGGCCGCCATGGGCGACCCCAACGCCTCCATTCCCACACCGCAACCCGTTCACTACCGTCCCATGTTTGGCAGTTATGGCGGCGCATTGGCGCGCGGCTCGCTCACCTTTACCTCACAAGCTGGCATGGCGGCAGGCATTGGCCAAAAGTACGGTTTGCAAAAAACCTTGTCGGCGGTCAAAGGCATTCGCGGTGTTGGCAAACGCCACATGATTCTGAACGACTATTTGCCCAAGATGGAAATTGATGCCCAAACTTATGAGGTGCGTGCTGACGGCATGTTGCTCACCTGCGAGCCCGCTGTGAGTTTACCCATGACGCAGCGCTACTTCTTGTTCTGATCGATTGAATGCTCACTTGCTCTAAATTAATTTCTGGCGGCCAAGGCCTGGCACAGGCACTGATCAAACGTGCGCCCACAGTTTCACTTGACTGGGACATCCGACAAAAAAGCCGCTTCCAAGTTGAAGACTCAACGGGCCGGGTGCTGTCAGTGTTTTTGCAGCGCGGTCATGTGGTGCGAGGTGGCGATGTGTTGGTGGCTGACGATGGCAGCTTGATCAAAGTAGAAGCTGCGCCGCAAACTTTGTTGCGCATTTCCATCTGCTCACAACACGCTTCGCCTTTTGACCTCACGCGTGCAGCCTATCACTTGGGCAATCGGCATGTCCCCATAGAACTCAAACCAGATCACCTCAAAATTGAACCCGATTCAGTTTTGGCACAAATGCTGCGCTCAATGCACTTGATTGTGAACACCGTGGAAGAAGCCTTTGAGCCAGAAGGCGGGGCCTATGGCTCGCACCATGGAGGCTCTGGACACAGTCATGATCATGAACACGGTCAGGACCATGATCACAGCCATGACAACCACGACGGTCACCACCACGGCCATGGCCACTGAACTTCTGCAACTCATTTGGTTGGCCTCACCCGCATTGCCGGTGGGTGGCTTCTCCTATTCTGAAGCGCTAGAAGCGGCCATCGATCACGAACACGTTCATGATGAAGCCTCTTGCGCTGAATGGTTGGCCGATCAATTGCATTTGTCGCAAGCGCGCGGCGATATGGCCCTCATGGCCCAAGCCATTCCTGCTTGGCAAACCCTGAACACGGCCAGACTTCAACGGTTGAGCGCATGGGTTCACGCCTCGCGAGAAACCCAAGAGATGCGTTTGCAAACAGAACAAATGGGGCGATCTCTCCTGGATTGGCTGCGCATTCAAAACAAAGCCACAGAAACTGCGCTACAACTCTGTAGCGAGCTTCGCCCCACCTACCCCATGACCATGTCTTTGGCTTTGTCGCTGGCTCATGCTCCGCTGGAGCAGGCTCTGCAAGCCTACGCATTTGGTTGGGCCGAGAACATGACCCAAGCCGCCCTTAAAGCGGTTCCCCTAGGCCAAGTTTCTGGCCAAAAAATATTGGCCAGACTGGCCCAAGAAATTCCCGAAGCGGTGCAACACGCCATGGCCTTGAGCGATGACGCACGCCAAGCTTTTTGCCCCATGCTGGCCGTCATGTCTGCCAGACACGAAACCCAATACTCCAGACTGTTTAGATCATGACCGCACTGCACCACATTCCCCATCGCACCAAAAAACTGCCTCCCCTTCGCGTGGGCATTGGCGGACCTGTGGGCTCTGGCAAAACCACCCTGCTTGAAATGCTTTGCAAAAGCATGCGCCACAAATGGGACTTGGTGGCCATTACCAACGACATCTACACCAAAGAAGACCAACGCCTTCTCACCGTGAGTGGCGCGCTCGAAGCCGACCGCATCATGGGCGTAGAAACCGGCGGTTGCCCCCACACCGCCATTCGGGAAGATGCCTCCATCAACCTCGAAGCCATCGACCGCATGTTGGAAAAGTTTCCCAATGCCGATGTGGTGTTTGTCGAAAGCGGCGGCGACAACCTGGCCGCCACCTTCAGCCCCGAACTGTCCGACCTCACCATCTACGTGATTGACGTGGCTGCCGGCGAAAAAATCCCGCGCAAAGGCGGCCCCGGCATTACCAAAAGCGACCTCTTCGTGATCAACAAAACCGACCTGGCCCCCTACGTCGGCGCCGACCTCGACGTGATGCACGCCGACACCACCCGAATGCGCACCACCGCCAAAGGCCTCAAACCCTTCGTTATGACCAATCTCAAAACCCAAACCGGCCTGGCCGACGTCATCACCTACATCGAAACCCAAGGCATGTTGATTTAATTGGGGTCAGATCAACATTAATTTTTCCCGCCCTTCCAAGTCTGCCCAAAAATAGGCATAGAACGAGGTTACAATTCCCCCCGCAGGAAGTGTGGCAGAGTGGTCGATTGCACCGGTCTTGAAAACCGGCGGCTCGAAAGGGTCCGTGAGTTCGAATCTCACCGCTTCCGCCAGTACCCCAATAAGAATGCGCCTTACGGCGCATTTTTCATTTCTGTAGGCCATTTTGTAGGCCATTTTTTCAACGTTAGCGGAACTGTTCTCGCTCTTTTCTAAAGTGGCCCTGTCGAGTCGTCGGAAGCTTGCGACGTCATTTGTAAGCCCGCCCCCAGCAAGCTCGTGGTGATAGTAGTCTCGAACCGAATTTCCCCTGATAGTAGGTGCGCCAGCAGTGATAGTAGACATCTCGGGCTGGGTGATAGTAGTCACACTTGATAGTAGTTCCGCTGGCAAAGTTGGCAGAAGGTGGTGATAGTAGCTGCTACCCACCCCCTACAGGACCCCCAAGCCCAGGGGGTTGGGGGGATAGCTTCATGGTGGTTCCTCACAGCAAAGGTCAATTTTTTAGTTTGGCGGATTAAAGTACGAACTGCAACACGGTTTAACGAGGCGTGAAACACCTCGTAGGGCGTCTTGAATCCGAGCCGCTTTCTGGGTCGGTGATTCAATCTGTTTTCGATCATAGTCAACTCCTCATCTGCTACAGTTTCCATGCGCCGCTTTTTGGGAATGTATTGGCGCAGTAAACCATTGAAGTTCTCGTTGCTGCCGCGCTGCCAGCTGCAATACGGATCGGCAAAGTAGGTCTGGATGCCAAGAGTCTGATCGATGGCCTGGTGATCGGCAAACTCCTTGCCGTTGTCCATCGTCAAGGTCTTCACCCGTGAGCTCAAGGGCTTGAGCATGACTTCAATGGACCGGCCCACCAAGTCGGCAGACTTGTTGGGCACTTTGGCCAGCACAGCAAAGCCACTCTTGCGTTCTACCAGTGTCACGATGGCTTGTTTGTGAGCCGCGCCAATGACGGTATCTCCCTCCCAGTGGCCCACTTGCTTGCGATCTTCAATGTGCCTTGGTCTCTCGCTGATCGGGCGGCGATTGGGGATCTGGCCACGCCTGTCCCGCCCGCACAGGTGGCGTTTGCGCCGAGGCTTTTGGCTACGCAGGTTCTTGTGTAAATCACCACCGGCGGCTTTGTTTGCATACACATGCAAAAAGACACACTCATGGCTGACTGCCACCTTGCCCGCACTCTGCTCGGGGCTCCATTGAATGCCCAGTTAGAAATCCACATCGAACCAGACTTTGGAATCTACACGGCGGCATTACGACTTCGCTGTACCCGCTCAGACGCCTTGGCGCAGGCTTGTTCGGCGCGATACCAACGCTGACCTCAGCCACGGCTGAGTTCGCGGCTGATTGTGCTGCGGCTCCTGCCCAATGATCGGGCGATCTTGCTGATGGTCTGTTTAGCTTTCAATAGGCTGTGAATTTGGTATCGTTCTTCTCGGCTGAGGTGCTTGTACATCTGGCAACTTGGACTTGGCGGGTTGAATGGCCATGATGCCTTGACATTCTCAGCCACCCTTCACCGGGTTCATCTTTGTTGCACCTCGTACTTGAATCCGCCTTTGAATAAGCTCCAGAGAAACTGGCCAGAAAAATCAAATGGAATTTTTTACTATTGAACGCGATACAGCTGCTGCGCACAATGTCGCAGAAGCTTTGTTTGCCTCCACCAAAAACGGCTTCTCTGCAATGCTGACTTCCGACGTGGAAATGCTGCACATTGGCGCAACCAGCACCCCCGGCTGCATTACAAAAGGCAACCTAGACATTGTTGTTCGCGTACCCGCTGCACGATTTCACGACTGGAAGCAAGTTTTGTCAGAGCGGTTTGCCAACAACACAGGCTCAGCATCCATCTCAACCTTTACGGCTTTTGAAGACGACTCGCACAAGGTTCACTTAGTAATCCAGATCGTGGTCATTGGCAGTGATCTCGACTTCTTCCATAAGTTTTCGGAAGCTATGCGGAGCAACCCGACACAGTCGCCGAGTACAACATGTTGAAACTGTCTCTTGATGGTGTATGCATAAATGAGTACCGCTCTGCAAAGAGCAAACTTATCGTATCTGTATTGACAAAGAACAGCATCGCCACGCGAGATGACGTGTGCAATCCCTGCTGAACCCTTTAGGAACCAAGTCATGAAAACCCTTAACAAATACCTTGTTGCCGCGACGGGTACAGCGATTTTGGCTTTAGCTGCGCTTTACAAATCGGCGATAGTTCAGCCAGTGCCCATCTCGACCACTGTATTTTGCGACAGCAAAAAAACCATCACACTGACCAAACTCCACACGCGCCCGTTTGATGTGGCCATCAAAGACGGCGACACGGTGATCCTTGGCATGTCGGCTCACTCATACTTTGGCGCCAACAAACCTACACCACCTGATTTTCTTTTTGCCATCCTTCCACAAGTCAGGACTCATTCCAACTTTTTGGTCTACAAAGACCGGATAGTGATCGAGGACTCAAACGACACCCTGCACTTGTGTGTCAGGGACACCGCGGTGCCTATGCTTTACAAAAAGGTCAGCGCCAGCGGCCCAGACTTCTTTCATGCTAGGGGTATGCAGCCTGGGAAGTCGGTGGCCATCAAAAATGGCGCTAACCATCGATTCTGAAACCGTTGGGCAGATCCCGTTCAAAAGCCACGGGATCCGCAACTTGGGCTGCTCAGGCGGCTGGTGCTTAGTCGAATTCAATCGCATCAAAGGCCACGTCCAGGTTCAGAACCTCGCAAAAGGCAGACCGCGGATCTGATGGCCTGGTTTAAAAGGACAACATTACACCGTGTTTAGGTGGAACAGCGGATAGCATGCGGCCTAATCAAATGGGCGCTTTCACCTTTATGAGCCTGTTTGGGGCCTTCGCACCCTCTCGCTGCGGGCACGCTTAAGCCTTCGGCCTCTGCAAGATTCGCTTGCGCTTAATCCACCGATTCGACAGCGCAAACCTCACCAACAAGCCCAGCCGCGCATTGCCCCTCACTGTAAACGGCTGACCCCGGGATAGCGTTCGCTTGCTGACAGCGCACGGGTCACGTCGTGATTGGCGGTCACACGGCCCCCCAAAGTCACCACGGAAACTCGTCGAGCAACGTTCTTGCTCTGGGCGTCGTAGTCGTAGACCACAGCGCTGATGGATCCGGTGGTTACCTCGGTCAGGAAGCCCCTGACCGACGATATCGAAGTGCCGCCCGCCGCCAAGTTTGCAACGGGTGTCACGGCTCCGGTGGCGGGATTGAAGCGCATGAGTTTGCCGTTCGTTGTGCCGTAGTACAAGGCACCGTCACTGGCCGACAAGAAGCCTGTTGATGGCACATCGGGCAAGTCGCCGACCACCTTGGTCAACACCGGTGCGCTGCGGCACAGGTCGTCTGGG
>Ga0315907_10003148_pt1 | contig 19840 bp, 18 predicted proteins | sample LakEriMetagenome_3_FD_203525 | JGI IMG/M metagenome (GOLD analysis project Ga0315907, IMG submission 203525) | Freshwater fungal communities from buoy surface, Lake Erie, Ohio, United States - Buoy 12 MA123 | ecosystem: Environmental > Aquatic > Freshwater > Lake > Lake biofilm | place: USA...
AGCGATTGTTCGGCTTTGACGGTATCACCCGGCTTGACGAGTAGCTCAATGACTTCGACCTCCTTGAAATCGCCGATGTCAGGCACTTTGATTTCTACTTGACTCATGCTGTTGCTCCGCTTTTCCTATTTTTTCAGATAGTCACTGCCATTGCTTCCAGATCGTCATTCATCTGGAAAGATCATGCAGCATCTTGCGCTTCTTCAATCATCAGAATAATGCCGCCCGGCGAAATCCGGTCGCGAAGTTTTACCTTCATCTCGCGAACGATACCGGTGTATTCACTCGGCACCTCTAAAAGAAATTCATCCGCTTCCAAAGTGACCAGTGATTGTCCGCGCTGCACTTGGTCACCTACACGCACCAGTAATTCAATCACCTTGAGCGAAATGAGATTGCGAAAATCTCCAATGACTGGCACCTTTGCCGCGACCAACTCGCTGGCGACAATGTCTTCTGTCGTCACCTCGCGCAACACAACGAGCAGCGATCCCGCGAGGAGTTTGTCACCCGTACCAACTTTGATTTCATGCACAATACCTGATGTAGGACTGGGTATCTGCATGGTTGCCATATCGGTTTCGATGGCAATCAAGGGTTGGTCGAAAGCGACATGATGCTTCGCTTGTATCAGTACGTCAGTAACAACAACCTCGCCGACATCCCCCATCTCAGGCATTTTGATTTCAAACAGCCGCATAGCCTCCTCCTGTTTATTTTTTTGATGCGACCAAATCAACGGCGAAAGAATTCAGGCCATGCCCTCGTTCATAGCCACCAACTTTTAAAATAAAATCAAAACATATCTGCGATGTCGGGTTTTTATACAGTCACGGGATTCGGCTTGTTGGGATCCAATCCGTATTTTCCAATGGCTTTTGCCACGACTGCCGCATCAATGCTGCCGGCGTCGGCCAATGACTTTAGTGCTGCCACCGCAACAAAATAGCGGTTCACCTCGAAAAATTCACGCAGTTTTGCGCGGGTATCGGATCGACCAAAACCATCCGTGCCCAGAACTTTGTATGAGCGACCCGCCGGCATGAAGGCACGGATCTGCTCGGCGTAGGTACGCATATAGTCGGTGGCCGCAATGATTGGACCTTCGCTGGACTGTAGCGATTGCGTGACGAAAGGCGTGCGGGGCTTCTTCGCGGTAGGGTTTAAAAGATTCCAGCGCTCGGCATCCTGTCCATCGCGCGCGAGCAAGGTGAATGAGGGCGCAGACCATATATCCGCCGCAATGCCCCAGTCTTTTTCGAGTAACTCAGCTGCAGCAATCACTTCGCGCAGGATAGTGCCTGAGCCCATCAGTTGTACACGCTGCTTGGTTTTCTTGAGCGCCGAGGGCTGCAGCAGGTACATGCCTTTCAGGATGCCCTCTTCTTGACCCGGCTTGAGTCCGGGATGACTGTAGTTCTCGTTCATCAGGGTGATGTAATAGAAAACATCTTCCTGCTTTTCGATCATGCGCTTGAGGCCATCGTGCATGATGACCGCGAGTTCATGCGAAAACGTCGGATCGTAGGGCATACAGTTCGGAATGGTGGATGCCATCACATGGCTGTGGCCGTCCTCATGCTGCAAACCTTCACCGTTAAGCGTTGTCCGACCTGAGGTACCGCCAAGCAGGAAACCACGCGCGCGCATGTCGCCGGCCGCCCATGCGAGATCACCAATCCGCTGCATGCCAAACATCGAATAGAAAATGTAAAACGGGATCATCGCCCGGTTGTTGGTTGAGTACGAAGTGGCAGCGGCGATCCAGGAACTCATCGCACCCGCTTCGTTAATACCCTCTTGGAGTATCTGCCCGGCTTTGTCTTCGCGGTAGTAGCTGACCTGATCTTTATCGACAGGCTCATACAGCTGACCCTGCTGGCTGAAGATACCGATCTGACGGAAGAATCCTTCCATACCGAAGGTCCGCGCCTCATCGACAAGGATAGGTACGACACGGGGACCCAGGCTCGCATCGCGCAGCAAGACGGTCAGAAAACGAACATAGGCTTGCGTTGTCGAGATCTCGCGGCCCTCTGCCGTAGCATCCAGCATCGCCTGAAATGCTGAGAGCTCAGGCACGGGAAGACTGTCATCTGCTTTGCGGCGGCGCTGCGGTAGATAACCGCCGAGCTGCTTGCGTCGCTCATGCAGGTATTTCATCTCCGGCGCATCGTCGGACGGCTTGTAAAACGGCACGTCATGCAACTGATCGTCAGGAATCGGAATGCCAAAGCGATCACGCATCTCGCGAATGGCGACATCATCGAGCTTCTTGGTCTGGTGTGCCGTATTGCGCGCCTCACCGGATTTGCCCATGCCGTAGCCTTTGACGGTCTTGACCAGCAATACGGTGGGCTGACCTTTATGTTCCTGTGCATCTTTATAGGCCGCGTAGATCTTGTGGGGATCATGACCGCCCCGTAGCAGACGCCAGATATCGTCGTCTGACATATTGGCGACGAGTTCCAGTGCCTTGGGATCCTTGCCGAAGAAATGCTTGCGTACATAAGCGCCGTCTTTGGCTTTGTAGTTCTGATACTCACCATCGACCGTTTCCATCATGATCCGCTGCAGAACACCCTCCTTGTCGCGGGCCAGCAGATCATCCCAGTTCGAACCCCAGATGACCTTGACCACATTCCAGCCAGCGCCACGAAAATCAGCTTCCAGTTCCTGGATGATTTTGCCGTTACCGCGCACGGGTCCATCCAAACGCTGCAGATTGCAGTTGATGACAAAAACGAGGTTATCGAGCATTTCACGACCCGCCATGCCGATCGCACCCATGGACTCCGGCTCGTCCATCTCGCCATCGCCGCAGAAAGCCCAAACCTTGCGGTTGGCGGTATCAGCGATCTGACGCGCATGCAGATATTTGAGAAAACGGGCCTGATAAATTGCCATGAGCGGGCCAAGGCCCATGGACACCGTCGGGAACTGCCAGAAATCAGGCATCAGCTTGGGATGCGGATAAGACGACAGACCCTTGCCATCGACTTCGCGACGGAAGTTCAGCATCTGATCTTCCGAGATGCGTCCTTCCAGAAAAGCGCGTGCGTAGATACCCGGAGAAGAGTGCCCCTGGATGTACAGCAGATCGCCGCCATGGTGCTCGGTCGGCGCATGCCAGAAATGATTGAAGCCAATGCCGAGCATATTTGCCAGCGAGGCGAAGCTTGAAATATGACCACCCAGATCGCCATCGGCGCGGTTGGCCTTGACCACCATGGCCATCGCGTTCCAGCGCATGTAGGAACGCAGCCGCTCCTCGTATTCGAGATTGCCGGGGCAATGCTCACCCAGATGGGCGGGAATGGTGTTGACGTAAGCGGTGTTACTTGAGAAGGGAATATGCGCGCCACGGCGGCGGGCCAGATCGACCATCCGCTCAAGAAGATAATGGGCTCGCTCCGGACCTTCGTGATCGAGAACGGCTTCGAGCGCATCGAGCCATTCCTGCGTTTCCATCACATCGGGGTCGTTGGCGGCCTGCGCCAGAATAGTGTCGATTTGCGCTGCCATGAAGAACTCTCCTTCTTTGTGTGGAGGCCGGTCTGCGTCGGACGAACCGGGTCATGCTCCAGCAGATTTTGTACGTCTTTCAACCAGAAAGGAAGTTTATCAGCACTTCCTAAATTTTCAAAATACGATAATTGATTTCACAATATGGAATTTTAAAGCTCGAAATCCGCAGGGGCCTCACTGTAGCGTCTGCGCAGCGGATGCTGCGCAGGAAATAAAGGCGACTTGCCCGGCATCAAACCGGGCCCGCTTTATAATCTTGGTTTCCCCATTTTTCCTAGTCAACGACCATGTCAGCAAAAATCATCGACGGCAATCAGCTCTCCAAACAAGTACGCACCGAAGTTGCAAAACGCGCCGCAGCTCTGACCGCACAGGGGCGCCAGCCGGGCCTTGCCGTGATTCTGGTCGGCGACAGTCAGGCATCGCAGGTATACGTGCGCAACAAGATTAAAGCCTGCGAAGAAAACGGGATTCATTCCGTATTTGAAAAATACGATGCAAGCATGACGGAAGCCGAGTTGCTGGCCCGAGTCCATGCACTGAATCACGATCCGAAAATTCACGGCATTCTGGTGCAGCTGCCGTTGCCGGCCCACATTGATTCCCACAAAGTGATCGAGGCAATCGCCGCCGAAAAGGACGTAGATGGTTTCCATATCAGCAATGCCGGCCTGCTGATGACCGGTCAGCCACTGTTCCGCCCCTGCACGCCCTACGGTGTGATGAAAATGCTCGAATCCATTGATTACCCGGTACGCGGCGCGCACGCCGTGGTGGTGGGCGCATCCAATATTGTGGGCAAACCGCAAGCCATGCTGCTATTACAAGCCGGCGCTACCGTGACCATCTGCAATTCCAAGACCCGTGATCTCGGCCACCATACTCGCGACGCCGATATTCTGGTTGTTGCGACCGGCAAGCGAAACATTGTGACCGGCGACATGATCAAACCGGGTGCTGTGGTCATTGATGTGGGCATGAACCGCGATGATGCGGGCAAGCTCTGTGGCGATGTGGACTACGCTGGCGCCTGTGATGTAGCGGGTTGGGTCACACCCGTGCCCGGCGGTGTTGGCCCCATGACGATCACTATGCTGCTGGTGAACACGCTGGAAGCCGCTGAACGTAACTGATTTTTCAAAAGAACCATGACCACGAATTCCCTGCTCGATTTTTCCGATCTGCCACGCTTCGACATCTTCAGCCCTGACCATGTTACGCCAGCCATCACCCAGCTGCTTGATGAGGCAAGAGCCATGGTCGAGAAGCTTGAAGCACCTGACGCCAGCGCAGATTGGGAAAATTTTGTTCAACCACTGGAGCGTGTGACCGAACGTCTCGGCCGCGCCTGGGGCGTGGTCAGCCATCTCAATGCCGTCGTTGACACACCAGAGCTGCGTGCCACTTACAACGAGAATCAGCCCAGAGTGACGGAATTCTGGACGGAGCTCGGCCAAAACCTGAAGCTGTTCGAAAAATACAAAGCACTGCAGGCGAGCAGGGGCTATAACACCCTATCGCCTGCGCGCCGCAAAATCACCGAGAACGCCATCCGCGATTTCCGTCTGGGTGGCGCAGAATTGCCCGAACCGCAAAAAAAACGATTCGCAGAAATTCAGGAACAACAAGCCAAGCTCTCGACCCGCTTTTCCGAGAATGTGCTGGATGCGACCAATGCCTACGAGCTGCTGGTGGAAGATGGATCTCTCCTCGCGGGATTGCCTGAGGATGTGAAACAAGCGGCGCGGGCCAATGCGGAAAAAGAGGGTAAACAAGGCTGGCGGTTCACCTTGCACTTTCCATCCTACTTCCCAATTCTGCAATACGCTGACGACCGCGCGCTGCGCGAAACCATTTACCGCGCCAATGCCACCAAGGCCTCCGAGCTGGGCGCCAACCCAGAATGGGATAACACACAGAACATCGTCGATATTCTGAAGTTGCGAGATGAAGAAGCCAAAATACTCGGCTACCGGAATTTTGCCGAAGTGTCGCTCGTACCAAAAATGGCGACCTCACCTGAGCAGGTGATCAGTTTTCTGGAAGATCTTGCTGCGCGTGCACGCACCTTTGCCGAAAATGACTTGGCTGAGTTGCGTGAATTCGCCCGCACCGACCTCGGTATCGACCAGCTGCAGGCTTGGGATATGGCCTATGTCTCCGAAAAACTGCGCGAAAAACGTTATGCATTTTCCGAGCAGGAGGTAAAGCTCTACTTCCCCGAAGATAAGGTCGTGGGCGGCCTGTTCCGACTGATTCAAAATATGTTTGGTGTCGAAATCTTGCCCGATCACAGTCCGGTCTGGCATGCGGACGTGAAGTTCTTTCGGATTGAAAAGAAAGGTCGACTGATTGGCCAGTTCTATCTGGACTTGTACGCAAGACCCGGCAAGCGTGGTGGCGCATGGATGGACGATGCTCGTGGCCGCAAAAATCTCGCTGGCGATGTGCAGACACCGATTGCTTATTTGACCTGCAATTTCACCGAACCTGCGGTGACCGACGGTATCAAGAAGCCGGCCTACTTCACGCATGATGAGGTGATTACACTGTTCCATGAATTTGGTCATGGTCTTCATCACATGCTGACTGCAGTGGACGAACTGGGTGTGTCGGGTATTGCCGGCGTCGAATGGGATGCGGTCGAGTTACCCTCACAGTTCATGGAAAACTTTTGTTGGGAATGGGACGTACTACAGCACATGACGGCGCATGCAGAAACCGGCGCCCCATTGGCCCGCGCGTTGTACGATAAGATGATCGCTGCAAAAAATTATCATGCAGGGCTGCAAATGCTGCGCCAGGTTGAGTTCTCGCTGTTCGACATGCGACTGCATCATGATTACGACCCGAATGGACCACAATCTGTCGCCGACCTGCTGGCAGATGTTAGACATAAGGTTGCGGTCATCATTCCGCCTGCATTCAATCGCTTCCAACATTCGTTCTCCCATATTTTTGCGGGCGGCTATGCCGCGGGTTACTACAGCTACAAATGGGCCGAGGTGCTCTCCGCAGACGCTTACGGCGCTTTCGAAGAAGCGCAAGGCGATCCCAACCGTCTGGCAGAGACGGGGTTGGCGTTTCATCGTGAAATTTTGTCGGTTGGCGGCTCGCGGCCGGCGCTGGACTCCTTCACCGCTTTTCGCGGCCGTGAACCGAGCATTGATGCCCTGCTGCGACACAACGGCATGGTGCAAGCCGCCTGACTGTCATGACCCGCGTCGACTTTCACAGCAAAGTACCTGACAAGCTGCTGTACGCCTGCCGGCTGGTGCGCAAGGCACGTGCGGCCGATATGCGTGTTGTGATTTTTTCTCGGGACCGACAGCAGCTCAGAGCGCTGGATGAAGCGCTCTGGACTTTTTCGGAACTGGATTTCCTGCCTCACGTCACCGCTGATGATGCGCTGGCGCCGCAAACACCCGTCATCCTGACAGATGATGCCGAGGTGGCACTTCCTCATCATCAAATATTGATCAACCTGTCGGGCGAGACGCCAGCGCATTTCGCGCGCTTTGAGCGTTTATTTGAAGTCATTTCTACTGATGAAGATGATCTCACCGCCGGACGCGAGCGCTACCGGCAGTACCAGCAACGCGGCTATCCTCTCACCCATTTTGTGGCAGAAAAAACATGAGCGATACGAACCACACAACCCGCTCCGGTGACGATACCGATGCTGATATACCCGTACTCACTGACATCATTGTTGATGACGCATACATCAGTTCTGACCGGGAAGAAAACATCGCCAGCGTTGAGGCTCTTGCTGCAGGCGCAGTTACCTCGGTGGCTACGGACACAGAAAATAACACGACGCCCCCGCTACCATCGCTGCAGCCGATTGAAGCCGAACTGACAGCACGCCTGAGCGCGGAACTGGCCATGCAGATTCCCGTGCTACTCGAAGCGGCCCTCCGGGAACACCTGCCACGAGCGATAGGCGCAAAATTGCAGGCAGAACTGCTCTCGGCCTTGGCCAATGCATTACCAAGTGCCGCCCAGAATGCTGCAGCGGAACTTTCTTCGACGCTGGCGTTCGAAGTGGGCGGGCTGCTTGAACAGCGTCTTGAAGAGGAAGTGCGGCGTGCAGTCTCGGATGAAATCGCACGAATATCGGCAGATCATCAGCATCCAAGCTGAGGTACAGAGGGGTGTTGTGTTGAGAACAAAAATTTGAGTAATCCGTGGCGTAAATGACGCCTATTTCATGCACAGTGTTTTTACAATCCTGACTCCCGTTACAGCGGCCACTGCCTCATTCATCCGCTTATCTCACAGGATGTTCCAATGAAAATCATCGTTCTTGGCGCCGGTATCATCGGCACCGCATCCGCCTGGTTTTTGCAAAAAGCAGGGCATGAGGTCATCGTCATTGATCGCCAGCCCGGCCCTGCGCTTGAGACCAGCTTTGCGAACGGCGGTCAAATCTCTGTCTCTCACGCCGAGCCTTGGGCGAATCCCGCGGCACCCCTGAAAATCCTGAAGTGGCTGGGTCAGGAGGATGCGCCACTGCTGTTTCGTCCACGAGCCGACTGGCTGCAATGGCGTTGGGGCATGGCGTTTCTGCGTGAATGCACAGCAGATCGCACTGCTCACAACATCCGGCACATCGTCACGCTGGCGGAGTACAGCCGTCAGACATTGCAATCAGTCCGTGCCGAAACGGGTATTGACTATGATTGCGAAACACGTGGCATTGTGCATTTCTACACTGACGAAGAAGAATTTCATCAGTCACTTCCCGCCGCACAACTGATGCGCGACCTGGGATGTCCGCGTCAGACGATCAGCGCTGACGAGGTTGTCCGCATTGAGCCCGCATTAGGTGCCATACGTCACAAGATCGTTGGGGGTGATTTCACCCAGACGGATGAATCCGGTGACGTCTACAAATTCACCACTGGCCTTGCACAACGATCCGTTGCTGCCGGTGTGAATTTTCGTTTCAACACGATGGCCACGCGCTTAATTACCGAGGGTGCAGGCAGCTCGAAACGATTGACGGGCGTTGAGGTCATTGATGCCGAGGGGCGTCATCAGGCAGTGCATGCCGACAGTGTACTGATCGCGATGGGCAGCTTCAGCACCACACTGCTCAAACCTCTGGGTATTCCGCTGATGGTGTATCCGGGCAAAGGCTATTCGGCGACCTTTGAAGTGCGCAACCCGACACTCGCTCCGCAGGTGTCACTCACCGATGATGGACACAAACTCGTGATCTCGCGGCTCGGCAATCGTTTGCGCGTCGCCGGTACCTGCGAAATCAATGGCTATTCCCGAGAACTCAATCCAGCCCGCTGTGAAGCCATTACCCGCCGCACCCGAGAACTGTTCCCTGACGCCTGCGACTATGAACGCCCGGTGTACTGGAGCGGGCTGAGGCCGCTCACCCCGTCCAATGTTCCGTACATAGGCGTGACCCGGATCCCCAATCTTTTTCTGAACACCGGCCATGGCACACTGGGCTGGACCATGGGCTGTGGCTCAGGTCGCGCAATTGCCGACATCATGTCCGGCCGGCGCCCTGATCTTGATTTTGCGTTCACAGGCAAAGAACAAGCCGCGCAAGCCCCAAAACTCAGCACCTTAGCGGCACGCTGATCGGGTAAGCTTGACAATCATCGATCATTTTGTTTTCCGTCTCGGAGGGTATCCATGCAGCTCAACCGTACCGCCTTATCCCTGATTATGCTAATTGCCATCAGCACGGACGTGATGGCACAAGAACAGGTGGTAAAAATCGGCCATGTCGGCCCACTTTCGGGTCAGATCGCGCATCTGGGCAAAGATAATGAAAATGGTGCACGCATGGCGATCGATGCGCTCAATGCCAAAGGTGTGACCATCGGTGGCAAAAAAATCAAGTTCGTGCTGCAGGGTGAAGATGACGGCGCCAATCCGCAGCAGGCCACCGCCGCTGCACAGAAACTTGCTGATGCCAAGGTCAACGGCGTTGTGGGTCACTTGAATTCAGGTACCACCATTCCAGCTTCAAAAATCTACCACGACGCTGGCATCCCACAGATCTCGCCCTCAGCGACCAATCCCAAGTACACGATGCAAGGTTACAAGGGCGCGTTTCGTGTCGTAGCCAATGACGGCCAGCTCGGTGGCGCACTTGGCCGCTATACCGCATCGGATATCAAAGCGCAGCGTATCGCGATCATCGACGACCGTACCGCTTACGGCCAAGGTGTCGCCGACGAATTCGCGAAAGCGGCCAAAGCTGCTGGCCTCACCATCGTGGGTCGTCAGTACACGACGGACAGAGCAACCGACTTCAATGCCATCCTGACCGCGATCAAGGGTAAGTCGCCCGACCTGATTTTCTTCGGTGGTATGGATGCCGTCGCGGGACCCATGCTGCGCCAAATGAAGCAGCTCGGCATACAAGCCAAATTCATGGGCGGTGACGGCATTTGTACCGAACAGCTGCCGTCACTGGCAGGTGCCGGCATGAGTGATGGGCAAGTAGTGTGTGCCGAGGCCGGTGGGGTCGAGGAAAGCCAGAAAAAAATCGTAGAAAAATTCCGCGATGACTACAAGAAGAAATTTGGCCTCGAGGTCAAACTGTATGCGCCTTATGTCTACGATGCAGTAATGGTGATGGTCGCCGCCATGCAGAAAGCAAACTCTGTAGAGCCCGCCAAGTATTTGCCGGAGCTCGCAAAGATCAACTACGACGGCGTCACCGGCAAGATCGAGTTTGATGCGCGCGGCGATATGAAGAATGGTTTGCTGACGCTCTATACGTATAAGGGTAGCAAGCGTTCGCAAATCGCTGTTACCAAATGATGACTGGCAACGGGTTCTGCGTCTCTTTCGGTGGGAGCTTCGTCTGCAGCGCACCCCACTCATCCAGGGGAACACATGCCTGTTGCTGCATCATGCGCGTCCGATAAGCAGAAAATTTCCTATTCAAACTAAAGCTACCGTATCCCGGCGCAAGCCGGGGTCCAGCGACGATCGACTTTTGAATAGTTCAAAAAATGGGTAATCTGGGGGATCGGCGTGGCGCTACAGCGGCCAACAAAAAAGCGCTCCGAGGAGCGCTTTTTTACTTGATGCATACTATCGATTATTTCAGCGACAGAACCCATTTAGCCAGTGCCTTTGCCTCGGCATCGGACACTTGTGGGTTTGCAGGCATTGGGATTTGACCCCACACACCGCTACCACCCTTCATGATCTTGGTTGCCAGCTTGGCTTCAGCAGACTTGTCGCCTTTGTATTTGGCGGCGACTTCTTTGTAACCTGGACCGACCAGCTTGGAATCTACCGCGTGGCAGGCGAGGCAATTCTTTTCTCTTGCCAGCTGCTCGCTGGCGGATGCTGCACCTGAGACCAATGCGCTCAAAGCGATTGCGGCAACAAGGATACGTTTCATGTCACTCTCCATTAATTTAATGACCGCAGAATTTTACATCTTTTTGGTAATTCTGCTTACGGTCAACACTATCACCGGCCAAACGATACGGCGGGCGCGATTACATTCGCTCACAAACTTTAGTCAGTCACTGCGCCGCGGCTGGCCGTCGATGCCAATTTAGCAAACTTGGCCAATACGCCCCGGGTGTACTTTTCCTTGGGTGCTTTCCATGCAGCGCGGCGGCGGGCAATTTCCTCGTCGGGCACGTTTAATTGAATCAGTAGCTTGTGTGCGTCGATGGTGATGGAGTCACCGTCCTGCACCAAGCCGATAGTGCCACCACTGATCGCCTCGGGTGCTACGTGGCCGACCACCATACCCCACGTCGCACCCGAGAAACGGCCATCGGTAATCAAGCCTACCGATTCACCCAGACCTTTGCCGATCAGGGCTGAGGTCGGTGACAGCATTTCCGGCATACCCGGGGCACCGCGTGGTCCCAGATAACGCAAAACGACGACATCACCGGCCTTGATTTTGTCGGCCAGGATGGCCTCCATCGCCGAGGGCTCGTCATCGAAGACTCGCGCGGGTCCGGTAATGACCGGATTTTTCAGGCCACTGATCTTGGCGACGCAACCTTCGGGAGACAGGTTGCCTTTGAGGATAGCGAGATGCCCTTCCTTGTACAGCGCCTTGTCGATGGTGCGAATTACATCCTGGTCGGCGCGAGGCACATCAGGCACATTCGCCAGCTCTTCGGCCAGTGTTTTGCCGGTGATGGTGATGCAATCACCATGCAGCAGACCTGCATTGAGCAGAATCTTCATGACTTGCGGAACGCCGCCCGCGTCGTGCAAATCGGTCGCTACGTACTCGCCGGAGGGTTTCAGGTTGCAGATCACCGGTACTTTCTTGCGCATGCGCTCGAAGTCATCAATGGTCCACTCCACCTCTGCTGCGTGGGCGATCGCCAGATAATGCAGAACCGCGTTGGTCGAGCCCCCAGTCGCCATGATCACGGCCACGGCGTTTTCGATCGACTTGCGAGTGATGATGTCGCGCGGGCGCAGATTGCGCTTTACCGCCTCGACCAAGACGCGCGCTGATTCCGCTGCGGAAACCGTTTTCTCGTCATCCGGGTTCGCCATCGTCGACGAATACATGAGCGACATGCCCAATGCTTCGAAGGAGGATGACATAGTGTTTGCGGTGAACATACCACCGCAGGAGCCAGTAGACGGGCAGGCGTTGCGCTCGATTCCCACAAAATCTTCCTCGGACATTTTGCCGGCCGTGAACTGCCCAACGGCTTCGAAGGCCGAGACAATGGTCAGATCAGTGCCCTTCCATTTACCCGGCTTGATGGTGCCGCCATAGACGTAGATGCCCGGCACATTGGTGCGCGCCAGCGCAATCATCCCGCCTGGCATATTTTTGTCGCAGCCACCGATGACCACGCAGCCGTCCATCCACTGGCCCTGAACACAGGTTTCAATGCAGTCGGCGATCACTTCACGTGAAATCAGTGAATATTTCATCCCCTCGGTACCCATGGACATGCCGTCCGAAATGGTAGGGGTTCCAAAGACCTGCGGATTGCCACCTGCCTCCTTGGTGGCCGCGATGGCCGCATCCGCCAGTTTTTGCAGACCGGAGTTACATGGCGTGATGGTCGAATGACCATTCGCCACGCCAATCATGGGCTTGTCAAAATCGGATTTTTCGTAGCCCATCGCGTAATACATGGCGCGGTTGGGGCTGCGGGCTACGCCCTGGGTAATATTCTTGGAACGGTCATTGGCTGCCATGCTGTCTCCAGTGCAACGGGTTACGGAAAGTTGATCACGATGCCTTGTGCCAGACCCTGTGTCAAATATATGATTCACACACTATTAATACTTTTTGCGTATCAGATTCAATGAATGTCGAATTACGCCAGCTGCGCTACTTCGTGGCGGTGGCCGAAGAAATGCACTTTGGGCGCGCTGCCCGTCGTTTGCATATGACACAGCCGCCCTTGTCCCAGGCCATTCAGGTGCTGGAAGCACAACTGGGGACGCCCCTGTTTTTCCGGACACGCCGCAGCGTCGCGCTGACTGCCGCGGGCCAGACACTGCTGCCCGAGGTGCAGCGCCTGCTGCAACAGGTCGAGGGGCTGGCCGGTCTTGCCCAGAGTGCGGCTGCCGGGGAATCAGGCAGGCTGTCGATCGCATTCGTTCCGGTGGCGGATTACAGCGTACTACCCACGGCATTGCGCGAATTCCGCGCCGCACTACCCTCGGTACACCTGGAACTGCAGGAAGCGACGACGGACATACAGATTGAATTGCTGGCCTCGGGTCGCATCGACGTTGGATTTCTGCTGCTGCCGCTACCGGATAAGCTGAAGGCCGAAGTCGATTACCTGCCGCTGACCTCAGAGCCCTTGGTGCTGGCGCTTCCTGAAGGCACGGCCACCACCAAAACTAAAATGTCGCTCAAACGCTGCGCTGACCTCCCTCTGATTGTCTTCCCGCGCCGCATGAGCCCCGCGTTTCATGATCAGATTCTAGGCTGCCTGCGAGACGCCGGACTGAGCCCTCGTATCGGACAAGAGGCCATACAAATGCAAACGATCGTGAGCCTGGTTTCTGCCGGCATGGGCTTTGCGCTTGTGCCACAATCCGTGTCCAATATGAAGCGGCCGGGCGTGGAATACCGGGCCCTGCAGGAGATTTCACCCTGGGTTGAAATCGGTCTTGCTTGGCGACGCGACAATGCTTCGCCCGTACTGTCCGCTTTTCTCGAACTGATGCGAAAGACAAGCTGAATGCTGATTCATCCGATGCCCGATCCGATCGCAATTTCGATCGGGCCGCTTGCTATACGCTGGTATGGGCTAATGTACCTGACCGCGTTCATTTTTTTCATTGTGTTGGGCCGTATACGTATCAGACAGCCGCATATCACCGCGCAGGGATGGCGAAATGAAGATGTCGACGACATGCTGTTTTATGGCGTGCTCGGTGTGGTGATTGGCGGTCGTCTGGGCGAAGTCCTGTTTTATCACCCGATGTATTACCTTGCGCGACCGATGGAAATTATCGCCATCTGGCAGGGCGGCATGTCCTTTCATGGCGGCTTTTTAGGCGTGCTGGTCGCCATGGCATTGTGGGCCAGAAAGTATGATCGTCCGCTGATGGAAGTGATGGACTTCATTGCACCGCTGGTGCCACTCGGTTATGCCGCAGGTCGCATCGGCAATTTCATCAATGCCGAACTCCCCGGCCGCGCCGCCGATCCCGCACTACCGTGGGCCATGGTGTGGCCCAATGTCGATCCACTACCGCTGCCACGTCATCCCTCGCCGCTGTATCAGGCCGCCATCGATGGTGTGTTGTTGTTCATTGTTTTGTGGCTGTATGCACGCAAGCCCCGACCCTACATGGCTGTCAGTGGTGTGTTCGCGGCGGGGTATGGGATCGCGCGCTTTTTTACCGAGTATTTTCGTATGCCCGACTATGAAGTCAGCATGGCCGGCTGGACTCTCTCGGCAGGACAGATGCTGTCGCTACCCATGATCGTGCTAGGTATTGTCCTGCTTGTGATCGCTTATAAAAAAAAGAGTGAGCCGCTGTCATGAATGCCAACCTCTATGCACTGTTTCGTTCACGCTTTCCACAAGATCTTGATGATTGCTGGCTCGAGACGGACGATGCGAAGTACTACAGCTGGCGCGATCTCGAGCGCGGCACCGCAAAAATAGCCAACCTGTTCGCTAGCCTTCAGCTACCCCCTGGGTCACGAATCGCGGCGCAAGTTGAAAAATCGCCCGAAGCCTTGATGCTCTACCTGGCCACGGTGCGCGCTGGCTTTGTCTATCTGCCGCTGAATACTGCGTATCGCGCATCGGAGATGGAATATTTCATCGGCAATGCGACACCGGCTGTCGTGGTCTGCTCACCGAAAAATTTTGGCTGGATAACGCAAATCGCTTTTCGTGCAGGTACCCGTCATGTATTCACGCTTGATGAGCCACAGCAAGGACGAAATAGCGGCACCTTGCTCGCGCGAGCTGTGCATCATGCCGATCATTTCGATACCGTGTATCGCGATCCGGATGACCTCGCAGCCATTCTATACACCTCCGGCACCACAGGACGCAGTAAAGGGGCAATGCTGAGTCATGACAATCTGGCCTCAAATATTCGTGTGCTGCAGGAGGCATGGCATTGGCAAAAGGGTGATGTACTACTGCATGCGCTGCCGCTGTTTCATATTCATGGTCTCTTTGTCGCCGCGCATGGCGCGCTGATGAACGGCAGCAAAACCATTTTTCTGTCGAAGTTCGATAGCGAAAGTGTGATGAGGCATTTGCCCCGAGCCACCGTATTCATGGGCGTACCCACCTACTACGTGCGCCTTCTGTCCGACCCCAATCTGAGTCATGAGGTGTGTAAAAACATTCGTTTATTTGTCTCGGGATCAGCCCCCTTGCTGACCGAAACCTTTGAGAACTTCATTGAAAAAACAGGGCACACCATCCTTGAACGGTATGGCATGAGTGAAACTGCGATGCTAACCTCGAACCCATATCGAGGGCCACGCAAGGCAGGTACGGTCGGGCCTGCTTTACCCGGGGTATCGGTACGTGTGATGAATCAAGACAATCAGGTCTGCGGTATCGATGAGATCGGCGACATTCAGGTCAGAGGTCCCAACATCTTTAAAGGCTATTGGCAGATGCCAGAAAAAACGGCCGAAGAATTTACGGAGGACGCTTACTTCAAAACCGGCGACGTTGGGCAATTCGATTCAGACGGATATTTGTCGATCGTCGGGCGCAGCAAGGACTTGATCATTTCAGGTGGCTACAACGTCTATCCGAAAGAAATCGAATCTGTCATTGATGAGATGCCAAGCGTGCTCGAATCAGCGGTGATAGGTGTACCGCATGCTGACTTTGGTGAAGCCGTAATTGCGGTCGTGGTCATGCGCGATGACGCGACGCTGTCGGAAGCAGCACTCATTGATACCCTGAAAACCCGAATCGCTAATTTCAAAGTACCCAAGCGCGTGCATTTTGTCGCTGAGTTACCGCGCAATACGATGGGCAAGGTACAAAAAAATATGCTGCGTGAACAGCTAGGGAAGTGCTGATTTGATAACGCCGAAAAATTTTTCAGCTGAATTAACTACGGGAGACTCTTGATTTTCCAGCGCCTCGCGTTGCACCGCTACGCTGGCTCGCCATTCAATGGGGACCTACTCCGCATCTCCCTGAGCGAGCGCCGAATTCTGGAGGCTTTTTGTTATTGCCGAGAAAAAACATTACCGAAAAGCCTTGTACAGCATGTAACCGGCGAGCAGATAGAGCACGCCCGCGAATACTTTTTTCAGACTCTTCACTGGTAATGCGTGTGCCACCTTGGCCCCCATCGGTGCGGTGAATACGCTGGCCACCGAAATCACCAGCAACGCCGGCAGATAAATAAATCCCAGCGATCCTGTTGGCAAACCCGGTTCCTGCAAACCAAAGTAGATGTTCGATAGCGTGCCAGCCAGCGCAATCGGAAATCCCAGTGCAGCACTGGTCGCCACTGCATTGTGTATCTTCACATTACACCAGGTCATGAAGGGCACGGAGATGAAGCCGCCACCCGCACCCACGAGCCCCGACAAAACGCCAATCACGGAACCTGCTCCAAGCATGCCGGGCGCTTTGGGTAATTCGCGTGTTGGCGATGGCTTCTTATCGAGCAGCATCTGCGTTGCCGAAAAACCGACAAACAACGCAAAAAATAGTGCGAGTGCAGACGAATCGAGCTGTGCACCAACCCACGGTCCGATCCATGAACCAATCAATATACCCGGAGCCAGCAGCCTCACGATAGGCCAGACGACGGCACCACGTCTGTGATGCGCACGCACCGAAGACAGCGAGGTAAACATGATGGTGGACAGGGAGGTTGCAATCGCGACATGCACCACGATTTCGCGTGGAAAACCCTGAGCCGATAAAAGCATGGTGATGAAGGGCACCATCAACATGCCGCCACCGATACCGAGTAAACCCGCTGCAAAGCCTGTAAATGTGCCGAGCACCAGGAAGGAAATGATCTGAATGAAATCCATGCCTACTTTCTTTTTTATTTTTAATCGATGTAGAAAGATGCTGAAAAAATCTGTTTTTTTATAACGCACCTGAACAACTATGCAACGACGTGGCCCGAAAAGTCAAAGGTGAGACATTAATTTTCAGGCATAAAATTTGACAGCGTTACTCCACCAGCGCCTTCTTTACTTTCGCAATTTTTCCAATTATGTGACGCCACTCCCGCGCGGTGACGGGCGTGATCGACAGCCGATTGCCACGTCGCAAAACCAGCATATCAGCCAACTCGCCTTGTGCACGCAGCTCAGGCAAGCCAATCAGTGGTATTTTTTTCAGTGCACGCACATCGACCAATAACCAGCGCGGATTGTCCAGGCTGGATTTGGGATCATGGTACGGGCTCTTGCGATCAAATTGAGTAGGGTCGGGGTAGCAGGTGCTGGCCACTTCCGCAATACCCGCGATGCCCGGTTCAGCACAACCGGAGTGATAAAACAAGACTCCGTCACCGATCTGCATCTGATCACGCATGAAATTGCGCGCCTGATAGTTACGCACGCCTGTCCATGCGACAGTTTGGTCCTTCGCCGCCAGCGCATCGTCAATGCTGGTCTCGTCGGGCTCGGATTTCATTAACCAGTAGCGCATGGTGTTTTTGAGTAGAGGCACGCGTTGCAAGACGTCGTCGGAAATCGACGTAACCGATGCCTGTTGCAAGGCAGACGCTTGAATTACACCGAAAATTGTTGGAACTGAGGATAAGATCGAGCCCCAGCCAAACATAAAAAAAGCGGCTGCATCCAATGCAACCGCCCAGAATAAAGTCCCGCCTGTGCCGCTGCGCCGGCATCCTGAACCAAAGCGGTTCAAGTTGGCCACAGTAGTTCAATATTGGGATCGTCGGACTAGCGACGTTCACGCCGACTGAACGAATCCCGCAGCCTATGCTAGTGAATGGTTCAAGGAATATATGGCAAACGCGAACACGGCAGGAGAATTGAGTCTACCTGAAACGGAGAGTGTGTCAAAGCGTTTAATGCGCGATGATGCATCACACAGGATGTTGTTGAAGGTAAAAATCCTACACCTCAGAACAACCGCTCCTGTGGGGCAAGCGCCGTATCCAGAACCGCGTGCATGGCGTTGATCTTCTGACGCATATCCGAGACTGACATGGATGCAAAAGGCCCTTCTACCGAGCGCGAGCCAAGGTAATCAGCGGCCATGCCCAGAGCTGCCATCACCGCAATGCGGTCGGTACCTTTGACTTTTCCGCTATCGCGAATAGCACACATGCGCTCGTCAAGGTAAGCGACCGCTTGCTTGAGCGCCAGCTCCTCGCCTTCCTTGCAGGCGAGCCGGTACGACTGGCCCATGATCGTGACATCAAGCGTGGTCATGCTGTTTCCTCACCCTCTCGATCCGCCGGCATCGTCTGCAGCAAAGCGCTGACCCGCTCGTGGGCTTCTTTCATGCGCGATGCCATCCGGGCGTTTTCATCGGCAAGCGCAGCCATTTCGGTGCGCAAACTCGCATTCTCGCGGCGCAAAGCCTGCGCGAGTTCGGACAAGTGACCGATTTTTTCCAACAGTTTATCGAATTCGGAAATCATGGCGGCACTATAGTCGCGCGAGCGAATTTACGTCAATACATTCAGGGACTTGTCGCAGCGTCTTCACATTTTGCGCGAGTTTTGCAGGCGCATCGCACGCGAAGATGCAAATTTAGTAATAGAAGCGCTCGCTGCAATAAACCAAACCGTTACCCGACGGTCATGGGCGGACCCAGCGCGAAAGAGATACGCCGGATATTCGCCGAGATATCAACGTCGCTAGCCCAGGGCCATGTTGTCGTTCGGCGCATCCAGATCCCACAGCCCGCCATCGACGGTAATCAAAGCGCAACAGATGCGCACCCTGGAAAACAACAAACGGCAGGCCTGCCGATACCGTTCGAGTTGAAACCGATAATCTGCATGCTGAAATTCAAAATAGTTGCGTTTGTAATCAAGAATCCACAAAGCATCGTCAAACATCACCACGCGATCAAGCCTAATCAGTTCGCCATCGTGGATCAGCTCCATCTCATTACGTGCAAATACGAAACAGTCGGGATCGAAAAATTTTTCAAGTGCTTTCGATGTCAATATCTGCTTCGCCTGTTCGCATACAACTGCTGACTGTTGCATGCTACATCCCAGCCATTGCGCAACCACGCGAGTAGCGGGTATTTGCACAGGCCAGACCTCAGTTGCGGTGAGGCGCTCCATCAACAAATGCAGCAAACTACCCTCACGCGTGAACTCGGTATCTTCCGTGCCTGCTTTTCGCTCCACAGGCGGCAACAGCGGAGGATCGAACAAGTCAAGTACGAATGTCTGATTCGTCACCAGGCTTTGCTTTGTGATGACGTCCGGTGTCACCTCGTCTGCGTGGAGCAATTTTTCGTACCAGCCGCCGGTAACGATACCAGCTTCGGTTTTACCAGAATGCACGCCACTTAGTACCAACATCGTCTTTGCACGTGTGGCGGCCACGTAGAGCAAATTCCAGTTTTCCTGTTGACGAAAACGCTCTTCTTGCGCGAACAGTGATTCGCGCGCCCAACCTCGCGCTGCGCTTTTGCCAAATACCGAAAAATGCGTAGGTGTCAACGCATCTTGAGGCCACTCACACAGAACTCCCAGATGATCACGACTGCTTTCGCTGTGATTCGCTCCCATGAGCACAACAACATCAGCCTCCAGCCCTTTGGCACCGTGAATTGTCATGACACGCACGGCCTCCGCAGAGACATCAATATCCGCCTCATTGGGGGCCTCCTGATCAGTGGCCCGTTTC
>Ga0315907_10003158_pt1 | contig 19778 bp, 13 predicted proteins | sample LakEriMetagenome_3_FD_203525 | JGI IMG/M metagenome (GOLD analysis project Ga0315907, IMG submission 203525) | Freshwater fungal communities from buoy surface, Lake Erie, Ohio, United States - Buoy 12 MA123 | ecosystem: Environmental > Aquatic > Freshwater > Lake > Lake biofilm | place: USA...
ATTGACAAAGGTTGCACAAACAATCACCTTTGCACCCCCTGCTGCTTTGCTCTCAACAGCCTTTCCTTACACCTTAACTGCTACCGCCTCTAGCGGATTAGTTCCGGTAATTACCTCATCGACTACTGGGGTCTGCACAGTCTCTGGCTTTACCTTAACGATGGTCAGTGCAGGAACATGTACTGTGGTTGCAAACCAAGCTGGCAACGCTACCTATGCTCCTGCAGCTGCGATAAGTCGCAGCATTACATTGACAAAGGTTGCACAAACAATCACCTTTGCACCCCCTGCTGCTTTGCTCTCAACAGCCTTTCCTTACACCTTAACTGCTACCGCCTCTAGCGGATTAGTTCCGGTAATTACCTCATCGACTACTCGGGTCTGCACAGTCTCTGGCTTTACCTTAACGATGGTCAGTGCAGGAACATGTACTGTGGTTGCAAACCAAGCTGGCAACGCTACCTATGCTCCTGCAGCTGCGATAAGTCGCAGCATTACATTGAGTTTGGCGCCACAAATTTCTTTAAGGATTAATAATCTAATTCGGGACATATTCTTGGGTAATTCGATAGATCTAACAGTGTCTGGTGGATCTGGAACTGGGGCTATTAGTTTCAAAGCCTCCGGAACCGGGTGCACCGTTTCGGGTGCTCGGCTTTCTGCCACATCAGCAGCCACTTGCTCAGTTATTGCTACAAAGGCTGCCAACTCACAATTTTTAAAGGCTGAGTCACCACCAGTACTTTTCAACTTTAGATCTATTGCGGGCTTAACTATAGGAAACTTGTTATGGTCTGAAGAATTTGTTGGTGAGCAAGGGGGGTCTATTGATTCCAATAAATGGAGTGCACGAAATTGCCATCGAGTCCCAGACTCTTTGGGTGGTGGCGCATGTTTTGGATCAGAGGCTGCCTACTATGCACCTTCGGCAATAAAGCTTGACGGCAGTATCGATGGGTTAGCTGTCATACAGACCAGCAGAGTATCTAACTCCTTACCCGCTGACGCAGGTTCATGCTTAAGTGATTCTTGCTCTTTTGTGAGTGGAAGATTTGATACACACGGAAAAGTTGGTTTTAAGTATGGCTACATTGAAGCAAGGATAAAAATGCCTCAAGGTAGTGGTAACCACCCAGCTTTTTGGATGTTGGGCAATAACATCAACCAAGTTGGTTGGCCTCTCTCGGGAGAGATGGATATCACCGAGATCCATTCAAATTTTCCAAAAGTCACCACCTCCGCAACGCACTACTCCTCATCAAACGTCCCCTTCACCTGCTGCTCTAATCATTTCTACCAAGTGGGAGAGCGAAATGTGGGAGTGGACCTAAGTTTAGATTTTCATTTGTACGCGATTGCCTGGCAACCAAATATTATTCGGTATTACGTGGATGGCTTACTTGTTGCAACCAGCACTCCAGCCACTTTGAAGGGAAATTGGCACTTCGATAAAGCCTTTTTTCTGATTTTCAATAACACTGTCAATTCCGAATTTAGTGGAACCTGGGAAAATTTAGTGAGCTCTCAAATGTCTATCGATTGGGTAAGAAGTTATACTGTTAACGGCTTTGGTGAAGTCCAAATTTACTAAGGATTGACGGTCAAACCATGGCCTATAGCAGGTGCCGAAACCAAGTGGGCGCTTTAACCTAAACCCAGAATTATGAGTAAGTGTCGCAACCTCAAAATTGGTTGCGAATGAGCAATAATGCGCTTATGAGAGAAAAACGTTGGGGATTGTTTCTTACCCTATTGCTATTAGTGCAAGGTCATATCGCACCTTGGCATGCATCAGCGGCACCTGTAACAACACAAGAAGTCGTTGTGATCAATTATAAGACAGGGTCAGCCGTCATGTCCGCATCTGAGATGAAAAAACTATTTTCTCTTGCTTCGCGAATCGAAGCTTCATCAGGTAAGAATGTGACGATTGCTCGCTCTGCATACTACAAAAAGGGTTCAACAGCTACAAAACTTCAAAAACTTGCTGTGGCCAGACTTCTCAATATTCAGGAAACCTCACTCGAAATTCCACTGACGGCAAGATTCTTGCGCACAAGTCCGATTCCTTACACAGTCAATTCGTATGCAAAAAGCTCCCAGGTCACCTTGCTTGTCACTTGGGAACTTCCACAACCGAGCATCACGTTGGTCTCACCGAATGTGGGTCAGTCAAATGGTGGAACAGCTGTAAAAGTCTCAGGCACGAATTTCATTGATGTTAAAAAAGTTTCAATCGGTGGAGCAGACTTGAAAACATTTACAGTCGATTCACCCACCTCAATAAGTTTTGTAACTCCATCCTCCACAGCAGGAATCAAAGATTTAGTCATCACAACCAAAGGTGGTGAGGCAACTTTGAAGAATGCGTTCACTTATTTGAATGCATCAATAACCTCTGTAACCCCTCAAGCAGGTACGGCCGGCGGAGGAACAACTGTGCAAATTAAGGGAGTTGGCCTCGCCTCAACCACTGCAGTTAATTTTGGAACGAAGCCAGCTCAGTCGTTCACTGTAAATTCAGATTCACAAATTACGGCTATTTCCCCTTCAGGATCTGCCGGTAATATTGTTATTACAGTTATTACTGCCTCGGGATCGCCGACAATCAATTTCAATTACACTCCAAACCTGCCAACTCTTACCTCACTTTCTTCGCAAAGTGGAAACACCAGCGGTGGGAATTCAGTAGTTATAAATGGCACAAATCTCACAGGGACTACCGCGGTAACTTTTGGTGGAACTCCGGTTACATCTTTTGTAGTGAATTCAGATACTCAGATCACCGTTGTTACTCCTGCAAAACCTGCAGGACCTGTTTTAGTCGTCGTAACAACTGCAGCAGGACAATCAACATCTAACATTACTTATACTTATGAGAATTCTGTGAGTATCAGCCCGGCATCAGGGCCGATTTCTGGTGGAATTACTGTAACGATTACTGGCACAAATCTGACTGGGACCAGTTCGGTAACATTTAATGGCAATCCTGCAACATCGTTCACAGTTGTAAATTCAAGTACAGTCACCGCGGTTACTCCTGCACTACCTGCTGGAGTTAGTGCGGTGAGGATTACAACTCCTACTGATGTTTATACCGCAACATTCAGTTATCTTGCATCGCCAATTATTCAATCTATATCCCCGTCATCAGGACCACTTTCGGGCGGCACCAATGTCGTGATAACTGGCTACAATTTTTCAGGGGTTTCACTTGTGAAATTTGGAAATACGAATACTTCATTTGTTGTTAATAGCAATAACTCAATTACAGCAGTCTCACCAAGCGTGCTATCACCAACAACGGTTCAGATACTTGTCCAATCAAGTATCTCACCAGCAGCGACTACACAGTTCACCTACGTAGCAGTGCCTGTTCCAGCAATTACCACGATTAGCCCAAATACGGGGCCTGTAAGCGGAGGTAATACAGTAATTGTGACAGGCACTAACTTGCTCAATACATCTTCGGTTAGTTTTGGTGGAACCCCAGCAACTGCATTCACTGTTAACTCTGCAACCCAACTAACAGTTGTTGCACCCGCAAAATCAGCAGGGTTAGCAGTTCTGACAGTCACCACACCTGGTGGAACAGCTGGAGGTGCGTACACATTTGTCGGTTCAGCTGCACCAACTGCGACTTCCTTAAGTCCGATCTCAGGTTCTACTTCAGGTGGAACTGTGGTCACGATTACGGGAACGAATTTAACTGGAGCAACATCAGTTACTTTTGGTGGCACAAGTGCTCTATCTGTGAGTGTTATAAATTCAACAACCATTCAAGCAATTACTCCAAGCAAAACCGCTGGAGCGGTTGTTGTGGTTGTTACCACCCCAGGAGGATCTGCAACAGCGGCAATTCCTTACACTTTTATCGCTGGTGTACCAACTATTACATCCGTGTCACCAGGGTTGGGATCTACCGCGGGTGGTAATTCAGTTGTAATTACGGGAACCAACTTTGTCGGAACTACAAGCGTGAAATTTGGGGCAAACTCCGCTTCAATCACAAATACGACTTCAACTTCTTTAACTGTCACCGTCCCGGCAGGAGTTAGCGGTGCTGTTGCTGTTGAGGTTGTAACAGCAGGAGGAACTGCTTCATTAGGATCTGCTTACACTTATTTGGCTCCTCCAACAATTACTTCATTCACACCAGGAAGTGGACCGACTGAAGGCGGGACTACTGTCACGATCACAGGCACAGGGTTTACGGGTACAACACTGGTTACTTTTGGAAGCACCGCAGCAACAATTGTCTCCGTATCACCTACTTCAATAGTTGTGACTACTCCTGCAAGGGCCGCAGGAAGTGTTACGATAACGGTGGTAAACGCAGTGGGCAGCGCAACATCCGTTTCAACCTTTACATTTAGCGCTACGTAATTTTGAGCTGAGTGGTTCGTTATAAATATGGATAAAGAACCGTAATTGTCAAAACGATTTTATGATTCTCACTTAGAAAACTTAAAAGCCTAATTTGAGTTTTACTGAATCAATAGGCTGTGAGATACCCTTGGGGTCATGAATTGTCGTGGTCTCTGGCGTGTAACCCTTGTGGTGTTGAGTGTTCTTTTAATCCTAAATTCTTCAACTCATGCGAAGGCAGTCATCAAAGTTGGGACCTCTTGCAAGGTAGTAGGCAATTCACAGAAGTCTTTGGGAAAGACTTATCGTTGTTCATATGTCAACAAAAAACTTGTTTGGAAAATCATGCCAACTATTCAAGTTACAACCATCAAAGGTCCAACCTGGGCGCAGCTCGCGGCTGAAAAGGATGCAGCAGCAAAGGCGGCTGAAGAAGTTCGATTGAAGTTAGAAGCTGAGTTAAAGGCCGCTGCTGAGTTAAAGGCCGCTGCTGAGTTAAAGGCCGCTGCTGAGTTAAAGGCCGCTGCTGAGTTAAAGGCGAAACTAGATGCCGAAGCCAAATCTGAGGCTGAAAAACCTAAAGTTCAAGGGTTAGTTATTGGAAATTTACTGTGGAGCGATGATTTCAAAGGGAGCAAAGACTCTTCAATAAATTCTAAAAACTGGAGTGCGCGAAACTGCCACAGAACTCCTTTGGATATGGGTGGGGGTGCATGTTTTGATAGCGAGGTTGTTTACTACGCGCCATCTGCAATCAAACTAGATGGAAGCGAAGATGGTGCTGCAGTCATTTCCACCACCCGCATTAATGGCGCTCTTCCAAGTGATGCAGGACGTTGCTTAACTAGTTATTGTGCTTTTGTCAGCGGGCGCTTTGATACCCATGGGAAAGTCGCGTTTCAATATGGTTTTATCGAGGCTCGCATAAAGATGCCGTCCGGTAGCGGTAACCATCCAGCTTTTTGGATGCTTGGAGACAATATAAACCAAGTGGGCTGGCCAAATTCGGGTGAAATAGATATCACGGAAATTCGTGGCAATGATCCTTACACAACGACTTCCGCGACTCATTCATCCACAGCCTTTTTACCAAATGTCTGCTGCTCTAATCATTTCTATAAAGTATCGGCTTTAGGTGTTGGTGCAGATGTGAGCGCTGGCTATCACACCTACGCAGTTGCTTGGTTGCCAGATTCAATTTCATATTATGTGGACAATAGATTGATCTCAACAACTACTCCGCAAAATCTTGGGGGCTATTGGGGCTTTAACAACAAGTTCTTTTTGATCCTAAACAATGCCGTTAATGCCGGATTTAGCGGCTCTTGGAATAACTTGCAATCTTCGACTATGAGTATTGATTGGGTTCGAAGTTATCAGCTAAACGGCCAAGGAGAAGTCTTTACACAGTAAAACTCCCGGCATCTACTTAAGATGCCGGGAGTTTTACAGACGATTTTACTATTTTTTCTTGTAACCAGAAGGGCACTTTGGATTAACCGCTGTTACCTTCTTAGTTGTTTTTCCTTTGACGCAAGTAATTGTTGTTTTCTTAGCAACTGGCTTTGGCGCTGCATAAACATCAAATGTCACTAGATCAACATCTGCGTCTTTGTCGCCGTATCCAGGGATAACCGGCTTGAATGTTCCGTAAAGGCGAGTCTTTGGAGCCATTGCATTCGGCGCTGCAGGAGGAGCTTCTGTACCTGTTGTGTCAATGTTTTTAACGACGAAGGTAACTTCACCTGCTGCATTTGTTTTTGCCTTTAGATCAGCACCAGATGCTGATTCAGATGTAGGAACACCAATCTTCGTTGATCCTGCTTGCCAATTTGCCTTAGAAGAGCTGTAAGGAGAGTTAACTTGAAGAGTTACTTCAGTGTTTGCCAGAGGGGTTGTACCGTCCTTTGTAACCAGGTATTTCAAGGTGAGAGTTGTACCAGCCGAAATGTAAGTGTAGAAAGCACGAGTCTTTGCAGAGTAATACTGTGCAATGTCCCCTGTTGTATCGACACTATTTGATGGTCCATATTCAGGTGATACCAAGCGCATTGAAGGAAGCAACTTCGGTGCAACAACAGTTGGGGTTGGTGTTGCTGTAGGTGTTGCTGTAGGTGTTGCTGTAGGTGTTGGACTAGGTGTTGGAGTAACTGTTGCAGGAATAGTTTCAGCGGCGGCCTTTGTTATATCAAATGTCAAGAGATCCATGACTTGTTGCATGTCAGTTAAACCATCAATAATCAGCTTCATGTTTCCATAGACTCGACCTGTTGTGGCGCGTGGCTGTGTTTCTGAAGCAGGAATCGCCATTGCAGAATCTGCTGTATTTGTGTTCTTAATTGTGAATGAAACTTTTCCAGCAGCATCAGTTTTTCCAGGAACTAATAGCCCATATCCAGTTGCTGAATCTTGTGATGCACCGACCGCTTTGCCATTGACTTCCCAGGTCGCCTTTGAGCCACTGTAAGGCGCATTGACCATGAAAGAAACAGCCTTGTCAGCTGCTGGTGTCGTTCCATCAGTAGTCACCAAATAAGTAATTGTGATTGTTGATCCAGCGCCAACGTATTTGAAGAAGCTGCGTCCGCCTGCTGCGTAGTACTGACCGAGACCGTCTGATGCAAAGGTTTCATTTGCAGCGTTAAAGTCAGGGGATACATAGCGGATTGTTGGCAGTCCGGCTGCTTGAGATGAGCTTTGCCCAATCAGCCCACCAGTGAGCAGGAGCGAAAGCACTGCAACCCCACTTACTAATTTGCGTGTAATTGATATGTGCTTCATTTCCTGCTCCTTATTCCTAGTGGGTTAACCTTTAAAAACTTTTCCTACTCCGTTTACAGAGTAAAACCTAATGTAATCCACCCTCAACTGAGCCTGATTTAGGGCCGGATCTATGTACTCACCAGCGTAGGTGCCACCCATAGCCAAGTTCAAGATGAGGAAGAATTTTTGGTTGTACACCCAGCCTCTAGAACCTGTATCGGCTGAAGAGTAGGTACCAGTAACTCTTCCATCAACGATAAAGGTGAGAGAATTTTTCTTCCACTCAATTGCATAAGTGTGATAGTCGTTGGATAGCGAGTCATAATTTAAAAAGGCAGCACCCAAACCTGAACCTTGCGGTGTGGTCGGCCCATGAATGGCAGATGTTGAACGATCTGGGATATCTCCTCGGAACTCCATGATGTCGATTTCGCCGCACTCTGGCCAAGGAACTCCATCAAGTAAATCTCCACCGAGCATCCAGAATGCTGGCCAAGTACCGACGCCTTCTGGCATCTTTATGCGAGCTTCGATTCGTCCATATTGAAAACTGAGTTTGCGAGCGGTCTTTAGGCGGGCGCTCGTAAATTGACATTCAGAGCATCGGTTCAGGATGTCTTCTGTTCCTGGGACTTCGCCTACCTGCTCTGTATATTCATTTGAAATTCTGTTTGCTGTGATGACTAACCGACCGGATCCATCCATGGAAGCGTTAGCGGCCTTGTCGGTGTAGAACTGGCGTTCAGAATTTCCCCAGCCACCGCCCCCGATTTCAGCGCTCCACACCTTGCTTGAAGGGCGAGTGCCTTTTTTGCCATTGAACTCATCAGACCACAGCAGCTTGAGTTTCTTTGGGGCTGCATCGGCAACTGGATTGACCAGAAGCGATAGACCAACTGAGAGGGCAACAAAAGCGCTAGCTGGTGAAATCCACTTTGCTCTCAAGGTCATACCCTCCGTTATCTAATATTGATGAAAAACCCCTTGCGCCAAATGGCGGGAAAGGCTTAAATAGCGTACCTTGAAACCGCTTTCATGGAAACCCAAATCTGGTAGAGATTTCCTGAGAGTTTTTCACAATTTGCCAAAGGTCTGATCTCTTGAGGGAAGGTTTAAAAATGAGAAAGTCATTGAAACGAAACAGCTTTTTAGGTGCATTGGTTGCCTTAGCCGTCAGTGCAGGGGTGCTAACCGCACCAGCAAAGGCTGCAGAGCAAGTGACCCTGACAATTTGGACCTTCGGCGAAGTAATTCAGCCAGGCTTGCAGCGCGAGTATCAAAAGCTGCACCCCGAGGTAAAGATTGTTCCAATCAAGAACGATGTTGACCCGCTGCACCAAAAGACGATCTTGTCATGCCAAACAGGTGGACCGGCAGACATTATTGCTTTTGAGACTCCGTACTCAGGCTATTGGCGTACAGGCAATCGCCCAAATTGCTTCCAGGATCTTCGCAAAATGACAACATCGGACACCAATGCATCTGCTGGTGTTGCTGCAGGACAATCTGCAAATGATATTAAGAAGAATTACTTACCATGGCGCTGGGAACAAGGCGTTGCATTCAACGACAGCGTAATTGGTATCCCAACCGATGTTGGCGGATTACAAGTTGCATACCGCACTGATTTATTTAAGAAAGCTGGACTTCCAACCGATAGAGCTGCTGTCTCCAAGCTATGGCCTACTTGGGATAAATTTATTGAGACAGGCCAAAAGTATGTTTCAAAGTTAACACCTGCTGAAAAGAAATCTGGAAAAGGATTTATCGATGATGCAGGTTCAATCTATGCCGCTGTTATGAATCAAGGAACAGTGAAGTATTACCAGCCAGATGGAACAGACAATGGAAAACTGGTATACAAAACTAACCCACAAATCAAAAAGGCTTGGAATACAACAGTTAAGGCACTAAATTCAGGAATCGGTGCCCGTCTTGGCCAGTTCACCTCTGACTGGAATATTGGAATGAACAAGGGTGCAATGGCAACAATCTTGGCACCAGCCTGGATGTTGGATTACATCAAGAAGCAAGCACCAGATACCAAGGGCAAGTGGGATATTGCTGATCTTCCAGTCGGTGGAGGAAATCAGGGTGGTACGCAACTTGCGATTCCAAGTTACTCGAAGAATAAGCAAGCAGCTTATGACTTTTTAACTTGGTACTTGGCACCTGAGCAACAGTTAAAGGTTTTCAAAACTTATGGATTATTCCCTTCAACATCAGTTCTATACGATGACGCAGCATTGCTCGAATACAAGGATGAGTTCTTTAGCAATGCACCTGTTGGACAGATTTACACAAAAGGCGTCTTAAAGCTAAAGCCAATCTTTGAAGGAGAACTTCAGAGAAAGATTGACTCTACATTTGGTGCAGGCCTAGGTCGTGTTGCATCAAAGAAGATGACCTCTGACAAGTCTTACAAACTTGTTATTTCAGACATCGATAAACTCTTTAAGAACTAAAGCGTTTAGCCGATGACAATTTTTAAGGAAGGTAAGGGGCGCGCAAAGGTGCCCCTTACCCCTTGGAAAAAGAAAGAGAAAAAGCAACTTCCAGGTGTTGCATCACTAGATGGACGTTGGGGATATCCAGCTATTGCACCTTTTTTCTTAATCTTTATTGTTTTCGGTGTCGCACCAGTTATCTATTCGATCTACATTGCATTTTTCAAGTGGGATCCGCTAGGTGAATCTGAATTTAACGGGATCAACAATTTCACATTCCTTTTGCAAGACTCTGATTTTTGGATTGCCCTTCGTAACACTTTTAGTATTTGGGCTCTTTCAACTTTCCCACAGCTTGTAGTTGCGATCAGTCTTGCTGCGATTCTTCGCAATAAGAGATTAAAAGGAAAATCTTTTTGGAGAACAATTCTCTTAGTTCCAAACATCACATCTATCATCGCAATCACCATTGTTTTCCAGCAACTATTTGGTCGTGATTATGGATTGATTAACGGCATCTTAAGTCTGATTCCAGGTGTCGAGAACATTGATTTCATTGAGGGAATCATCCCGAGTCACATCCAAATTGCGACCATGATTTCTTGGCGCTGGGTTGGTTACAACACCCTGATTTTTCTTGCTTCCATGTTGGCTATTCCAGATGAGCTATACGAATCTGCATCTGTGGATGGAGCATCTAAGTGGCAGCAATTTAAGTATGTAACGCTTCCATCACTAAAAAATACAATTACATTTGTCCTTATCGTTGGAACAATTGGTGGATTGCAGGTGTTTGCCGAGCCTCAGCAGCTAAACGCTGAAGGTGGTTCAACAAAGCAATTCTTGACCTTGACTCTATTTCTTTATAACCAAGCATTCTTAAACAATAAATATGGATACGCGGCGGCTATTGGAATCGCGATCACCATTATTGTTTTGATCATTTCGGCAATCAACTTTGTGATCACTCGACGTATTTCAGGGGAGGGAAGCCGATGAAGCGCAACATCCCTAAATGGCAGAAAACCTCTAAACTTCATTATTTGATGTTGGCATTAATTACATTTCTTTCAATATTTCCTTTTTATTGGATGTTTATTGTTTCATCAAACACTGATGCAGAAATTTCAAAAACTCCCCCATCACTAGTGCCTGGCCCACGCTTTCTTGAAGTAGCAGGTAAGGTCTTAAGCGCAGAGGGTGTCTACTTTACGCAGGCGCTGACCAATACATTTATTGTGGGCATCGCAATCGCGGTAGCTCAAGTCATTTTCTCTGCCATTGCAGGTTTTGCTTTTGCAAAACTTCACTTCAAGGGACGCCAATTTTCAATTCTCTTCATTATTGCCACAATGATGTTGCCGAGCCAACTTGGAATTGTGCCTTTGTTTATCATGGCCAACAAATTAAATCTTGTTAACACTTTATACGCCTTGATTGTCCCTGCTTTGGTCACCGCATTTGGTGTTTTCTGGATGCGACAAATCATAGATGCTCAGGTTCCCAATGAAATTCTTGAAGCTGCCAGCATAGACGGAGCATCGGTTCCACGTGTCTTTTGGAGCATTGTTCTTCCAAGCATTAGACAGAGTTCATTTGTTCTCGGTCTGTTTGCATTTTTAGCCGCCTGGAATGACTACTTGTGGCCAACAATTGTTTTGCAATCTCCTGAACGATTTACATTGCAGGTAGCTCTTACTCAATTAAAGCCGTTATACGGACTGGATTATTCACTCCAGATGGGTGGTGCTTTCTTGGCAACTGCCCCATTGCTAATTCTATTTATTTTCGTCGGTCGCCGTTTAGTAAGCGGTGTTATGGACGGCGCGGTAAAAGGTTAATGTTCAATTCACAATCCACCCTAGGTAAGAAAGGCATATCAATGTCTAAATTCCGCATACACATCGGAGTCATCATTGCGATGATTCTCGCAGTTTCTCCGGTTGCTTTCTTTAGTGCAAGTGCTGCCACTGGAGGGCCAAGGGATGCAGTCATCACCTTGCAAACACCATTCCTTGATGCGACAAATACTTCGGATGCAAAAGTCAATCAGCAAATGGCTGACGGCTGGGTTGCAAAAGGTTGGTTCGGAACAGGGTTAGTTTTCCAAGTTTCATTTGCACCAGTTGGATCAACAATTAACTTGACCTATAACGTCAAAGACAAGAATGGAAAGCCTCTTGCCTTTACACGCGTTAACCTGCGCATCAACAAGGGCTACAGCGAAGCAGCATCAATCGTCGAAGTGGATGGAGTAAGAACTAAAGGCATTGACAGACCTCCATTTGACCAAGCAAATGTAATTCGCCTAACTGATGCCTTCGGTAACATCACTTTTGCACTGAAAAATTTAGATCTTGAATCATCAGCCGAACCAGAGCCAGATTCATTCACATCAAAGCCAATCTTTAGCGAAGACAAGCTAGATCGCCTTCATTCCCAGATGCTTCCAGAGGTTAATAGTGAGCCAGCAGATCACTCAGTGATTACTGAATTTCACTATTTCAAGCCGAAGACTCCAATAGTTGTTCCAGCTACTAAGCCAACAATCACCTTGGTTAGTCCAAAATTGGATGCAACAAATTCTGTAGAAAATTCAGCCAAGAACCTTAAGCAGGCGTATGCACCATTGGGCGGAGACCTTGTTGTTGTCTACAAGGTAACCGGAGATGATGGACGCCCGGTTCCTAGCAAGGTTGTTGATTTGAAAGTAAATGGTGGAAAATCAACTCTTCAGGCAACTACCGATGCTTTCGGTTATGCAGCCTTTACTGTGAAAAATACAGATACAAAACCAAATAATGCACCAGCATCAGCAACCTCTGCGATGCCAACTTCAAGTTCAGCATTTGCAACATTGGTACCTGAAATTGCAGGAACAACTCCAGCTGCCGCTCAAGGTGTTGAGTTCCATTACTACCGTGGGATCAGTTCATCTGTTGCAAAATCTGGAAAGAACTTCGTTGTTTCAGTAGCAATTGCTGGTGCTGCTGGAAAAACAGCAAGCGTTGCGGTAACTGGAGCAAAGAAAACATCGGTAAAGCTTTCTTCTGCGATGCAGGTTGTTCCGGTGAAGGTATCTGGCGGAGCTAAAACCGTAACCGTGGTTATTGATGGTAAGAGTTACACGTCAAAAGTCGTAGCTAAGTAAGGGAGTAATAAGAAATGCCAATGAAGTCTTTGCGATCTTTGTTGGCATTTCTTATTTTCTTATCACTTTTAACTGTTGGTGGAACTCATGCACAAGGAGTTTCTGCAACAGTGCCGCCTCAGATTACTTATTCAGATAATTCAGGTCTAAGTTTTCTTGCAATCCCTGCTAAATGGTCTGTTAGCCAAAAGTCCACCTATCAATGGTTTGTAAATGGGAAAGCAGCACCTGGCGGAAATAAGTTGAGCTTCAAGGCAACAGCAAAGCAAAAGAACCAAAAAATCCAGTTTAAAGAAATTGGAACTTTTGGAACTGCAGTATCTGTTGTTGGAAAAATTGGGCAAGTTATAGTCAATACAAAGCCATCGGTATCGATTGTGGATGTATTAAACAATAAGGTAACTGTGTTACCCGGTTCTTATTCGCCAAAATCAGCCAAGGTCACATTTCAGTGGTACAAAGGTCCAATTGAAATTTCAGGAGCAAAATCTTCAACCTATGTTCCAGCAGCGATAGATGAAGGTTTTCGGGTTTATGTAACTGCAAAATATAGCGCTAAAGGATTTACTGATAACACATCTGATTCAGGTGAAATCAATATCCCCGTAATTAAGCGAAACTACGTGCAAGTTTGGCAGGATGAATTCAATTTACCTGCAGGTTCTGCTCCGGATAGTTCAATTTGGGTATCCGAAAATGGAGACGGCAGTAAAGCAGCGGCTGGTGGTGGATGGGGTAACAGAGAACGCCAGTACTACATACCAACATTAGCCAAGATCACTTCTGCAGGTGCGCTGCAAATTGATGCAACGACAACTGGTGCAAACGAATACAACTGTTATTACAAAGGCCCTTGTGAATGGATTAGTTCGAAATACATTACAAAAGGAAAACTAGGATTTAAGTACGGGCGCATAGAAGCTCGAATCAAGGGTCCAGTAGGTGCCGGAACATGGGGCGCTTTCTGGATGCTCGGTGCAGATATTGATGAACGCCAGTGGCCTTGGTGTGGTGAAATTGATGTGACTGAATTGGTAGGAAAGTCACCTAATACTGCCTATGGTTACTTGCATGGTTTGTTGTCAGGTGGATTTGGTGGGCGCGGAACAACTGTTGATATGCCAAACGGCTTCGCCGATGAATATCACACCTACGCCGTTGATTGGTTGCCGGATAGCATCGATTGGTACGTCGATGGCGTGCTTTTTGGTAGTCAACAAAAGAAGGACAAAGACTGGGTTTTTGATCACGAATTTTATTTAGTGATGAATCTGGCCATGGGAGGAAACCTTGGCGGGCCAATTGAATCTGGACTAAAGCAGGCTAATATCAGTTTTGATTGGATCAGGTTCTCAACGATTAACGGTGTTGGAGAAGTCTTTAAGCGTTAATGCAAAATTAGTTCGCCAACTCCATCAATTGAAAAGTACTTAATTGATTTTACTTGCAGCTCTGCATTTTCTAACTTTTCATCGACTTCACCGGCAAACCAACCCCCAATGGCAAGATTGATGATCAAGTAGAACTCTTGATTGAACGGCCAAGGCTTTCCTTGGGCTACAACCCCTTCGCTATTGATTCTGTTGTAACAAAGGTCATCAAAGAACCACTCAATGTAATCAGCTGTCCAGTTGATGGCATAGGTGTGGAAATCATTGGCTAACTCATTTGCGGATTGAATAATTTTTGTTAAACCATTTTCACCAAAGTACCCATCGGCGTGAATTGTTCCTTGTACCTGAAAAGGGTGGGCACCTGTGTTTTCTAAGATATCAATCTCACCGCAATGTGGCCAGGCAACGCCATCTAAGAGATTTGATCCCAATAACCAAAGTGCTGGCCATGTACCAACCCCGCTTGGCATTTTTGCGCTAATTTCGATTCGACCGTATTTGAATCCAATTTTTTTAGCGGTATGAATTTTTCCACTCGTCCATTCAGCTGGACCGTAGTAACACTCTATTCCAGAATTTGAGTCAACCCGTTGGGCGCTGATAATCAAATTCTCGTCGATGCTGACAGAATCCTTGGTGTAATACTCGCGCTCGTGATTACCCCACCCCACCAGACCTACAGCTGAGCCATCACCCAAATCGAAATTCCAGGTGTCCTCTGATAGTTGGCCACCATGGTGGTCTGCAAACTCTTCAGACCATAAAAGCGATTGTGCGGGCCCCTTGACCATGATCATCCCCTAATATCTCGAACCTGTTTAGGCTACAGTACTGCGTATGAAACCGCTTTCAGCAAACCATGAGGGCGTTTCTTTATCACCAGCACAAAGGTTTTGTTTTAGCTTTTTGATCTTTAAAGATTGGATATTCGCGAAATGACATCACGCTTTCCAGAAGATTTCACCTGGGGGACTGCAACAGCAAGTTATCAAATTGAGGGTGCATTTGATACCGATGGCCGTGGTGCGAGTATTTGGGACACATTTTCAAAGACCCCTGGCAAAGTTGTAAATGGGGACACCGGAGACAGAGCATGTGATCACTACAACCGATTTGATGAAGACATTGCAATCATGAAAGAGCTTGGTGTTAGTGCATATCGTTTCTCAATTGCTTGGCCTAGATTATTTCCCAACGGTGATGCAAAAAGAGAAGAGCGTGGATTTGATTTCTACAATCGTTTAATTAACGCATTAATTGCTGCGGGAATTGAACCAATGGTTACTTTGTATCACTGGGATCTACCGCAAGCACTTGAAGATAAAGGTGGATGGGCTAATCGCGAAATTGTTACTTCATTTGAAAATTATGCGACATCGTGTGCCGAAGCTTTTGGTGATCGCATTACAACTTGGATCACGATTAATGAGCCATGGTGTGTTTCATGGCTTGGCTATTCAAATGGTGTTCACGCACCAGGTAAAAAAGATTTCAACTTAGCTGTTGCAGCTAGCCATCACACCGCTCTTGCCCATGCCGCTGCTACACGAGCAATTAAAAAGGCTCGACCTAACGCTACTGTGGGTTTAACGGTCAACATGAACAACATTCATAACGAGTCTCCTAATGATCAAGAGGTTGTTGATTTTGCAGCCCTAAATGATTCAAATTTAAATCGCTGGTGGATTGATGCGCTGACGACCGGTAAGTATCCGCAAAACCTTGTTGATTGTTATGGACAAATGCTGAGCCAAGTTGTGCTTCCAGGTGATGAGCAACTGCTGATTGCAGCTCCTGACTTTTTAGGTATTAATTATTATTGTGATGGTTTTGTGCGTTCGCCACGGCCTGAAGACAAGCCGGCCATCGAAGGTGGATTTATGCCATTTCCTCAGCGCGTAGATGGTTCAGCACCTAAACACTTGGCTGATGATTTAACTGCAATGGGTTGGGTGGTAACTTCTGAAGGAATTGGCAACTTAGTTAAGCGTGTTCACAAAGATTGGCCGCAAATTCCTTATTTAGTTATCACAGAAAATGGTTCGTCTTACGATGATGTCAAAGTCAATGGTGAAGTATTAGATATCAAACGTACAGATTATTTGGTAGCACATCTTCGCTCACTTCAAAGTGCGATTGCAGAGGGAGCTCCAGTCAAAGGATATTTCGCATGGTCACTGCTTGATAACTTTGAATGGGCCGAAGGCTATGCAAAGCGCTTTGGAATTGTTTATGTTGATTATGAAACTTTTGAACGAACCCCAAAGATGAGCTTTAAGAAGTACCAAGAAATTATTAAAGCTAATTCTGCTATTTAGTCCCTGAAGATTCACGCTTGATAAGTTTTACATCTAAGACCTTGTCGTGAACTTCTTGTCCATCAAGTATTGCTAAAAGGCTTTGGGCAACTTGTGCGCCTAATTCTCGAATTGGTTGCCTAATCGTTGTGATTGAAGGATCATTTCGACTGGCAACAGGTGAGTCATCAAATCCAACAACTTTTACCTTGCCAGGTACTGAAATCCCGTTTTGTAGCAAAACATTTATTACACCTACCGCCGAAAGATCATTACCTGCAAACACCCCATCAAATTTAACTTTTCTCTTGATGAGTTGACGGACCAAAGCCTCTGCTTTTGATTGGGTGTAATCACCATGAATAATCAGATCATCATTGAGTTTAAACCCAGCACTTCGCATCGCTTTTTCATAACCATCAAGGCGATCTCGACCAGACTGTAACTTCAAGTCTCCGGTGATGGTCACAATGTTTTTGCATCCAGAATCAATTAAATGCTTGGTTGCTAAATACCCACCTTTTATATTGTCCACATCCACGTAGGGATATTTTGTTGATCCACCAAGGTCGCCGCCAAAGACAATCGCCAGCTTTGGATCAAGCATTTTTTCAAAACTCTTCAATGGGCGGTGCCAGCTAAAGATTGCCAAACCATCCATTTGGCCAGCCTGCAGGGTAGAAAAAAGTGAGTCTTCGGTACCGCTCTTGGGTCTAATGAGAATCAGGGGATGAAGTCCGGCATCGGTGATGGCAGCTGAAAAACCCTGAACGACCTGTCCCCAGAAGGGGTTGAGAAAAAACTCCTCTCCAGACTCCTCCATGAGTAAGGCGATTAAGCCACTGCGTCCCCCGGCTAACCGTCGCGCTGTTGAATTAGGTGTGAAGTGGAATCGAGCAACAGCCTTTCGAACGGCCCTTTCCTTCTCGGGTGAGACTTTAGCCGTTCCATTGAGAACTCGAGAGACGGTGGCAGGGCTCACCTTTGCTGCCCTTGCCACCTGGTCGATGGTGACCTCAGCACGTAGGGTTATATCGTTCCTATTGGCCATTGTTTCTTAAGTGTAACGGTCCAGGAAACTTTCTCCCCGCTACAAGGACCCGGTTCACTGTCAGGCCCTACCGAGGCTGTCCCACCTCAAAAGGGCCGTCAGACATGCTCAAACCCTCAATCACTACTTTACTCTTGCCTACCCCGTAGACTAGAGACATGATTCCGGCAGGCTTGTTTTTGCTGCCATTCGGCGAAAGCCCTGCTACGTATTCCCCCACCTAAACTCAATTCACACTCAACCTAAACATCTATCCACCTAGACACCAACAGATCCTATATCTGCCCCGTTGATCACCAATATGTCTCAAAAAAGTTTCCACAAGGGCACAACATTTGGCCCCCAGCGGTGTCTTAACTATTAGAGGGCAAGACGTTGCCTTCATTATGAAACTCGCGGGAGTTACACAAATGGCACTATTGAAGTCGAAAGCGGCGAAAGCAGCTGCAGCGACCGATGCCGCCCGCATTTTGAGCGTAAATCCCGCAGAGACGCTCGAATCTACAACAACACCAGGTGCAACAGCTGATTGGTCTATCGCACAACTGTCATCAATCTACACACAGCATCGTACGCAGTTAGTCTCACAGGCACGCCGCATCACCCGCGATGAAGCAGAGGCCAACGAGGTCGTTCAGGAAGCATTCTTGAAGTTCATGCTTGCAGCCCCCGACCTAGATTCAGCTGATCGCGCGATTGCATACCTACGCACCTCAGTGAACAACCTTGCGCTGAACGTAATCCGCGCTCGCGGTGCTCGTCCAAACTTGGTAGCAATTGATGCAGATACAACTCAGGAGCGTCTAAACGAGATCGCATCTGAAAACCACATCGATCTTGATACCACCATAACGGCTGCAGAAGATGCCGCGATTATCCGCGAAGCACTCTCTCGCCTGACCTCTGACCAGCGCACAGCACTTGTTATGTGGGAAATGGAAGGCCGCAGCACGGATGAGATTGCAACTGCGCTTAACACAAGCCCAGCAAATGTTCGCCACATTTTAGTTCGCGCTCGCAAGTCAATGGTTCGTGTTCTCGATGAGTGGATTGTTGATGAAAAGACTGGCCTGACAGCACTTAACGCTCTTTCAACAACTTACAAGAAGTCTGTTGAACTTGCCCAGAAGTCATCCAAGGCTGCACTTTCACTTCTTCTTGTTTTTACAGCTTTCCTTGGCTTCAACTCAATGACTGGAAATGAAAGCCCAGTACTGCCAATTGTTGCTCAAGTTGAAACAGAGTCTTCACCAATGTCTCCTGTTGCACCTTCAGCTTCTGCAACGGCAACCGCTAAGGCACAAGCTGCAGCAACAGCTGCTGCAAAGAAGGCTCAGCAAGCAGCGATCAACGCAAAGATCGCAGCACTTTCATTCTTTGGTCTTGATAACAACGGAGTCCCAACAACCTTCTCAGTAACTGATGAAAAGGGAGCATTTGGTAAGGCTCGCGTTACTAAGGGAATTTCAACCGCTGGAACATCAGGCATCTTGATCAACAACCAATTCATCACAGGTTCTGTTGGTCCAAACGTTCTTATCGATCAGCTAATCACAATCGACGCAACTGGTACTAACTACAGCATCAACAACATCAACGTTGGTTTTGCTGGAAACTGGAACTCAGTTGAGATCAACTCAGTTGATACCTCTATCGAGCGCCTTGCCAATGGTCAGTACTTGATCACAGCAACAGCCACCATCGGCTATTTGAAGCCATCTAACTTTGCGATCCCAACTGGTTTACGCGGCTACGACCTAGCTGACGCACCAGCGAAGATCACAACACGAGTTCTTCTGAACTCTGGCAAGACCACCATCCTCGCGCAAGCGGTCCAGGTGGTGAATAAAAACTAAATAGGTTTCCTCGCCGCGTCCGGATACACGGTGGGGAATTTGGTGAATCAGCACGTGCGATTCATCGAAACGGGTAATATAGGTCTTCTCATGACATATGAGAGGGCACTTGTTACCTAAGCCAAGCGCAGGAAGTTCCTGTTCTTGACTAATCGAAAGGAAACAAATGTCTACAAAGACAACTTTCAAGCGCATCGCGCTTGTTGCTGTTGCTACTTTGGGGCTCGGAATGATTTCCGCGGCACCTTCTAAGGCAGCAGGATTGGCAAGCGATGTGGTGACACTAGGTACACCATCTGCGACTGCAACAATCGATGCAGCAACTACTTCAAGTGTAACTTTGACAGGCTACTGCGTAGCTGCCGGTGATCTTGGTGTTTATGCTATCTACATCAAATCTGTTCCAACATCTGGTACAGGCACAGTCGGTCCACTTCTCATGACAGCATCA
>Ga0315907_10003162_pt1 | contig 19760 bp, 20 predicted proteins | sample LakEriMetagenome_3_FD_203525 | JGI IMG/M metagenome (GOLD analysis project Ga0315907, IMG submission 203525) | Freshwater fungal communities from buoy surface, Lake Erie, Ohio, United States - Buoy 12 MA123 | ecosystem: Environmental > Aquatic > Freshwater > Lake > Lake biofilm | place: USA...
CCAATATGCGGAAGAAATACCGCCGTTGAATATGGCCACTCTTTAATATATTTTTTATTGGCTTCAATTGAATTGGCGGTTTGTGCTTCAATTGGATATCCTGCAGCCAGTTCCATAGCTGGCTTTAATACTTGTTCTAGGCTCATCGTTCCATATTCGGCAAGAATAAAACAGAGACCGCCTGGTGTACCCGGTGTAACCGCTGCCAATGGTCCATACTGAGGTGGATATTTGTAGCCTTTACTCTGATAGAAGGCAGCAGTAGCTCCTGTAGGAGCCACGCCTAAAGCATTAATAGAAATTACTTTTTTGGTTTTGGGATTATAAATAATTGCCTGTGTCTCTCCACCCCAGCTCAACACATCCCACATGGTACATGTAGCAGCTAGCATTGCGCAAGAAGCATCTACTGCATTGCCACCCTGATTGAAGATAGTTGCACCGGCTGTTGCTGCCAGAGGCTTACCGGTTATAGCCATCCAATTTTTTCCATGGAGCACTGGTTTTTGCGTACCCTGTGCAAATGCTGATAAACTGATCAGCATTATGATACTGAATATACTCGTTCTCATATTATACATAACATTATACATTCAGGATTTGTTTATTGATATGAACGCGCATTTCATTGTGATAACCAGCTGCAACTTCACGGGCTTTTTCGGCAAAATCTGTACCTGAAGAAGCGTATAGTATAGCGCGACTGGCATTAACCAATATGCCTATATCTTTATTCATCGCTTTGGAGGATATTTCTTCTAAACTTCCCCCCTGAGCCCCAACGCCTGGAACCAGTAAGAAATGGTCTGGAATGATCGAACGAATATTGACAAATTCATCCGCTTGGGTAGCACCCACTACAAACATTAAATTTTCTGTAGTTCCCCAAGTAGATACAGTTTCTAATACGCGCTCATATAATTTTTTCCCACCTGTATCTTGTAATTCAAAATCATTCGCTCCTTTATTAGACGTTAAACCCAAAACTATGGTCCACTTGTCAACATATTCAAGAAAAGGCTTAATGCTATCCTCTCCCATGTAGGGAGCAATGGTGATAGCATCAGCTTTTATAACATCAAAAAAAGCTTTGGCATATTGAGTGGAAGTATTACCGATATCGCCTCGTTTTGCATCAGCTATAATGAGGTGTGTAGAGGGAATATACGCAACCGTTCTCTCCATAATCGCCCAGCCTTTTGCGCCCAATGCTTCATAAAAAGCTGTGTTGATCTTATAACTCACACAATGATCTAGTGTAGCATCTATGATCTGTTTATTGAATTCATAGATACCATCTGCATGTGATTTTAAATGACCAGGCAGCTTATCTGGATCAGTATCTAACCCTACACATAGATAAGTCCCCTTTAATTTTATTTCACGTATGAGTGATGTTCTATTCATAACAAATCATTTAAAGCCTGGGTAAAATTCCGGATTTCAGTAAAAGTATTGTATAATGGAACAGGTGCTAACCGAATAACATTTGGTTCTCTCCAATCTACGATTATTCCCTTATCTATTAAAGCATCATAAATTTTTCGGCCATTTTCAGGAAAATAAAGAGAGAGCTGCGCTCCCCTATAATCTTTTGGAGTTAGTATTTTGAATACTGGCTTTATCTGCAAAATCTCTTGTAAAAGATCCCAAAGTAAATCCTGCATTTTTCTTTGCTTATGTTGAAGATTACCCCAGCCGGCTTCCTTAAATAGATCTAGTGATGCTTGCAAACTTGCATATAAAATTATAGAAGGAGTGGACAGTTGCCATCCTTCTGCAGATAAAACGGGTACAAACCCTTTTTGCATCTTGAATCTGGTTTCTTTATCATATCCAAACCAACCGGCAAATCGATGAAGTTCTAAATTCCGATGATGACGTTCATGGATAAAGACTGCCCCTACTCCACCAGGTCCTGCGTTTAAATATTTATAAGTACACCAGGCTGCAAAATCAATATCCCACTTATGAAGGTCGAGTCGAATATTTCCTGCTGCATGAGCCAGATCATAACCTATTCGGATATTATGTTTTCTGGCAACCGCAGCTATACGATCCATTTCCAACACTTGCCCTGTATAATAATTGACGCCCCCTAAAAAGATTAAAGCCAGTTCATCTGCATTTTCCTCAATAGCCTTAATAATATCATCGGTTTGAAAAAGCATTCCATCCCCTCTCGGAGCCATTTCTATGATCACGTCATCTGGAGAAAGACCAAGATGTTTTACATGTGTCTCCAACATATACTGATCACTTGGAAATGCCTTTTGTTCACATAATATTTTCCGCTTTTTACCTGCTGGCCTATAAAAACTCACCATTAATAAATGAAGATTGACGGTGAGTTGATTCATTATACTGATCTCAGATGGTTTAGCCCCTACTAACTCCGACATGGTTCCAATCAACTTTTCATGATACGACAACCATGGTGAATCACCCATGAAAAATCCTTCTACACCGTACTGCTCCCATTGTTTCAATACCGTATCAATGTATTGCCGAAGGGAACGAGGTTGCAATCCTAATGAGTTCCCTAAAAAATAAATCTGATCACCATCCATCTTTGGAGGAATCAAAAATTGTTGCCGAAAAGATGAAAGCTCATCTGCAGTATCTAAAGCTTCTGCATTGCATGTATTGAGTTTACTCATATTGATCCAGTTCTGCCCCCGTCAACAGGTATGCTTGTTCCATTCACATAAGATGCAGCAGGAGATGCAAGAAATGCGGCTACGGCAGCAATTTCATAGGCTTCTCCAAATCTGCGAGCAGGTACTTCTTTTTCCATTTGGGCAGCTACTTCTTCAAATGATACTCCTTTTTTCTGGGCGATATGTTCGATCAGTTTTCGTAGCCGCGCAGTTTTGGTAAAACCTGGCAAAATATTATTCACCGTTATGCCAAATTGCGCTACTTCATTAGACCATGATTTGGCCCAAGAAGCAACAGCACCACGTATGGTATTGGAGATACCCAGATTATCCAAAGGAATTCGAACAGATGTGGAGATCACATTGATTATTCTTCCATAACCGGCTTCCCGCATTGATGGCAAGCAAGCTTGTGCCAATATCTGATTACATACGATATGTTGTTCAAAATATTTGACAAAATCGTTTGGTACAGCCTCCATAATTTCACCAGCAGGAGGTCCTCCGGTATTATTTACTAGAATGTGAACGGGGTATGATGATAGATGGTTTTGTATAGCATTCTCAACCTGCTGCGGTTCACTAAAATCTGCAACCAGATAATTATGTTGTTGATCAAATACATAATCGAGCTCTTTTAGTGCATTTTGCAAAGCCTCTTCATTTCTTGCTATGAGGGTGCAAGTAGCGCCAAGTTTCGATAGCTGCTTAGCTATATCTAATCCTATACCTTGGGTGCTTCCACAGATAAGTGCAAATTTACTTGCCAAAGACATTTCCATTTTCCAAAACTACGGAAGATGTTCAAGTTTACTCAATTAAAACTTGATTTCCTTTTCTATTTCCTTAACCCATTTGAGGTATTCAAAACCGGAAGGATGAAGTCCATCAGGTGCTACTAAAGATGTATCCATCAAAGCGTTTCGGCTACCTGCCGTGATCGCTGCATATTTTGTATGATAAGCTACTGAAATCCTCTTATTTACCGCATTGAATGCATCAATTTCCAATGAAATCTTCTCCCGGTCACGATCTTTAGCAAAAGGAGTGGCTCCCCAATCCGGTATGCTCACCACAACAACTCGTTCGGGTTTGTTTCCAGCAAATGCTATAGCCAATTTAAGTAGTTCCTCAAATTCTTTTGCATACTCCTCAACAGATCGTCCTCGGTATTGATTATTTACGCCAATTAATAAGGTTACCAGATCATATTGAGGAAGCAGTTTCGTCTTTTCAATCCCATTTAATAACTCATTCGTAGTCCAACCTGTTTTGGCTACAATTTCTGGTGCATAAAAAAAAATACTTTTACTCCGCATTTTTTGCACCAGCTGATAAGGGAAATTATCATATACAGGGACGGATTCGCCAATGGTATAGGAATCGCCTAATGCTAAATATGAATACATTCTATGCTGCGCAGCAGAATCCATGGTAAACAACATAATTAATATCAGAAAATATTGCCGCATTCAGACAGTCTATCTTCTTCCTCCCCCTGGCATATTCCCTTTAAACAACTGGAACTTTGTGGGCATTTCTTTTACTGGCCACAACCCATTTGAAAGATTAATATCTGCTGTTTGTTTATTGGGATCAAGTGATATGGATTCAACTTCTTTTTCCTTCTTAAATACTTTCTTGAATTGATTTTCATTACTCATCCAAACTCCAACTGGAACCTTCTCCACCTCTTTTGATCCATCTTTAAAAGTCCACTCAATAAAAACCGGCATGATCATCCCACCTTTATTGGAAAAAGTCAATTCATAAAGGTTGATATCTTTACCATTTACCTGTTCAGCCGATTTTGCCCACTTAACAGAATCCAATGAAATATCTACAGGATCAGTTCCAAAAAACCAGCCTCGCCAGAACCAATCCAGATCAAATGCACTGGCATCTTCCATGGTACGGAAAAGATCTGCAGGTGTTGGGTGCTTAAATGCCCATCGACGTGCATATTCACGGAAAGAGAAATCGAAAAGTTCTTTACCCATTACGGTTTCGCGAAGAATATTCAACCCAGTTGCTGCTTTGGCATAGGCATTAGATCCCACATTAGATACCGCATCACCCTTTGTCATAATTGGCTCCAACCGATCTTTCGGCAAACTCATATAATCTGTGATATTGGGAATTGGTCCACGGCGTGAGGGATAACCAGGTTCAAATTCCTGCTCGGATAAATACTGGCAAAATGAATTCAAACCTTCATCCATCCACCACCACTGACGTTCATCGCTGTTCACGATCATTGGAAAGAAATTATGTCCTACTTCATGTATAATCACACTGATCGCCCCATTTCGAAGTGCTTGAGTATAATTTCCATCTTTATCCGCGCGGCCAAAATTCATGGCCAACATTGGATATTCCATACCAATGGCTGCTTCCACAGATTGGGCTACTGGATATGGGTAAGGAATGGTGTATTTGGAATATGTTTTCAAAGTATGCTCTACTGCACGAGTAGAATATTTACGGTAAATAGGATAAGCCTCTTTACCATAGAAACTCATACACATCACTTTCTTCCCTTCGATATTGGTTGCTTTTGCATCCCACACTAAGCGTCGAGATGTATTGAACGCGAAATCTCTTACATTATTGGCTTCAAAAATCCACGTCTTTTTACCGGTTTTTTTGGTCTTTGAATTTTCAATGGCTTCTGCCAGGGTGATTACCTCAATAATGGTATCAGAAACGGTTGCTTTCTGATAACGCTGTAATTGAGTAGGAGTAAGCACCTGGGCGTAGTTCTTACATTCGCCAGTTGATGCTACCACATGATCTTCCGGAACAGTGATCTTCACTTTATAATTCCCAAAAGTTAAAGCGAACTCAGAGCCTCCAGTGAATTGGAGATGCTGCCATCCTTGAAAATCAGAATATACTGCCAATCTTGGGAAGAATTGGGTGATGGAATAGAGATTGTTAGCGTCTTCTGAAAAATGCTCAAATCCGCCTCGGTCGCCCTGCGCTTTTTCATTTAATTTATAATTCCACTTTACATTAAAAACGAATTTCTGACCTGGCTTTAATGGCGTGGGCAGATCAATGCGCATCATGGTTTGATTGATCGTATAATTTAACTTTTTGCCGGTCAAACCATCTGTAAGTGAAGTAATGTTTACACCCAATCCTTCCAAACGAGCATTTTCAAGCATTTTCAAATAATTCTCGCTAACCAGGTTAGGAAGACCTCCTGTTTTAGTTCTATTGGCTTCACTCATTTTATGGTGAAAGTTTTCATCCACTTGTAACCAGATATAGGACAAAACATCCGGAGAATTATTAAAATAGGTAACGGTTTCTGCTCCGGTAAGTATATTGTTTACTTCATCCACGTCAACAACAATATCATAATCCGCACGCTGCTGCCAGTATTTCGGGCCAGGTGCTCCTGAGGCTGTTCTATATTCATTGGGATCCTGAAGCAAGTAATCCAATTGCTCAAAGCGATTACCATGGTTACTTCCCGGATTATGATCTTGGGAAAAACCTAAAACTGGTCCGGCTAAAAGAATCGTGGCTACCAGAAAATTTCTCATGTTCTTGATATATTTTGATTGGGAAGAATAAAAATAGTAAAAATTAGCTTACGTCATTAGTGATGAGTCGAAGGGATGCGTTCCCAAGCCATTAGTAACGCTTTTAAACAAATAATAACAGACACGGTATTAATCCACCAGCTGCGTTTAATACCTGTTTTCACCACTAATGCTCCAAGAACCAGTACTATGCTTACCACCAGAATCTGGCCAATTTCCAAGCCTATATTGAAACTGAATAAACTCCAACCTAAACTTTGACCCTCAGTTATTCCGAAACGTATGGCATTAGCATAACCAAGGCCATGAATAAGACCAAAACCCATGGCCATAATATAGTGCATGTTCTGGGATAACCTATCATCTACCTTCCATAGATTGGAAAGGGCAGTCAGAATGATGGTTACGGGGATCAAGAACTCCACCCATTTATTACCGAATTCCACGTATCCAGTAACGGTTAACCATAGGGTTAATAAATGGCCTATAGTAAATGCAGTTACCAGTATCACTACCTGGCGCCACTGATCTAATTGAAAGATTACTGCTAAAGCAGAAATAAATAGAATGTGGTCAAGAGCATCCCAACTGATTATATGCTCCCACCCTATGCGAAAAAATAATGAAAAATCCTGCATACCTATAAAAGTCGCAAATTTGTGGAAATACTAATTACCGATCATGTATTTATTATTATATATCTTTTTCTGGGTACACCCTTTTTTTATGAGCGTTACGGAAGCGGAATACAATGCTAAAGAAAAAAGCATTGGTATTTCTGTAAAATTATTCAATGATGACCTCGAAGCTACACTTAGAAGAAATTCAGGACAAAAAGTAGATATCCTTCAAGGTGAAAAAGCAACGAATATTAAACATTTACAACAGTATTTCACCAAACATTTTAAGTTATCATCAGAAAATAAAACGATCAATTATTCGATATTAGGATATGAAAAAGAGGATGATGTAGTCTATGTTTTTATTGAGGCTCTTAATGTTCCCCCAATCCGGCAAATTCAGATAGATTCTGATATTTTATATGATCACGATAAAGGACAGATCAATCTTATTCATTTCCGGCAAAACGGAAAAAGAGAATCACAAAGATTAACCTTTCCTGATAGTAAGGTGATTTTCAAGTGGTGATTAGCTGAATACCTGTACTACTTTTGTTGCTTCCAGTTTTGCATTTCGCATACTGATACTCCGTACAGCATTATTAGCAAACTCACTGAATGCAGCTTTTGTGATTTCATCATTTGATTCCATCAATGGTACTCCAGAATCCCCGCCTTCACGAATGCCCTGTACCAAGGGAATCTGACCCAAAAAAGGTAAATCGAATTGATCAGCTAAACGTTTACCTCCTTCCTTACCAAAAATGTAATATTTATTATTGGGTAATTCAGCCGGAGTGAACCAGGCCATATTTTCAACAAGGCCTATTATCGGAACATTGATCTGAGCCTGGCCAAACATGGCAATAGCTTTTTTAGCATCCGCCAAGGCAACGTCCTGAGGAGTAGTTACCACAATTGCTCCTGTTACCGGTACAGTTTGTACCATGGTCAGATGAATATCTCCTGTACCCGGAGGCATATCGATCACCAAATAATCCAGATCCTCCCAAAGAACTTCAGTCACAAATTGCCGAATTGCAGAACTTGCCATCGGACCACGCCATACTACAGCATTTTTTTCATCAACTAATAACCCAATACTCATCAATTTGATCCCATACTTCTCTAAAGGAACGATCATATCTTTTCCATCGTGATGGGTCATTAAAGGACGTTCACCCCTGATGCCAAACATAATGGGTACACTTGGACCATAAATATCTGCATCCATTAACCCAACTTTTGCACCTTGCTTGGCCAGTGCCAAGGCTAGATTTCCCGAAACTGTGGATTTACCGACACCTCCTTTACCGCTTACCACCGCAATGATATTTTTAACTTTAGACAGGATTGCTTTTGCATCCTCCCTATTACTGGTTGTATTGGCCGTAAACTTTACCTCTACTTCGGCATGAGCTGATACGTGATCTTGAATAGCCTTGATACAATCCCTTTTCATCAACTCTTTAAGCGGACAAGCTGGTGTAGTAAGCACGATCACAAAACTCACCTTGTTACCACTTATCTGAATATCCTGAATCATATTCAGCGTCACCAGGTCTTTTTTAAGATCTGGTTCCTGAACGTGACGGAGTGCCTTTAATATATCCTGGCTTGTCATATGCAATAATTTGTTAAAGAAATTAAAGAGTCCGCAAAGTTAACCATTCAAGGCCTTACTTTGTTTATTGGAGACATGGATGTAAATTGCCGGTTCATGAAAAATGTTTTACGCTTCATTCTTTTAATTGCCCTACCCTTAACCCCCGGAGTAGCAAAAGCACAATTCGAATCCTTCAAAGACTCTGTGGTACAGCTATATGGCGTAGTGATGACAGCCGACAGCCTGCGCGGACTTCCTGCAGTAAGTGTCATTGAAAAGAATAGTGGTAGAGGTACCATTACAAATGCCCAGGGTGTATTTTCAATTGCCGTATTAAAAGGGGATAAAATTGAATTTACATCTGTAGGCTATAAACCCAAAACCATTATCATCCCTCGTGACCTCCAGGGCAATCAATATAGTGTAATTCAGCTGATGGTAACCGATACCGTTTACCTCCCAGCTACCATCATAAAACCTCGTCCAACCCGAGAACAATTTGAACGCGACTTTATAGCCACCGCTGTTCCAGATGATGATATTGAAATAGCCCGTCGAAATACCGAAGAAGCCAAACGGAACATTTTAGCCAGAAGCCTTCCCTCTGATGGTCGTGAAGCCACCAATTTAGGATTGAAACAAGGTGCGCAGAGAATGTATTATAATGGCCAAAATCCGCCGCAGAATATCTTTAATCCGCTTGCCTGGGGAGAGTTTGTAAAAGCTTGGAAGAGAGGTGACTTTAAGAAGAAATAATGGACTAATTGCTGGTTTGCTAATACTTGTAAAATCCTTCCTTAGCTTTTACCCCCAATTTACCAGCAGCAACCATATTCACTAATAAAGGACATGGAGCGTATTTTGGATTTCCAAAGCCTTCATGTAAAACGCGTAAAATAGCCAAACAAACATCCAATCCAATAAAATCAGCCAATTGCAATGGCCCCATAGGGTGAACCATTCCCAATTTCATTACCGTGTCTATTTCTTCTTTGCCTGCCACTCCTTCATACAATGTATAGATCGCTTCATTGATCATCGGCATTAAAATTCTATTGGCTACAAAACCAGGATAATCGTTAACTACACATGGTACTTTATCAAGCTGCTTAGATAAATTCACAATCCCTTCGGTAACGATATTTTCTGTAGCATATCCATTGATCACCTCTACTAATTTCATTACTGGAACAGGATTCATGAAATGCATACCGATCACCTTTCCTGGTCGCTTCGTTACCGCAGCTATTTTAGTTATTGAAATTGATGATGTATTGGTGGCCAATATTGCTTCAGGATTTGCAAACTCATCCATTTCACGAAATATAGACAACTTGATCGCTTCATGTTCAGTTGCTGCTTCTATGATAAGATCGGCTGTTTTTACACCGGCTTGTATAGAATTATAAGTAGAAATATGTTGAAGTGCCTTATCCTTTTGCTCTACAGAAAGTATTCCCTTAGCTACCTGACGATCGAAATTTTTATTAATAGTAGTCCATGCTTTTTCCAGCTGTGAAGCAGATACATCAATCAAGGATACCTGAAAACCATATTGAGCAAACACATGTGCTATACCATTTCCCATGGTACCTGCACCAATAACACTGATTTGTTTCATACGGTAAAATTAATTAAACATCTAATTCGATATGCCTTTATTTGCTTATTCAAAATAATCCAAGACGTTACCAAATTCATACTTTGAATAAATTACCCATTTTACTACTATCAACGATAAGATAAAAGTAAAATAGCGATTACAGATAAGAATATCCCGGTCCAATTCAACTTACTTAATTTTTCACGAAATACATAAAATGCCACAATGGTACTAAACAACACTATTCCAATATTCACAACAGGCATCACAAATGAAGCCCTTCCAGCATATTGATCTAAGGCTATCATCAAAGTCTGAATAGAAAAATAATTAGGAATGCCAATAGTAATACCCGCTAACACAGCACGCCAACTGAACAGATCTTTTTTAGTGACAAACTGATATAATAAAATCATGATTCCAATCAATCCTGCCACACTAAATGTGAGAATCAAATAGGCATCTTTATTAGAAACATTAAGAAATGTACGTTCCGTATAGGTTATCAATGTATCCAACATGCCCGATCCAATAAATAGAATTATAGGAATAAATAATTTCGGTCCATGTATTACTGGCAATGATGAGTCATCAATTTGCTTATGAGGCCAACAGGTTAAGGCTACTGCTGCTAATGCTAATATTATTCCAACATTATTCACCCATGTAGCGGAGTCTCCATAAAAATATGTAGCAAATAAAAAGGGTACGATCAATGATAATTTATTGGTTACAGAAGCAATAGCCACACCCATTTTTCTTGTTACATAGGCAATTAGATTAAAAAGAGCAATAAACATCGAACCCATCAATAAAGACCATGGCAGCCATTTTTCACCATCCCTTATCGAATGAATGGGGTAATGTCCATTCACGATGGATCCTACCACAACACATGTAAGGTAATTGAAAACGATTCCTTGAAATGATGAAATATTTAAACGTTGCCATACTTTGAATGCAAGAGTAAGATATGAAGAGAGAAAAATAGAAAATATTATGAAGATCATACTTGGCGATACGTTGTTATAACATCAGAACCTAAACTTATTTCATCTACTTTAAAAGCATCAGGTAATGCCGGGGCAGTCAATCCACGTGGAGAGAGCATATCCTTATTGGTTGTAATTCTGATCTCATCCCACAAACCAGCTTCTATAAAGGACTGCAATAATAACACCCCACCTTCTACCAGCACACTTTGCAATTGTACATTAAAAAAAGCCTGTACAATCTGATGCACCAGACTTGATCCTCTTGAAACTTGATACAGGTAAAGATTTTCCTGCTCCTCATGCCTATGGGTATTGAAAACAATGGTTGGAGAGCGTCGATTAAATAATTTAAGATGAGAAGGCAATCGAAGATCCATATCTACAACTGCACGAACCGGATGTCTGCCCGACCATAATCTGGTTGTCAATGCGGGATCATCTAATAAAGCCGTATTGGTTCCCACTAGAATAGCCGACTCTTCACTCCGCCATTTATGAACCAACCGATTGGTGAGATCCCCAGAAATCAACAACCGCTCTTCCGATGGTCCAGCTACTTTAAGATCAGCGGTTTGCGCCCATTTAAGCACTATATAAGGTCTTCCTTCTGTATGGAAGGTCAGGAAACGTTTATTCATTTCAGCACAAGCATTCGCTTCAACTCCAGTGATCACATCAATCCCAGCTTCTCGAAGTCTCTCCACACCTTTTCCATTTACATCCGCAAATGGATCCAGGTTTCCGATAACCATTTTCTGAATGTTATGATCAATGATTAAATCTGTGCAAGGAGGTGTTTTACCAAAATGAGAACAGGGCTCCAGGGTCACATATAATATGGAAGTGGATATCAGCGCTTTATCCTGTTCTTTTACCGAGTTTATGCAATTAACCTCAGCATGGGCCTCCCCATACGTTTCATGCCAACCTTCGCCAATTATTCTGCCATTATGCACCAAAACTGCACCTACCAAAGGATTAGGCGCAACATAACCTGCCCCTCGCTTTGCCAGCTCAATGGCTCTTTGCATATACATCGCATCTGACAGCATGCCACAAAGCTAGTTTATATTTGCAGTATGACAGTAAAGGAAGCGACACATCTTATCAAAGCATCCATGAAGGATAACCCCGAGATAAGGGAGGTGAATGCCATTACGGAATGGATTTTGGAAGATCTAACGGGTTTGAAACGAGTGGATCGACTTCTTTTTGATACAGAACTTGATAGCGAACAGGAAAACAAAATGAATGTATATGTGCAGAAATTATCGAATGCCGTTCCTGTTCAATATATAACCGGATATGCCTGGTTCCTGGGAAAAAAAATTCTGGTGAATGAACATGTTCTCATACCCAGGCCTGAAACCGAAGAATTAGTAGAATGGGCTTTGGAAAGTGTAACAGCTGGCAAGAAAGCTATTGATATTGGAACAGGATCCGGCTGTATAGCTGTTTTGCTTAAACAGGAAAAACCAGATGCTCAAATTTTTGCAATAGATGTATGTAGAAATGCATTAGCAGTCGCTCAAAAAAATGCAACTGCCTTTGGTGTAGAAATTCAATTTTTAGTGCACGACATTTTAAACCTTCAATCCTCCAGTGAATTACCAAAGTTTGATATAATGATAAGCAATCCTCCTTATATCCCCTATTTAGAGAAAGATACGATGGATAAACAGGTGGTAGAATATGAACCCCATCTTGCTTTATTTGTGCCCGAAAACGATCCTCTAATTTTCTATAAATCGATCTTACGACTAGCTGAAACAAATCTATGCAAAGGAGGAAAAATATTTTTTGAAACACATTATGCACTTGCTAAAGATGTTGCATCATTAACAACATGGCCTTTTGAAATTCGGAAGGACGCTTTTGAAAAAGAAAGAATGGTTTGTATTACCAAACCCTGATTATTCCTTCTCAACGGATAAAACAGTTCGAGCACCCAGTTCACGGGAAACACGCATTACTGCAACCACTTTATCTATAGAAACAGATTTATCGGCATTTATGACAACAGTAGGGGTTTCCGTTTTCTCTTTCTGAATAGCAGGAAGTAATGCCCCTTTAAGAGAATCAATACTTACACGTGTTGTGCCTACATAATAAACATCATTTACATCGATGGATACCACCACATTTTGTTTTGCTTTGGTATCGCTTTTCGATTTAGGCTGAGAAAGTTTGATAACATTAGGATTAGCCAATGTGGACACAATCAGAAAGAACATCAGCAGAATGAACAGGATATCATTCAATGCGTCCGTGAAAACCTCGGCCTCTCCTCTGTGTTTTTTTCTTAGCTGCATATTAATGAGTAGGTTCCTGTAATACGTCCAAGAAATCAGCTGCAGCAACCTCCATTTTATTCGCCGCCTTATCCACTTGTGCCATCAAGAAACTATATCCCAGATAGGCTACCAAACCAATCAGCAGACCAGTAAGTGAAGTAACTATTTTAACATATAAACCGCCTGCAATAGTATTTAAAACAAATTCACCAGTGGCATTTATATTGAAGAAGAGCTGCATAAGACCAGCGAGTGTTCCAATAAATCCGAAAATAGGTGCAGCACGAGCAATTACCGATAATATATTCAAATTACGCTCCAGCTCATACATTTCCAATTGAGCGACAGACTCCATACTTCTTTCTATAGCATCAATAGGTTTGCCCAAGCGCTGAATTCCCTTATGGATCATCCGGGCAATGGGATTATTGGTATTTTTCGACTGCGATTTTGCTGCCGTAATATTTCCATTCAAGATATGATCACGTATAATACCCATGAAATTCTCATCTAACTGAGAAACGCGCTTGATAGCAATATATCTCTCGATAAAAAAGAATATTGCTGCAACAAGTAGTAAAGCCAGAGGAATCATTAGTGGACCACCCGCAACGAGTATATCCCAAAGATGCATTTCCTTCGGAGCAGTAGCTCCAGCTGTAACAGCAGCTGTAGTATCCGTATTGGTTGAAGGAACCTGTAACAACCAGTTTAACATGTATCTATTGTTTTATCAAAAGTAAATATAAAAAATGGGTAACTCGTTAAACATTTGCTATAGTTAATCAGGCATTTTCTTCCCAAAGGATGGCCAATTGTACTATAGTTTCCACCGCCTTCTGCATATCCTGAATACTAACGTATTCCAATTTGGAATGAAATGCCATTTCTCCAGTGAAAATATTCGGACAAGGAAGTCCCATAAATGATAATCTTGATCCATCTGTTCCACCTCGAACAGGAAACTTCCTGACCTTCATTCCAGAACGTTTTATAGCTTCTTCAGCATACGCTACAACTTTTGGATGCTGATCCAAGATCTCTTTCATATTTCGATATTGCTCTCGTATGCTAACTTCAACCCTACTTCCTGGATAATTTCTAACAGCCTGATCGGCTAGTTCTTTTAGTAGGGCCTCGTGATTCGCTAATTTTAGCGTATCGAAATCCCTAACAATAAAGTTGACCACGGATTTCTCCGCTGTACCTTCCATGTGTACCGGGTGTACAAATCCTTCTTTACCTGAAGTGGCCTCAGGTGATAACCCTGCAGGGAGACTATTCACAAAATCCGAAGCAACTTTCAAAGCATTAACCAGTTTTTCTTTTGCATAACCTGGATGCATACTAACTCCATAAAAAGTAAAAGTGGCCCCATCTGCAGAAAACGTCTCATCTTCCAAAGATCCACGTTCACTTCCATCTAAAGTATATCCATAATCTGCTCCTAAAACAGACAGATCCAATTTATCTACTCCCCGACCAATCTCCTCATCAGGTGTAAATAAAATCCTGATCTTGCCATGCTTCAATTCAGGGTGTAGCTGTAGAAATTGAACAAAATCCATGATGATAGCCACACCAGCTTTATCATCAGCACCCAGTAAGGTAGTACCCGATGCTGTTATGATATCATCGCCTATCAACTCCAATAAATAAGGATGATCTTGCGGACTAAGAATTTGTGAGGGATCATCAGGTAATATTATGTCTGAGCCAGCATAATGGCGGTGTACTATAGGTTTCACTCCCGATCCACTGCAATCTGAAGAGGTATCAACATGTGCACAGAAACAAATTACCGGAACATCTTTACGAGTATTAGATGGGATGGTTGCAAATACATACCCATTAGGATCTAATTGAACATCCTCACAACCTAATTCCTCAAGCTCCTCAACCAATAATCGGCTTAGATCAAGCTGCTTGACGGTACTTGGAAATGAATTGGAGTGTGGATCTGACTGGGTATCTATGGTAACATATCGTTTGAAGCGATCTTCAACCGAAAAGCTATAGTTTTTAAACATCCTTTAAAATATACAATTTAGAAAATTAAAAAGGATTATTACGAAATGCTAATTGACTAAAAATAGCCAATTAGCATTTTAATGATTTAGGCAATCTCAACGAGCTCTACTTCGAATACAAGTTCTTTTCCAGCCAATGAATGGTTAGCGTCCAAAATAACTACTTCTTCTTTTACTTCCATTACAACCACCGGCACAGGTTGACCATGTTGATTACGGAGCGTCAATTGCATACCCACTTCCAGCTTCATATCTGCTGGAATTTGATTGGATGGGAATTCAATTATGGCTTCAGGATCACGCTCTCCATATGCTTCATGTGGCGGTATCTGTATTGTTTTTTTCTCTCCAACAGTCATTCCCTGAACGCCTACATCAAATCCTTTGATCATTTGACCGGCACCCACGGTAAATTCCAAGGGCTCTCTCCCTACAGATGAGTCAAATTGGGTACCATCAGTTAACTTTCCTGTGTAGTGTACTTTTACTACATCTCCTTCTTTAGCTTGCATGTTTACGTAAGTTTGAAATTTTAGCATTTTCACCAGACCAGATCTCGCAACCGTAGTTACATCAGAAAGGAAAGATGAGTATTAAGCCAACAAGGTAATAAATCCTTGCCTCATCTCCTCGCTTTTTTACGATATTTGAAAAATGATAACAATCTGCAAACGTCGATCCCTAGTGGCCACTATTGCCATTTTACTGACATTGGGGGTTTGTGCACAGCACAAAAAATCGGATGAAATACAGCCAGGCGCCCACCAAACAAGCCTATATCTCCCTCTCTTAAAGGGTAAGCGAGTAGGCATCTTTGCCAATCATACCTCTACAGTAGGGAAAGAACATTTAGTGGACGTACTTAGGAAGAACGGAGTAAATATCACGGTGATTTTTGGCCCGGAACACGGCTTCAGAGGAACGGCTGACGCTGGTGAAAAAATAGGCAATTATGTAGATCAACAAACGGGCATTCCGGTTATATCTCTATACGGATCAAAACGCAAACCATCTAAAGAAGATCTGGAGAATGTCGATATACTGATCTTCGATATTCAGGATGTAGGCGTTCGATTCTATACCTATATTTCTTCATTGGAAGAATTCATGGAATCAGCATTCCTGAATAATAAATCATTATTGTTATTCGACCGACCCAATCCAAACGGATTTTATGTTGATGGCCCGGTTCTTCAAAAACCCGCTTATCGATCTTTTATTGGTATGCAACCCATTCCAATTGTATATGGCATGACATTAGGTGAGTATGCCAATATGTTGATCGGAGAAAAATGGCTATCGAATGATGCCATTGCAAAGGTCAATGAACCTGTGTCTGCTGGATCATTTCGTTTTAAAGTGATCCCTTGCCATAATTACACGCATCAATCAATGTACAGTTTGCCTGCAAGACCTTCTCCAAACCTACCAGATATGGCATCTATCTATTGGTACCCTTCCACATGTTTTTTTGAAGGAACAATATTAAGTGAAGGGAGAGGTACCGCAACTCCCTTTCAGGTATTCGGACATCCATCTTTACCAAATACTTTATACGCCTTTACGCCAAGATCAACAGATGGAGCTAAAGAGCCAAAGTTGAAAGATCAGCTTTGCTATGGATGGAATTTGATAGGAAAACCTACAGATATTTTGAAAAAAGTAGATCAAAAAATTCAATTAAGCTATTTAATTGAGGCATATAGCTTATTCCCAGATAAAAATGCATTTTTTTTAAAACCAAAATCAGGTAAAGACACGGATTATTTTTTTAATAAGCTTGCCGGTAATCATGAATTGATGGAACAGATCAAGGCAGGTAAAACGGAGGCGGAGATACGCGCTTCATGGGAACCAGCATTAAGTCAGTTTAAAACAATTAGAAAAAAATATCTCCTTTACGCTGAATGATGAGTGATTACCGATCTCTACGAATTGTTTTTTTAGGTACACCTGAATTTGCCAAAGCAAGTTTACAGGCATTAGTGGAAGCTGATTGCAACATTGTTGGAGTAATCACTGCTCCTGACAAACCAGCTGGCAGAGGAATGAAATTGCAGCAAAGTGCTGTGAAAGAATATGCACTATCGAAGGGGCTGCATATTATGCAACCGGAGAAATTAAAGAACCCTGAATTCCTTAATGAATTAAAAACGTTACATGCCGACCTACAAATTGTAGTTGCATTTCGCATGTTGCCAGAAGCAGTTTGGAACATGCCGCCTCTAGGTACCATAAACTTACATGCTTCTTTGCTGCCCAATTATAGGGGTGCTGCACCTATCAACTGGGCAGTGATTAATGGTGAACTTGAATCTGGTGTAACTACATTTAAACTACAGCATGAGATTGATACCGGTAATATTTTATTGCAAAAAAAATTGGCCATAAGTAAAGATGAATCTGCAGGTGAACTACATGATCGTATGATGGTAATAGGTGCGCAACTGATTGTAGAAACTGTTAGACAATTAGCTAATGGATCTTTACAGGAAAAACCCCAGCAACAATTCACCGGAGAAACTAAACATGCTCCCAAAATATTTACAGATACCTGTAAAATAAATTGGAGTGAACATGCTCATGATATCCACAACCAAATTAGAGGATTATCACCATATCCAGCTGCATTCACACATATACATAATAAATTATTCAAGATTTACGCTAGTTCATATGAAATCAAAAAACATCATGATCAAGCTGGATCATTTTCATTAAAAGATGGGAGACTCGCATTCGCCTGCACTGATGGATATATTTATCCTAAAATCGTACAGCTGGAGGGAAAGAAAAAAATGCCAGTAGAAGATTTTTTGAGAGGAAACAAAATATAATCATTTATGAAAAATGATACTATGCCATTCCTGAATTAGCCAATTTTAATAGCTAACCATAACATCAAATTTACCCTCTGGTAACTGAAGCTGTGTTAACGCCGCACTACTAACCCTACAGACTAGTCCTTCACTTTCTTTGCCTGCCGGAATTTCTCCAAGTACTTTAGCATAGATCACTTTTCCATTAGTGGTTGAAGATACACGTACAATTGTTCCGGATGGAACATTATTCATCAATACATAATAACGGCCATCTTTCCATCCACTGGTACTCTTGAAGTAAGAGGCCAGCCCTTTTGTTCCTCCAATTTGTTTCCCTTTAGTCTGCTCGAGGAATAATCCCATAAAAGCTCCTTCAGTACTAGGTGCCACAGGAATCGACTTAACTGGCACAGGGGTAGTAACGAGAGTAGGTTCTTCTTTAACCACTTGAGTAACCGGAGTTGATTTTGGTGGTTCTTCAAGTTTTTCAGATGAAGGATTAGTATTTTGCTTTACCGTAACAGTTGCCTGAGCCGTTTGTACTACAGGAGCAGCTGCTTTAGTAGGCTCTGTGTTGGCCACAACTTGTGGAGGAACGATTCCTCCCCCAGCTAATGGCGATAAATCTTTTTTTACTTTTAAAAAACCAACAATAAATTTTGCCCCGGCGGTTGTTTCATTTCCTTTTAATTTATTCCACGATCTGATTTGATCAACGGTTACCTTACCATACGTTTTGGAAATAGTGAATAACGTTTCTTTTGTTTTAACTAAATGGTATAAAGGAATGAAAGCTTCATCTGTTCCAGGTTGTCCAGTCAACCCTAAATTAATATCCAATAAAGGAATACGCAACGTTTGTCCTATACCCAGTGGTTGATTGATATCCGAATTATTGAATGGAGCAATTTCTCTGGGACTAATATTATACATTCGTCCAATACTATACCAGTTCTCTTTCGGTGCCACTTTATGATCCAAATACCAATTAACTCCTTCCTGCTTCAGCATCAACGACTGGCTCATTACCTGGCCTCCAATGCACAGGAACATCCATAACATTAAACGTGTTTTCAATTGCATGAGTCAAATTTACGACATTAAAATACGCCAAGATGCCGGATAATAATTGTTGATCCGATTTCCTAAATGTTTTATTAAACCCAGGTTTAATCCTTCGTATAGTAAAATATGCCATCCCTTCCTAGATGAATCAACCTCGATCTGTTGTTTTCGTAAGTATTGCAGGGCGATTTGCCTATCAACGGATAAACCACGAGTTTTAGGTGAAACAAGCTGGCTCAACACTAATTCATGATCGGGTAAAAAATCTTTACGGATCCATTGTCCGGCTTTAACTCCGGATTTTCTGACAGATAAAACTTCCCTCAAGGCCAGATGATCCTCAATTAACTGCTCAGGGATCAAATACACCTCATCCCCTGCCTCAATCGCCTGTGTAGGATAATTTGGATTGATCCATTCTTCAGGTGGCGATATGGCTGATTTACGCTTTGCCATTGACTTATTGGAAATAGAAATAGAACCTCCTATTTGCTCTTTCAATTGAAAGGCT
>Ga0315907_10003164_pt1 | contig 19751 bp, 21 predicted proteins | sample LakEriMetagenome_3_FD_203525 | JGI IMG/M metagenome (GOLD analysis project Ga0315907, IMG submission 203525) | Freshwater fungal communities from buoy surface, Lake Erie, Ohio, United States - Buoy 12 MA123 | ecosystem: Environmental > Aquatic > Freshwater > Lake > Lake biofilm | place: USA...
ACCCTGACGCGCTAAATAGGATTTAAAATCAAAGGCTCCAAAATTATCGGCGCGATTTGGCAAATACAATCTTCCTGAAAGCTCGACTGCTTGTCCTGAGCGTAAACCTGTCACCTCGATCAATGGCACAGTTACATACAATTTGCCCGAAGCTGCTACAAATTTACTAGATTCATCAGGTTTTGCTTCAGCATTGCCGGGATTCGTCGTAGGCGTTTGAGTAAGATCTTTAATGTTTAATTTTCCAGAGGTATTGATCTCTCTCACCTCTAGCAAAAACTTTGCCCGCTCACTTCGAGTCAAGCTAGGCGATTCGATTACCTGTCCTCGCACGATCGCATTAGACAACGGTGCATACTTGGAAATATCTTCGGCTTGAGGCTGGGGTGTGCGAATTTTGACATAAAAGCAAGCTAAAACAGCAATTAAAGTTGCTAGCAGATAAACCCAGCGTTTTGGACCTAAGCGCCAAATGGCAGGAACCGCTAACGACAAGACAAAACCGAGACACAAAACCACTATAAAACCTGTCCAGTCTGGTAAAAAACTGGCATAGGCTCCTGCCACAAAAAACAAAGATAAAACTAAAACAACTTGCGATTTCATTTGCTCAGATTAGATCATCGCCATAGATGTTCCGAATTGCGCGATCGCTAAATTCTGAGGGTGGGCGATCATTGCTCCAAGCCCACCAGACTGCTTGGCACTCACAGTGATAAAACTCTTGCCACTTGCGTTGATGATTTTCAGTATAAACAGGCGATCGGCGGTTAATCCACACAGCTTTAGCTTTGCTTGGGGGCTGTCCACATTTAGGACAACAAAACCCATTAGCATGTGTAGCCTTTTCGACCCACTCTGGAGGTATTGGATTAAAAGCATCCATAAAAATGATTAGGTAACGCGACTTTGCGATCGATATTTCTAGAGATTCTGCTGAACTTATGTTGCTTTAAGTTAACGCAAGATTACCAATAAATGTCTTACATTGCTATAGCTCCACAATTCTGGGCTATGGGAATGTAAGTTTTGTTTACCCAAAAGATAAAATGATATTTTTACTTAAGGCAAAACCACAAAGAGGGTTGCGGCGCAAGTACCGCAACCCTCTTTGTGGTTTTGGGAGAATTAGGACTTACACAAAAGAACTAAATGTAGGGGCAATACATGAATTGCCCCTACTATGATGAAATACAGGTTTTAAATCATTTTTGCGTAAGTCCTAATTTATAACTTTCTGATAACTTTCTGATAACTTTTGGGTAGTGACAACAGATATATGTCCGCGTTATCGTATTAATGAAATTAACTCAGTTAGCTATTAATTCAGTTAATTTATATAGTTTCGTATGTATCCGTTGTCTTTAAGAAATTGATGTTGGGGGAATCCAACTTAAAATTTGGGGGGCAGGAAAGTAATGCAATTTAATTTTAGTTACGCACAAGGCTTATCCCAGATTCAGATGACTGCTTTTGAGATGGCTGGCAAAATCTGGTCTTCATACTTGACCGACAACGTGACCATCAATATTGCTGTTGATATCCAAAAAGACTTTGCTGGCAATACCATTGCTGGCGCTATTGCTCGTTCTAACGATTATTCGTTTAGTACCTATGCTAATGCCCTTAAAAATGATGCTGATCCCACCAATACCGATCAAACAGTAGTTAGATCACATACCGTTCACTTGAAGCATCAATATTTTAGGAATAAATTTGATCTGCCACTTAATAAAACCCTGCAATCATCCCCTCCATTAAAAGTAAAATCCTTTGCTAGCGAGTATTTTGGATTTGCTGTATCATTTCACATTCCGAGTTTGGAATTGCTGGAATAAGTTGATAAAAGATCATGTCGTTCAATCATCTGAATCCGCTACGCAGACTAAATAAGAGCTTGATTCGAGCCGTAGAGAAAGTCCAATCGAGCATATTTACGGCTCCCATTTTGATCGTTACTCTAGTTATTTTGGTACAGGTATTTGGTGCATTTCAATTACTAGAGTTAAGGTTCTTAGACAAACTCTTTGAGTTCCGAAATGCTGAAAGTTTAGATCCTAAAATTGTTATTATCACTTTTGATGATGATGACATTGCCAAAATTGGAAAGTGTCCTTTTTCGGATGCTGTAGTGGCGAATCTAGTTACTACAGTCAAATCAGGCAATCCGCGCGAATGGGTTTAGATGTTTATCGAAACCTCCCAGTAGAGCCAAGATTTGAAGAATTAAAAAGAGTTTAGTGATAGTTATAGCCATCGCGAAGTTAGCAAAACCCAAAACAAAAGTGGCGGCGCTTCGCGCCGCCACTTTTGTTTTGGGTTTTATTTCCTAAGTAAACCGTTCATTGCTATAAAACAGATTTTTAAAATATGAATTGCTTTGGCTAGACAGTAGTTGCATTAAAATGTAAATATTTAGGCTAAGATGTGAAGGTTTGTTACAGATTTTTGATAGTCCTACCAAAGTTAGTGAACCGTGCCAGCTTTACCGTCTGAACCAAATTATCGCTGGAGTCGTGACAACTACTCTGAATTCGCCCGCAGCATCGACATTTGGCGAACAGTCCTGACCTTTTCGTGGATGGTTTGGATCGATGGCAAAAAATGGAGCTATGTAGGTGGCAAGAATGAAGCCAAAGTCAAAAAGCGTACTCGCAAACGCGCTGTTTGGCTACGTGAGTCCATGCTTCAATTGGGGCCAACCTTTATCAAGGTCGGTCAATTACTCTCTACTCGCGCCGACATTTTACCTGCGGAGTCAGTAGAGGAGCTATCAAAATTACAAGATAAAGTTCCCGCCTTCACAGCCACCAAAGCACAACAAATCATTGAGTCAGATTTAGGCAAGCCGATCGCCGAAATGTTTGGTTATTTCGATCCGATCCCCCTTGCGGCAGCAAGTCTTGGACAGGTGCATAAGGCGCAATTGCATACAGGCGAAGAAATTGTCGTCAAAGTCCAACGGCCGGGATTATTAAAATTATTTGCGATCGATTTAGGAATTCTTAAGCGAATCGCGCAATATTTTCAAAATCACCCTAAACATGGGCGAGGACGCGATTGGGTCGGCATTTATGAGGAATGCAGCAAAATTCTTTACGAAGAAGCCGATTATTTAAATGAAGGTAAGAACGCAGATACCTTTCGGCGTAACTTCAAGAGCGATCGCCGTATTATGGTTCCGCGTGTGTATTGGCGCTATGCTTCACGGCGGGTACTGACGCTGGAGTATATGCCAGGAATCAAGGTTAGCAATTATGGGGCACTGGAAGCCGCTGGCATTGATCGCACAGTTATTGCTCGAATTGGTGCAGAAGCCTATCTAGAACAACTACTCAATCATGGCTTTTTTCATGCCGATCCTCATCCCGGAAACTTAGCGGTGACTGGTAAAGGTGAATTGATTTTCTATGATTTTGGGATGATGGGGCAGATCCAATCAATTACCCGCGAAAAATTATTAAAGACTTTCTTCGGGATCGCTCAAAAAGATGCAGAAGCAGTAGTTAATTCCTTAATCGAGCTGGGCGCTTTAGAAGTTACAGGTGATACTGGTCCAATTAGACGGTCTGTGCAGTACATGCTAGATAACTTCATGGGGCAGCCGATGGAAAAACAGTCGGTTGCTGCCATCAGTGATGATTTGTACGATATTGCTTATGACCAACCATTTCGATTTCCCGCCACATTTACCTTTGTCTTAAGAGCAATTTCTACGCTTGAAGGTCTAGGTAAAGGACTCGATCCTAATTTTAACTTTATGGAAGTAGCCAAACCCTACGCAACAAATCTTATGGAAAATGGTAGTTCTAAAGAATCAGGAAATTTGTCTACAGCTTTCTTTGGTGAGTTAGGTAGGCAAGCCGCACAGGTTAGTAATACTGCGATCGCTTTACCCCGTCGCATTGATGACACCCTCGCCAAGCTCGATCGCGGAGATATTCGGGTTAGAGTCAAATCGCAAGAAACTGATCGCTTATTACGGCGATTAAGTAATGTGGGTATAGGTGGAATTTATGCTTTGTTGGGCGCAACTAGTTTATTGTGCGCCACACTTTTATTTGTGAATGGCGCACAGATCCCCGCTTTGATGGCTGCGATCGTAGCAGGGCTGTTTGTCTTAGTTTTATTACGGTTGCTATCAAAAATCGATCGTCCTGAAAGATAATCCATATTTCCGTTTTTCGATGACTTTGAAATTGGTTTCATAGTGAGCATCTGCTACAACATAGAAAAACTAAAATATGGATTGTTTGGATATTTCTGTAGATTTTGCCTGTGAAGGGTAAACTAAAGATTGCTGTAGCAAAACTGGTCAATTCAATACGTCGAGCCGAACCACCTAACATGAAGCGTCTATTTGCGGGAGCAACCGATACTGGCTGCGTCAGATCAGCCAACCAAGATTCTTACCATATCGACCCTGAGGGACGATTTTTTGTCGTTGCTGATGGAATGGGAGGACATGCAGGCGGTGAGGTAGCAAGCAAGATTGCTGTCGATTCCATACGCGCATGTTTAGAAGAACTTTGGGATGTAAAAATAGACACCCAAACACTAATGCAAGATGCGATTAGTAAAGCAAATCAAGCAATTATTAACGATCAAGCTGCTAATCCTGTGCGATCGGATATGGGCACAACTATCGTCGTATTACTATTTCGAGATGAACAGCCTTGGTACTCCCATATTGGTGATTCGCGGTTATATCGATTGCGCGGCGCAAAACTTGATCAAATCAGTGAAGACCATACATGGATTGCTAGAGCAATTCAAACAGATGTTGTCAACCCTGAAGAAGCTAAAAGCCATCCTTGGCGACATATGTTGCTGCAATGTCTGGGACGTGAAGATGTTAAAGCAACCGCAGCTCGTGAAATCGAATGGCAACCAGGCGATCGCTTCTTGATCTGTAGTGATGGTTTGACTGAAGAACTCAGTGATGATCGAATTGCACACCATCTCAAGGGCATTCGTAACTGCCAACAAGCAGCTCAAACTCTGATCGAATCAGCTAAATTACGCGGCGGTCGCGACAACATCACTGTTGTGATTGTTTCTAACGAACTAAATCAAAACTCTCAAGACGATTAGTTAAAATCAAGAAACAAATTTTTATTGGCGCGGCGAAGCCGCACCAATAATTTAAATTGCAGAATCCTAAAAGCTCTGTAAAGCATTATGAATAGCTTTCGTAGAATAGTCTTTTTAATTTTGCTGACTCTTGCATTAGTCGCAACCATAGGCATGTCAGATGTCAGTTTTTTTGCGGACTCGGAAACAAAATCGAGCCTAGCTGATGAAGCTTGGGGACAGGCTGGCTCGATCGCATATCAAGCGGCCTCTAGAACCATGCGTTCAAAGAATGGCGAAGGTGTACCTTTGGACAATGTTCAGAAGCGTTATCTTAGGAGATATTTTATTGATTACATTGATCGTGTGCAGGTCATTTATAACGCCCAAATGATGGATCGTTGGGTATTGGGTAATGTCTCTGTCCATTTTGGTCAAGTTGAGACAATCGCCCAAACCTATTGCGATCGCATTTATCTGCGAGATGGTTTCAAGCCCGAAGACCCCCGACAACTATCAATTTTGGCTCACGAAATGGTGCATGTGCGCCAATGCTTTCAAAATGGGGGGCTAGACCAATTTGGCTATCAATATTTTGTGGAATATAAACGAGCCCAGCAAAAGTACGAAAATAATCTCATGGAAAGAGAAGCTTACGATTTACAAAATCGTTTTGCTAAAGCTAATTTATAAAAGTAAAGAGCAGCGCTTCGCGCCGCCCTTTACTTTTATGATTTTAAGCATGAAGTAACGTTAAAATTGTTAACGTTACTTCATGCCTTCGCCGTTTTGTATACTCGACCCTTAGCTAATCTCATCGAACAATTGCAACGACTGCCAGGTGTTGGGGCGAAAACTGCTCAACGCTTATCGCTTCATATTCTCAAACGCCCCACAGAAGAAGTTGAAGCTCTTGCTCAAGCATTAATTCAGGCTAAGCAACAGGTAGGTAGTTGCACCATATGCGGTCATCTTTCGGCAGAACCAATTTGTGAAATTTGCGCTACTCCTAGCCGTGATAATGCCTTAATTTGTGTAGTCGCGGACTCCCGTGATCTGATTGCTCTTGAAAGAACTCGCGAATATCGTGGGAAATATCACGTTCTTGGAGGACTAATCTCGCCAATGGACGGGATTAGTCCTGATCAACTGAATATCCAAAGTTTAGTGCGGCGCGTCAGCGGCAACAAAGTCTCTGAGGTGATTATGGCGATCGCGCCCAGCGTTGAAGGTGAAACTACGACTTTATATGTGGGCGGATTATTAAGACCCTTTACAAAAGTTACGCGAATTGCCTTTGGCATTCCGATGGGTGGTGATTTAGAATATGCAGATGAGGTAACTCTTGCTAAAGCGATCGAGGGCCGACGCGAATTAGATTTTTAGATTATTAAGATACTTACCAAAAGGGTGAGTATCTTAATAATCTACGGAAATATCTTGTTGCATATTGTTCCATCAAGCAGATAATATTTTGCTGATTCGCAACGCATTAATAATGATGATTAACCAATTCCCTAGCAAAAGTTCTATGACAGCTTTAACTGGGTTAATTGGCTCTGGATGCATGATTTTTGGAGTGCCATGCTTACCACCAATCAGCTCCACTCCTGCGCCTAAAGAACCACAAGCGATTTTAGTGTTGGGGGGCTCTCCCACCCGCGAAAAATTTGCTGCTCAGTTTGCTTTACAACATCCACAACTCCCGATTTTTGTATCATCAGGTAGTCCTGAGGAATACGCTGAATATGTGTTTGATCAAGCTGGGGTAAAACGCGATCGCATTCACTTAGATTATCGTGCTGTCGATACGGTCACCAATTTTACGGTAATGGTGACTGAGCTTCAACAGCGCAAAATTACGGATGTGTATGTACTGACTTCGGAGTTTCATATGCCCCGAGCTCTTGTGATTGGCAAGATTATTTTAGGCAGTCGTGGGATTGAGATGCACCCTATCTCAATCCCTTCTAGTATTAAATCCGAGAATCCTGCCAAATCTCTGCGTGATGGTTTTCGATCAGTTGTTTGGCTAGTCACTGGATCGTAGTGATGCTACTAGATAAAGAGAGGTGGCGCATCGAGCCGACTCTCTGAAATATAATATAAGGCCATAAAAGCTGTATCGCTTGCACCGCAGGCGATATAGCTTTTATGGCTTTATATTTAATTGTACTTAGCTACTTATTACAAGCTTCTAAAAAAATTTTAAATTCTATTGCTCGAAAATCCCCTTCAGTGTTATCTTGGTAAAGCGCTAAAAAACGCACAGCGCCGGGATAGCTCAGTTGGTAGAGCAGTGGACTGAAAATCCACGTGTCACGAGTTCAAATCTCGTTCCTGGCATGTTAAACAAAAAAGAGTCCGCTCAGCGAACTCTTTTTTGTTTTTTGCATAGGTGAAGTGTAGTCATACTTTACTTAATTGGTATAAGATTCCAAAAGCTAAGTCATCACATAATTGATTGGAGAATGTAACCTTGAAAGGAATTTTGATTAGCTTTGGCATTATGGCAGTTGCTGTCCTAGTCATTGTAGTTGCTCAAATTACAGGCGGACAGCCAGCAGTTGCTAGTACTGGTGCACCATCTACAGGTGTACCAAATCAAACAGAAGTAAAAATAGCGGCAGCACCTTTAATTAGTATGAGTGATTCTGAAATCAAAGAAACTGGCACTGGTCTCAAATATAAAGTGATCACTGCGGGGACAGGTGCAACTCCTAAGAAGGGCGATACTGTAATCGTGCATTACACTGGTACGCTCGAAGATGGTACTAAGTTCGATAGTTCCCGCGATCGCAATAGTCCTTTTTCGTTCAAGCTTGGCGTTGGTCAAGTGATCAAGGGTTGGGATGAAGGCCTATCGATTATGCGTGTTGGCGATCGCTACACCTTGATTATTCCACCAGATCTCGGTTATGGCGCTCGTGGAGCAGGTGGAGTCATTCCTCCTAATGCGACATTAATGTTCGATGTCGAGCTACTGCGCATTTCTTAAATCATTCAATCTCCAAAAGCACTGCCTTTAGGTAGTGCTTTTGGGTTTATTAGGATCAATGTTATGCAGGGAAAGTTGAGTGCGATCGCTTTAATCACTATTTTGTTGAGCTTGCCTGTGCAAACATTGGTATGTGAGCGGATATGGGCGCAAGAGCAAAGCGATCGCAAGACACAATCGGCTCAATTACTCAACCAAGGACTTCGGCAATATCGTGGGGGGAGTATGAGGAAGCCTTTCAGTCTTGGCAAAGTGCCTTAAAGATTTATCAAGAAGTCAAAGACCGTGCTGGTGAAAGCAAGGTATTGAATAATCTGGGCATTGCTTACTACAGTCTTGGACAATTTACAAAGGCAGTCCCTTTATTTCAGCAACGTTTGACCATCTCTCGTGAATTAAACGATCGTCAGGCTGAAGCCTATGCCCTTGATAGTCTGGGGCTGAACTATATTCAATTAGGACAGTACAAACAAGCGATCGCTTTTTATCAATAGGACTTACGCAAAAATGCCCTGAAAGCCTCATTTTGCCGTAGTGGCAATTCATGAATTGCCACTACGGCTCGTTCTTTTGAGTAAGTCCTAATTTCTACATCTCTGCGAGAAGCTCAGTTAAGCATGATTAATCACAATATTAAAGAAGGCGCTGTGAATTATAATCATCCTTATTTTTGGTCGGCTTTTGTTCTGATTAGTAATAGTTTGTATAGCAATGTAAGCTTTGCTCAGGACATAAAACCCAAAAGATGGCAGAGCTTTGCTCTGCCATCTTTTGAGTTTTGAATTGTCCTATCTATCTCTTACGTTGCTATAATACCAATTCTCGAAAGTGTGGCTACACTTCTGTGAATTGGTATTATTCTATTCTTTCGGTGGAAAGGGAGTATATTGCCAAATTCCATCAAAGGTCGTCAGAATGGTGTGTTGATTGGGAAGTATCTTTAGATATATTTGCAGTTGTATAGGTTCCTTTAAAATCTATGCTGGACGTGATTGCAGGCGCTGGACTACTGTGCGACACATAGCGACCGATCACTTGAACGCGGCGATTGTTAAACCGAGTCAAATCCGACTTTGTTTTAACAATATCCAACTCTTCTTGCAGCACTTGAAAAGAATGATTAAAGCGATGGCTAGTCGTCGCTACGGCGGGTACGAACTTGAATGCCTCTTAAGGCTGTAAATCCTCCTGTTTCATAGCCTACATATTTAAATGATCGCCCTAAAACAGGCTTGGCAACTTGCGCTGTCATAAACAGATTAAATTCGATAGTTACGGGCTTGAGCGAGAGGGCGATCGTTCACAGTTTCGACGCTTAACACATCTCTTGGGCTAGCTTTTGCACCTAATTCTCCTTGGCGAACGACACCTGCGATCGTGATAATTTTACCGAGAGGCTGCCCCAAATGACCAAGCAAAGGCTTCTGCTCAAGATCGTTGACAGTACCCAAATAAACGAAGGTGGCGCTTCTCGCCACCTTCATTTATTTGGGTTTTATAGCAACGTAAGAGATAGATAGGACAATTCAAAACCCAAAAGATGGCAGAGCGAAGCTCTGCCATCTTTTGGGTTTTATGTCCTAAGCAAAGCTTACATTGCTATATATCCTAAGCAAAACATTGCTATAGTTTTCGTGGTTGACTTTCTTAGCCTTTTTTAGAGGTTCCCTGTTGTAATTGCGCCTAAGCGATCGCCAAAAGGAAAAAATCTAATAGTCGCTTTACCAATCACATTTTCCTTGGGCAAAAATCCCCAAATATGCGAATCATTGCTGTGATTGCGATTGTCTCCCATCATCCAATAACAACCTTTTGGTACAGTCACAGTACGCATCATGTATTTAGGAGCTTCCGCAATATATGGTTCATCAAGAGGTTCCTCATTGCGATAGACTTTACCGCCTCGTACTGCAATGCGATCGCCTTCGATACCAATCAAGCGCTTGATATAAGCTTTAGTATTATCTTCAATAGCAGGGGACTTAGGCGGATAGAAAATTAAAATATCGCCGCGTTGGGGTTCTTGCCATTGCTGTGAGATCTTATCGACTAAGATGCGATCGCCTACTTGCAGAGTGGGCTCCATCGAGCCTGAGGGAATGAATCGTGGCTCCACAATAAAAGTCCGCAAAAATACTGCGATTGCAAGGGCTATAACAAAAATCCGAATGGTTTCACCATGTTGTTGCCACCAAGGTTTAATGGGAGATTGAGGATCTAACTTAATTTCTGTGGACATGTATCAATTTCTGTGAGAGGACAAATCTTTCTCCCTCTCTCCTTTTGGGAGAGCAGGGTGGTTTCATTTTCGGGAAGGGATAGGGGGAAGGGGATACAGAAAAACAAGTAGCCACAACAGTAAACAAATGGTCTGTTAAAATCTAAGCAAGACCAGACCATGAACTTTATAGAACAATTAAAGCAGATCCCAGCCCATCGGAAAAGCAAAGGTAATCGGCATCCACTTTTTCTAGTAATGAAAGTTTTATTTAGGACATAAAACCCAAATAAATGAAGGCGGCGAGAAGCGCCGCCTTCATTTATTTGGGTTTTGATTTGTCCTAGCCATCTCTTTCATTGCTATAGCAAACCCTGTAAGGGTTTTAAAAACACAAAATGGCGTAGCCATTTTGTGTTTTGGTATTACAGATGTTATCCAATCAAACTCACCAAAAGAAAATTATTGAAATCATTGATTTCAATAATTTTCTTTTGGTGAGTTTGATTGGATTTGAGTGCAAAGCGCTGTAAGAGATCGCACTGAATGAACTAAGAGAGACTTAATTAAGCCCCTTGTTTTTCTATCGAAAGGGAATGATTTCCGCTTTTAAACCTGATTGAGCGAGTTTCTGTACTAGTTGATTTGCCGTGGTGCTCTCGCTATAGGCTCCCACTTGCATCATAGTTCTACCACTACGCGATAACCGAAATGCATCGGGAATAATCGTTTTCACTCGTTGAGTTACAGCGATGGAAGTAACTGGCACAACTACCCGATATTGGAAAGGCTTACCTGTAGTAGGATCGAGGGCGGGTGGTAAAGCCGCAACTCTAGGAGTAGTCTCAGGAACCCTATAGTCACGCTCAATGATGATTGTTGTTGGTGCAGTATTAGGATTAGTGGAAATTACAGGACTTGGCAATACTTGACCAGAGTTAGGAGGCTTGGCAGGTACAAATACTGTAGTCGGTGTGGGACGAGGATTAGATTGAATTGGAATAGGAGTGACCGTATTGGCTGGTGGTGATGGAATCGATGTTAATGGTGCAGGAGTGATAGAAGTCGCGATCGCATTGGTAATCGGAGAACTTGATGCTCTCAGATCCAGTAATCCTTTCACCCGCGATTGATTAATTTGATTGCCCACTGCCACTAAAGGAATAGTCGTAGCATTATTAATATCGAATTCACGATTGTTTCTGAAAGTATTATTTCCTAGCGAAACCGTTGTGCCAAGGTCAGGGCGGGGAGAACCATTGGAGCTACTGAGAACTACTAGCCCATTGCGCTGATTATCAGCGATCGCATTGCCTCTTAGAGTTGGTTGAGCCGTATTTGAAATAATAATTCCATCCACATTGCGAGAGATATTATTATTCGCTAAAAGAACTTGAGATTGCTGTCCAATCGACAGTCCAAAACCTGTATTCTCAAATTTGTTATCGCGAATTTCCCCTGTACTTGTGCCAAGTGCCGAAATGCCACTACCTTTATTATTTGTAAATAGATTGTTGCTAATGAAAGCATTAGCACTGCCTGTGAGAAAGATGCCATCGTGGGTACTGCTCACAAAACTATTGTTAGCAATAATGACATTTCGGCTGGATTCTAACCATAGTCCATAACCGCGTGGGTTGCTATTGGTAACTGTAATGCCTTCGATGCGAGAGTTGGTTGCGGCGGCGATCGCAATATTTTGACTTGCAAAAGTTGGACTGACAAAGCGCCCACCACCGCTAATTACTACACCATTTCCATTCGTGCTAGGATTACCTCGTAAGATTGCACCTTTAGGAAGTCTAATCGGAAAACTTTCGCCCGTAGTTTGGCTATATGTGCCATTACTTAATTGGAAAATCGTCCCTTCTTGAGGATTGGCTGCGATCGCAGCCGTGATTGTACGATAGGTCTGTGCATCATTACCTTGTGGAGATACATAAACAATCTTTTGTTGAGCAGTTTGCGCCCAAACAATAGAGGGTGTGACGAGTGATGCGAGAAAAACTATACTAATAAGACGAGGACAGGGAAACTTATTCATATTCAGACACCAACAAGATATCTAGCAAACATGTCTAACTAGACTAGCAGCAAGTTGCTTTTGTTTCATACAAAAAAAAGGAGGTGCAGCGCACCTCCTTTTTTAGATTTTTTGATTAAGCCGAAGTTACAGGCTCTTTGGCGAGAAACTTCTCAAGCTCGGAAATTGCTTCAGCATCAACCTTCTCTTGCATCGGACAGAACTTCGGTCCACACATCGAGCAGAATTCTGCGGTTTTATAAATATCCGCAGGTAAGGTCTCGTCATGATATTCCTTAGCACGCTCAGGATCGAGAGACAATTCAAATTGTTTGTTCCAATCGAAGTTGTAACGCGCAGTGGATAGCTCATCGTCGCGATCGCGTGCATTAGGGCGATGACGGGCAATATCCGCAGCATGGGCGGCGATCTTATAAGCAATTAAGCCATTACGCACATCTTCAGCATTTGGCAAGCCAAGGTGTTCCTTTGGTGTGACATAGCAAAGCATCGCAGTGCCATACCAACCAGCCATTGCTGCACCAATCGCGGAAGTGATGTGGTCATATCCTGGGGCAATATCAGTCACCAAAGGTCCAAGAACATAGAAAGGAGCTTCAGAGCATTCTTCCATTTGTTTACGAACATTGAACTCGATCTGATCCATTGGCACATGTCCAGGACCTTCGACCATGACTTGAATATCATGTTCCCAAGCTCGACGGGTAAGTTGTCCGAGAGTTTTTAGTTCTGCAAGCTGAGCGTCATCGGAGGCATCATGCAAGCAACCTGGACGTAGCGAATCCCCAAGGCTGAAGGACACATCATGCTTCTTAAAGATTTCGATGATGTCATTGAAATGGGTATAGAGAGGATTTTGCTTGTGATGATGCAACATCCATCGCGCAAGAATACCACCACCACGGGAAACAATCCCTGTAAGACGATTCTTGACAAGTGGTAGATGCTCGATCAAAATCCCTGCATGGATGGTTTGATAGTCTACACCTTGCTCAGCGTGCTTCTCAATAATGTGTAAGAAGTCATCAGGTGTGAGGTTTTGCATTGTGCCATGCACGCTTTCGAGTGCTTGGTAAATGGGAACTGTGCCGATGGGAACAGGTGAAGCTTTGATAATCGCAGTCCGAATCACATCAAGATCGCCACCGCCAGTTGACAAGTCCATGACAGTATCAGCGCCATATTTGACTGATAAATGTAACTTCTCAACTTCTTCGTCAATATTTGAAGAGTTGGGTGATGCACCGATGTTGGCGTTGACCTTACATCGGAAGGCAATGCCAATTCCCATTGGTTCAAGATTTGTATGATTCTTGTTGGCGGGAATGATGGCTCGACCTCTAGCGACTTCAGCGCGTACCAGTTCGACGGGAAGATTTTCACGCCATGCCACATACTGCATCTCTTCGGTAATGATGCCTTGACGGGCACAGTGCATTTGCGTACCGCGATATTCTCCGCGCCTTGTAGGCGCAGAGGGGAGTTTTAAACCAACTGTCATGTAAATTTCCTCAAATAATGTGCTTTCCTACGCCGATGTCAATCGGTTCAGGTTCTAAGGATTTGCTCTCAGTCTGGTTTTCACAGACACTCCTAGCATCTTGAGATCATAGCACTGTAAAGCTAGTGCTTATAGGTAGAGATAAGCTGGACTATAAAAATTAACTATTGCCATCCAGCGCGTTGCGCTGAATTATAGTACAGATAAATTTTTGAAAGCGCTGCTAAGCGGCTCTTTCAAAAATTTATCTGTACTATAATTAGGCTGAAGACGCAAAGCATATCTAATACCAAAACATAAAAGGGCGTAGCCATTTTGTGTTTTTAAAACCCTTACAGAGCTTGGGTTTTAATTCACAGAAGTGTTGCCACACTTTTGTGAATTGGTATAACCTATGGGGTTAAGTGAAATCAATATTGTCGTAAAGATCGGCTATTTGGATTTGCACATCTGCAAACCTTAGAGAAATCGTTACGGTTGGATCATCATATTCCGAAAATAGCCATTGATTGACCGCAGTTTTCACATGATGCTCTACACGGATACGATACTGATCAATTAATACATATTCCTGAAAAGTATTAATAGTTCGGTAAGCAGCAAATTTTTCACTGCGATCGTAGTTTTGGGTGGATCTAGACAACACTTCCGCAATAAAGCAAGGATTAGTAATCGTATCTTTACGACCGTCTTGCATTTCCAAAGGTTTTGGTGCAACCATGACATCAGGATAGGTATGGATCTTAACATCAGGAATCCAAAGCCGCTGATCGGCTGAAAATAGACGGAAAGGTTGACCACGCAGGGCAATTTTGACGATTGACAACAAATTTACGGCGATTTCAGTATGGTTTGGTGTTCCACCAGTCATTGGAATAATTTCTCCATTACGGTATTCGTTGCGAGTTTCTGACGCTATTTCTAGCTCTAGGTATTCGTCAACGGTGTAAGTTTTCTTGGCAAGTTGAGTAACCATGATGTTTTACCTGCGATCGCGTCCCGATGAAATTTGTTTGAAATATGGCTTGTTAGAGTTAAGACACTCTTGCAATTCAGGCGATCGCTCTGTGCTTACATTACCTTCACGCTTATAGACTGATCCCTCACGCACAAAGCGTCCAACTAATTTACCAAAGGTAATCTGATCTCTTTTGAAAGCATATTGCTGAATGGCAAGATTTTTTACGCCTTGCAATGTATAAACTTCATAATCAAGCCCTGTCAGATAGCGAGGAATCTTGATATTGAGAGAGGCAATCATTGCACCATTGGGTGAGGAGCCACTATAACAATAGCGATCGCTCTCACTTGTCTGACGAAGCTTCAGTATCAAGGGAATTATTAGCAGTTTCATGTGTAGCAATGATCGCTTGAGTCATGATGGATTCCTACGATGAGCGATATCGTAATAGTATAGCAATTCGTCAGAATCACAGATTAGACGGATTATGGGATTGCACAGATTTTAATTTTTCGTAATCCATAGACTCATCCGCAGCACATAGCGCTGTAAAATCTGCTAATCTGCGAAATCCTTCAATCCATATAATCCGTGATCATGATTAGTTTAGTAACGGGCGCAACTAGCTCAGGTAAAAGTGAATGGGCAGAAAATCTAGCAATGCGATCGCAAAAAAATGTAATTTATATCGCCACAGCAACTCGTTATCCCGATGATGCGGAATGGGAAGCCCGTTTACAGAAACATAGCGATCGCCGTCCTGAGAATTGGCAAACTTTAGAAGTCCCAATTGCTTTAGCAACAAGTATTTTAGAGATTAATGGTGATGCTTATATTCTGGTAGATTCCCTTGGTACTTGGTTAGCAAATCTTTTGGAAGAGGATGAACTAGCTTGGAATAAAATAGAAGTAGAACTCTTACAAGCAATTCAAGCTTGTACTGTCGATATCACTTTTGTTGCGGAAGAGGTGGGCTGGGGACTTGTGCCAGAATATAAATCGGGAAGAATATTTTGCGATCGCCTTGGTGGTCTTAGTCGCAAGATTGGTGCGATCGCAGATGATGTCTATCTAGTTACAGGTGGATATGCTGTTAATCTCACCCAAATTGGCGAAAAACTGCCATGACTTTACGCTACTTGTGCAGACGCATCATCACTTGAGAATCTAAAGGCGATCGCCTCAACAATCTATCTTCTAAAGGCGATCGCTATTACCGTAAGCCGTGATTTTTCGGCGATCGCTTAACTATTATTTGTCTTTGCGGCGGGAAGCATCCTGAAAGTAATCGCCGATAACTTCATCGCCGAGAAGTTATCGGAACTAAACAACGAAGCGAACCATTTTGCTTGCGTAATCTCGACTAGAAACAGCCAGCCTTAATGGGCGTATCGTTTCGGCATAACGGCTTAATTGAGCGACAAGTGATCCCCCTCCAAATTAACACAAAATATCCTGATTTTGTCCGCTCGAATGTTTTGTTATGCCCCGAGCACCTATCAATTTCTTAACTTTGCGATCGCTATTCCTGTGAGTCATGAGTTCTGATCGCTCAACAAATATTTTTCTTTGGATAAGCTCAAACCACCATATTCATTGCTGATAACTTCTCGGAACTCAACAACGAAGTCAATCATTTTTAATAACCCAATTTTGACAAGGAACAGACAATAACAATCTTTTATAACTTGATTAAACAACTACGCACCGTCAACCCATTGAAAAAAAAGAATACTCTTGACAACATTCCTAGGAATGTTAATATATTCTTAGGAATGTTTTTTGGTGTTTCATAATGCTTTCTAGACGTAACTTTATTCTAATGGCAGGGACTACAGCCGTGATTGTGGCGGCGGGTAGTGCGGCGGTCAATCTAGACGAGATGCCATCAAGTGCGATCGCTGCTTGGTCTGAGCCTAGTTCAACTGAATCCGACATTCGCAAGCGAGTATTATCCTATGCAATTCTGGCTCCAAACCCTCACAATATGCAACCTTGGCTTGTGGATCTGCGCCAGCCCGACCAGATTATTCTCTATTGCGATCGCAGTCGCTTATTGCCTCAAACCGATCCGTTCTCTCGTCAGATTTTGATCGGTCATGGGGCTTTTCTCGAATTGTTAGATCTTGCCGCTGGTGCAGCAGGACATCGGGCGGAAATCACTTACTTCCCAAAGGGCGAGTTTGGCGATCTCATTGACGATCGTCCTATTGCTTCAATTCGACTAATTCCAGACCCAAACAGGGAACCCGATCCTTTGTTTCAGCAAATTCTGAAGCGTCGAAGTGCTAAAGTTCCCTTCGATTCTGCGAAACCTCTAAGTCCCGATCATGTGAAAGGTCTAGCGACGGCATATACCAATCCTGATTGCAAATTCTCGATTACAACTGAAAACCCGCAAGTATTGGGATTGCAGGGAATTGTGAGATCGGGAATGGAAATCGAGATGCGAACTCCGCGCACATATCAAGAAAGTGTTGATGTAATGAGGATTGGAGCAAAAGAAGTCGAGCAAAATCGCAATGGGATTAGCTTAACTGGAGCACCAATTGGATGGGGACGTATATTGGGCTTAATCAGTAGGGAAAAACTAGCCGATCCTACCTCTCAAGCTTTTCAATCAGGAGTAACTATGTACCGTAATATTGCCGAAGCTTCTCCTGCATTTGCTTGGATGACCACAAGCCGTAATTCGCGATCGATGCAATTAGCCGTGGGAAGAGCCTATGCAAGACTCAATCTCAAAGCGACCGAACTAGGGGTTGCGATGCATCCCATGAGTCAGGTTCTTCAAGAATATAAAGAGATGCAAGCTTTGCAAAGAGGGTTTTTAAGGATGCTTGATATTCCTGAAGGTCATACTGTGCAAATGTTGGTGCGATTGGGATATACTAAAAATCCTAATCCTTCACCCCGTCGAGCTTTGCAAGATTTACTGTTAACTTAAAAAACATGAACTTACACGATCCTGAGAAGTTAAAGCAAGTGATGATTTGGATTGGGGTTGCAAATCAGTTAAACACCACACGATTTAATCAACTGATGGCTGAATATAATTTGCCATTACCACAATTCACTATGTTGAATCACTTTAGACGCGATCCACATCAAGGGCGCACTATAACCCAACTTGCTTCAGCTTTTCAGGCAAATCAACCCGCTATTACAAAAACAGTGCAGCACCTTATTCAGAAAGGTTATTTGGAAGTCCAAGTGAGTAAGGAGGATAAGCGAGTCAAATATCACTATATCACTAAGGCAGGTTTAGATGCCCATAAGCAAGCGATCGCTCTTATCCTTCCCGATGCTCAACTTATCTTTGCTGAATGGAGTTCTGAAGAGGTTGATTCGTTGCATAAGTCTTTATTTCGGTTAAAGAATTGGTTAGACGATCACCGAGATATATTAGAGAATAATAATTGCGAAGTATAACGTCTAAAGCTTTAGATAATCGCTCCGCTAAAACTTTAGTGAAATTGAACTGTTAATAGATGTCGCCGAACAATTTTATGTTTTTGTGATAGGCGATCGCCTCAATTGTCTATACTATCAAAGGGTTTGCTGTAAGCGATCGCTAAATGTTAATTGCTGTAAAATTAGCAACCAAACAAATGCGTAGGTTCTCAACCCTACATATTTGGGTTAGAAATTAGTTATACCGTTCAAACTGTTTAGCATCAACCAAATTATTTTTTTAGATTTCGTGGAATTTTAAGAGAGAGAAAAGAACTTGACAACATTCCTTGGAATGTTTATTATATCTAAAGGAACATTTATTGCGTTCTAAAAATATTATTAGAGGTAGATTATGTTTGCTCTAACAGCTATAAAGTGAGCATCAAAATAAGTAAATCGCGGATTTAAATATGACAAATATGACACGCTCTCTATCTACTAAACTTGTCGCCGTTTTAAATTTTAAAAGCGTCTAAAGCGCTGACGTACCACGAGTTGGCTAGCTGTTTGAGAAGATTTGGGACTTTTGACGCATGTTGATCGTACATTTTATTAAGCTACGAGATTATTAAAACAACATTAATTTTAAAAATATTAATTTAATTATGATAGACAAAAATTTAGCAAGAACAAACTTTAAAATGCATTTGCTCGCAGGATGCGTTCTTTTCTTAGGAGGTTTTCTTTCTATTCCTGGTCAAATACTCTTGCCAGCAACTGGCTTCCCCGAAAGTTTACAAGGCATGGGTGGCAGTGAAGCAATATCATTGTTTCTAGTAAATGAATTTGCGTTCCGTGTAGGGTATTTATCAAATGCAATTTCTGCGCTATTAGTGTTTTTTGGAATGATTTATCTAGCCAAGGTTTCGTATAATAAAATTCCAAATCTTTTGAGTTCAAAACCTTTACTGGGTCTTGCTATTTCCTCAGGTGCCCTCCGATCTATTTGGTGGTTTGCACTTCTAACACAAGTTCCATTAATGGCAAAATTGTGGCAAGAGGCTGACAGTGCAGGAAAAGCAATAATCAATGTTAATTATATACTTTTAAATGATTTACTCTCTACCATTCAGGAAGATTTGGGGGTTAATATTCTTGGTGGTCTTTTTCTCATTTTATTCTCTGTAAGCGTGTTTAAAAATAAAGTCTATCCAAAATGGGTTGCGATTATGGCAGGAATTGCCGCACTGTCATTCATTGCCTCTAGTTCAGAGTTTTTGGGAATTCCAGGTGGCTCTGTGCTTCCATTTATTGGACCAACTGTTTCAGGGTTTATGTTTATGGGCATTGGTATTCTTGAGTTGCTGAGAGCCAGAAACGTGCATACTAAATTACTATGATCAGAATTAACCGAGTTCAAGTCTGCCACTAGAATAAGTCCGAGCTTCAGGCTTCTCAATAAACTCTCTTAAACCGTTATGAGTCTATCCAATGGTTAATGTGGCAAATGAGAGGAATTGGTCCAATGGCAGGGTAAGCATATCATTTTCTTAAGGTAGC
>Ga0315907_10003165_pt1 | contig 19748 bp, 19 predicted proteins | sample LakEriMetagenome_3_FD_203525 | JGI IMG/M metagenome (GOLD analysis project Ga0315907, IMG submission 203525) | Freshwater fungal communities from buoy surface, Lake Erie, Ohio, United States - Buoy 12 MA123 | ecosystem: Environmental > Aquatic > Freshwater > Lake > Lake biofilm | place: USA...
CAGCGTTCATCCTGAGCCAGGATCAAACTCTCCATGATGAATCGTTTGATTCTTTTGACTTTTTTTTGTCTCCCCCTTGCGGGTTTGACTTTTTTGTTATAGAATTGCTTCTAAACGAGGCTGTTTTGCTTGGCTTTCAAACTATTGTTTTGTCTAGGTTCGAGCGTCGTTTGTTTCGCTTCGCTTTCGCTTTGCTTCAACCGCGCATTTATCAATGTATCTAACTTCCCTAAGTTTGTCAACCCCTTTTGGCAAAATTTTTTGATCTTTTTTCTATCCCTTGCTACGTAAGCTTTTCGGACCTTAGTGTTTTTTGCTAGTCCCTTGATCAGAACTGGCGGGGCGGACAAAACAGTTTATCTGTACTAAATATTTTTCCTCTATTTAATTTTTTATTCAATCCCTCTCGATCGCCTGGTCGATTTTGAGGTATGGTTCCTTGAGAGTCTATTTTCTAATCGGAAAGCCCTCATGTCTCGCCGCTCTGCTTTACAATCCTATTTACTGGTGCGTTTACTCCTAGCTCCCTTGATGTTATGGACGATCGTGACGGTGGTTTTTCTACTGATGCGTGTTGCCCCAGGTGATCCCACGGATGCGATTTTAGGCAACCGCGCCCCTGAAAGTGCCAAAAATGCCCTAAGAGAACAATTAGGACTGAATAAACCCCTATTTTTCCAGTACCTAGACTATATTTTTCACCTAATGCGCCTCAATTTAGGAAACTCTTTAACCAGTAAGGGGGTGACGGTATGGGAGATTATCGCTAAACATTTTCCAGCGACGGTGGAACTAACTTTTTATGGGATGCTGATTGCAGTGATAGTGGGAGTCGGATTGGGAATTATCACCGCTTCCCGTCCCAATACTCCCTTAGACGCGGGGGGACGTTTATTTGGACTGATAACCTATTCCTTGCCGATTTTTTGGGTAGGAATGCTCTTACAGCTAATTTTTGCGGTACAGTTGCGCTGGTTTCCTTTGGGGACTCGTTTTCCTTTGAGTGAAACTCCACCCCAGACAATTACGGGTTTATACACCCTTGATAGTCTGATGACTCTGCAACTAGATAAGTTGCCCACAGCTTTGTATTATCTGGCCTTACCTAGTTTTACTCTCGGCATTCTTTTGAGTGGGATTTTTGAGCGGATGGTGCGAGTTAATCTGAAACAAACTTTGCAAGCGGACTATGTAGATGCGGCAAAAGCAAGAGGAATACCAGAAAAAACGATTATGATCGGCCATGCGCTGAAAAATGCTCTAATTCCCGTAATTACTGTCTTAGGATTAACTTTTGCGGCTCTTTTAGGTGGTGCAGTCTTGACGGAAGTTACTTTTTCTTGGCCGGGTTTGGGAAATCAGTTATATCGGGCGATTTCTCTGCGCGATTACCCAACAGTGCAGGGATTAATGGCTTTTTTTGCGACAATAGTGGTTTTTGCCAGTATTTTGATCGATCTAATCAATGCTTATGTTGATCCTCGCATCCGTTATTAATCAGGGAGAGAGAATTATGAATTATGAAGTGGGGGAGAAGAGAAAGGGGAGAGAGAGTTTGAGCATTTGTACTAATATAAATTTCCCATAGTCCTGACTAACATCTGAAAGCGCGATTCCGCTCTAAGATAGGAATTGCGCTTTGGAATAATCAAATAATATTGAATCTGTTCTTGATTTTATTCAATCGCCTCAGCGATGTGTTTTAAAATCTGCAAAACCTTATATATTTCTTCTCTGGAAATAAAGGGAGCAAATACCCTAGATAGGGCATAATGATGGACATTAGCTCTCAATTTGACAAATAAAAGATCATCTCCATTGGTGACGAGAGCAAAGCTAGGTTTTTCTGGCCGGGGATTAGCCATCAAATAGGCCAGGGTTTGCGGTAAGGCAGTCCAAACCGATAGGGCGGTTTTTTTGGATTCTACAATTACCACCCAAAACTGATTTAACCAGACTAAAACATCGATTCTACCCGATAGTATTTCTTCCCCATCATCGACGGTTAAGCTTACCGATTCCTCTGCGCGTACTCGAAAAGGCGGATCGTAAAAACCCGCAATCGCTAGTAAGGGAGAAACTAACAATAAAGTCACGGTTCCTTCTAATAACTGTCCTGCCGATCTTTGGTATAAATATCTTTGTCTTAGTTCATCTAAACTCTTTTTTTCATGGCTAGATAGAGACAGTAAATCACTTTGCCATTCGGGAAAAAATGCCCTATCTTCTGTTAAGGAGAGATTAAATCTTGTCTCAGCTAGGGCAATAGTCGTGATAACATCAGTAATAGCACTCGACATAAAAATTAGCTCACCAATCTAGATAAAATTTCTCGATGAATTAAAGCTCGATCGATTAAAAAATATTTGCGATCGCTGGTTAATGCCTCTCCATTGGCATAAAAATTAATCCAAGTGTTACTAATATCATTAACTGCCTCTGGTAACTGATCTAATTCCCAACCCAGCATCGGTACTTCGGCAATTAATCGCGACACTTTCGGATCATAACTAAGGGCAAAACAACGACAATCTTCTGCCGCGGCCATAATCAAACTATGAAAGCGCATTCCGATCACCATTTCTACCCCGCGAAATAAGCCTTTTAACTGTCTCGGATCCTCTAAACTAATGATTTGATGATTTTCCCCTAATTGACGGGCTACAGCTTCACAGAGGGGCAAATCCCGCGACTTTTGAAAAGGGACTAGGAGAATAAACGCCCCCGTACTGGTTTGTAAATCAATTAAAGCTTGGGTTAATTTATCTAATTTTGCCGGGGTTAATAGGGGATGGGGACGTAAATTGACGGCGATTCTTGGGGCAGGTAAATCCGATAATCCCTTGACTGATTGAGCGTCTAAAGCCCATACTGGATCGGGGGCAACAATGGGACTAATACCCCAACCAGCGACTAAATGAGCCGAAGCATCATCGCGCACAGTAACTAAACTACATTGTTTTAAGACTTTTTTGGTTAACCAACGTGTAAAAGGTCTATTTAATGGTCCAATTCCCTGCCCCCAAGCAATAGTTTTTAAGCCCAATAATTGAGCAAGAGCCATTAAACCACCGTAATAAATTGGGCTGGCAAAACTGGTGACATCCTGCATTAAACTGCCACCACCCCAGATAAATATATCCGCTTTTTTAAGAGTTTTAAAAACTTGCCACCAATCCCTACTAGGACAGGTTTCCACTCCATAACGTTGACTGGTTTCTCTGGGATTATTTGACAAAACAATAGGTTTAATTGCTGAGGGTAACATCTGCAATAGAGACACTAATAATGCCTCATCTCCTCCGTTTCCTCTCCCATAATATCCACAAATTACTGCACGCATATATTCAGTTATCAGTTATCAGTTATCAGTTGTCAGTTATCAGTTATCAGTTATCAGTTATCAGTTATCAGTTATCAGTTTATAGTGCTTTTCACGTTACTGAGGTATCGACAAGTTTTGCCAACAAAGGGTTTAAGCTCCTTGCTCATACCTCATTCTGATGAAAACTGCTATATCTATTTTCTTGTTCCCACTCATAACTAATAGCTTAAACCTGATCAGTGATCAGTGATCACTGATCACTGATTTAGTCGTCCATTTGCCAGGGTTCGGTGATGTTGTTTTCATCGAGGATATTTTTTGCTCTTAAAATCAAGATCAATTCACCTAGTATGGTGACATCGGGGGAACTATCAAACCATTGTAAAAAGACAGAATTATCCCTCTCCACTAGATAATAATTGTTCACGTCCCATTCGGCCAAAACTCGATCGATGACTAATAACACTTCCTCAGACCTGGTGGCAATCGATCGAGGTAATTGATCGCTAGGCCATAAAATCGCTACAGGATCGATCGCTTTGAGAATTGCTTGCCAACCGGGGAGAGGCACGATTGTTTGTTTATCCCCCACCGTTACCAGTCGAAAAGGTTCCTCGACGCTCAAACTTTCTGTGTGTTTTATATCAGTTACCGTCACCGGAAATCTTCCTACTAAAGGAATAATTCTGGCTAATTCGTCCTCATCCTGTAAACGATGAACGGGCAGCAAGGGAGCGCTACGGGCGGGAGTAACGGTAAAATCTTGTAGTAAGGACTCGATCGCCTGTCTGGCCGAGTCAGAATGGGCAAATTTCAAACCTTTAGCGATTAATTTCGCTCTTTCGGCTAAATCTCGCTTTTGTTTGCCCCGTTTCCAACACTGGTAAGCGATCGCATCTCCAGGATGACGGGTAAATTCACTGGGAATCTGGGATAAACGGGAAAAATCTTGGATAGCTTTGGCGATATCGTGTGCTTCAGCCACCTCAATCCTTTTTTCTGCCGCTAATTTCGCTGCCCCTAGTCTTTGTTCTTGGTTGAGAATCCGTAATTCGTATAGCACATCACTGCGCGGCCCGATGTAGTAACTTAACAAATCTTCATCTGCTCCCGATTTGATTAAACTCTCAAAAACTTGGGCAGCGACAATAATTAAATTTTGTTGGGCATTTTGAAACCCGGTTTGTTCAAAAATTAACTGGGAATCGTAGCCAGCTTTTTGCAGTTTTTGACATTTTTGCCCCCAATTCACCCAATTTCCTTCCTTATGAAGCAGCGAGCGCATTAATTCGGTCGCTTCCGTTTCGCTGATTCGATCATCTGTACTGCGAGGCTGTTCTGTCATAGACAACTTGATCAAGCTACAATAACTAAAATTTATCTAATCCCTCAAAAATCTTCAATAGCAATTAAGGTTAACAGGATAGACTAGATAGTAACAGGATAGCTGACAATCACCCCCTTCGTACCTGTTAGGGCAAGTTTATCTTCAATGTCTAGATTAAGAGTTAATGGAAGCATTCCCCCCTCGTCCACAACTAACCCCGGTCAAAGGACGATGAAAACCAAGCGTCACCCCAAAGATAGTGCCTTGGGTTTAGTCTCTACCCTCAGCTTTCCGGCGATCGTCGGGACGGCGGATATGATGCTAAAATCGGCAGAAGTTACCCTCGTGGGTTACGAAAAAATTGGCGGTGGTCACTGTACTGCGATCGTGCGTGGTAATATTGCCGATGTGCGTTTAGCAGTGGAAGAAGGGGCAAAAACCGCCGCACAGTTCGGACAATTGGTATCTAAATCGGTTATTCCCCGACCGATGCCCAATTTAGAGGTAATTTTCCCCATTGGTAGCCGTTTAGCCGAAATTGCCCAAAGTCAACGGGGTTTCAGCAAACTGAGCAATATGTCGATCGGTCTCTTGGAAACCCGCGGTTTTCCTGCTATGGTGGGGGCAGCTGATGCCATGTTAAAATCGGCCGATGTGCAGTTAGCTTCCTACGAAACAATTGGGGATGGTTTGTGTACGGCCATTATCCGGGGTTCGGTCGCTAATGTGGCCGTGGCCATTGATGCGGGAATGCGGGAAGCAGAGAAAATCGGTGAACTGCACGCGGTGATGATTATTCCCCGTTTATTGGAAGATTTAGAACATACTCTACCGGTGGCCAGCTACTGGTTAGAAACCCCCGAACCTTTACCGATGTTGTTACCCAATACTGTCCGGGAAAAACAACGGGAATTGGTCGCTTTACCAGAATTGGAAAAAACCAAAATACCAATTCGTCGCCAAGAAATGCAGGAAAAAGTGTTAGAAGAAGTGATTCCCGTGGAAGTTATCACCGATGAGGACAATTATTAATTTTTATTTTCAGCTTTGCTCCTGTGCTGCTAAAAGTACAGGAGCAAAAGGTTGAATTAGGGTTTGCGGGAAAAAGTTTGTTGGTGGGTGTGGGGTGGATACTTGTATCGGGTATGAATGATAATTTCACGGTAAAAAATCTTTACAGAAGACCCCGACAATTAAACCAATCGAATAATGATAAATTTTTGTCAAGGGGTGCGGTCAGATCGAATAATCGTCGCTAGAATTGGCCTAATTGTCAGAAATTTAGTCAGCCATTTTCTAGTAATGAGGAGGAGGTGAATGGACGGTTGCCCATTGGTGTGGATCATTATGGGTGTTGCTGGATCAGGAAAGACGGTTGTTGGTCGGCTCTTATCTGAGCGGCTAGAAAGTGATTTTCTTGAGGGCGATCGCAGACATCCCTTATCGAACATCATCAAGATGCTTTCACAGAAGTCTCTACAAGACGAAGACCGTCGTCAGTGGCTTCTAGAAATAGAGGATGATATTCGACGGGCAATAACTCAAAACAGAGAAGCTGTAATAACCTGTTCTGCTCTGAAAGCTTCCTACAGGAGACAACTGACATCTTTAGGACAAGTTCAGTTAGTTTGGCTAAATGTACCTGAACCAGAGCTAGAGCTAAGACTAGCCAACAGGTTAAATCACTATATGAAACTTGAGATGCTTCATAGTCAAATAGCTTCTTTTGAACCCATCAGTCCAGAGGAAAATGTAATTGCTGTAAACGGACTTTTGATGCCAGATGAAATTGTGAACGAACTGCTAGAAAAGGCGATGCAAATATTTCCAAACATGAAAAAACCTTGGTGGCAGAGATGCGCCGAGTAAAGATTTCTGCCAATGATGGTTATACCAAAAGTGATGGGTTGTAAAAGATGTCAGAAATGCATTCCTACGGTGTTAACAACCAAGCCTTTCGGCTAAAAGTTATGGGCTGGATCGCCTTATTTTCTTTGATTGTATCTCTACAATTACAACCGTTAATTGATTTGGTTAGGACAAACATCTCTAATGCCTTTCCTTTACCACGAGATGTATCCCCCATTTCTTTCTTTACAATTATATTTACCCTTTCTTTTATAGCTTATGATCGATGGTTATGGAAGCTAAACCCATTTGACAAAATACCTAGTTTGTCTGGCACCTGGATCGGGATGGGAAACAATCCTCACTTTGAACTGCTTCGTCTAGAACTAATGCAGATTGATCAGACTTGGACTAGCATATCCATATCAGTGGAAGTTTATCAAGAAAATGAGTCTGGTCCAGAAAATTGGCTGGATACAGTCCATCTGGGTACAGAACATTCTACGAATGCCCGTATTACTGAGTGTTTACGTAAATATTGTGACTTTAACTTTCAATACATACATGATGGTGAAGCAGGAGGGCAAGATTCATTTGGTGGAACATTTTTTCTCAAATATAAATATAAGAAGATGAAAAATAGGAAAGTGGAGATTCATGAGCTAAGTGGTAAATATTCAAATACAAAGACAGGCAAAAATACAAAGACAGGCAAAAATACAAAGACAGGCGAAAAGTTTGAAGGAGTAGTCGGTCGAATTGCTTTTCGTAGAGTTTCCTTTGAAATTTTGGAGCTTGAAGATGCATTAGAAAAGGGGAAGGACTATTTAAATGAGCTTACAAAAGAAATATCTTCTCGTATTAGCGATGACCCCGATATTTAGTGCGATCGCCATTGCCGTAGGGTGCGGTCCCTAATGCAAGTCCTCCTACTCCACTAATAGATTTTTGGGGAACGCACCATGCACATTGATTCAAGCTGTGGGTTAAAGTGCGATGTGGGCTAATCTGGCTAACAGGCTTTTGGGCGTGATATGGGGAAAAGTTCGGGCGATTGCGCCTAAATAGAGTGATATGCCGAAAGTTGACCCATATCGTTAGTCTGGAGAGTGTTATACAGAAAGCTTCCGTATAATCCCTAGTTAGACAGTCACTATGATTCGGTCGCCTAGAGAGGGGCTGTGGATTGGTTTCGCAGCCCCAACCTCCCATGGCTCCCTGCCCACCCCATTGACTTGAGACCCATACTTTTGCAAGGGTTCTCAGAGATGTGTCCCTCAGTCAGATCCGGGGGACGCCAGCCCAGAAATTAGGTGCTAAGCTTATCTTTGAAAATCAAGTAGAAATTACTGGAGGATGCAATCATGCCGACACTTCGAATTCTGTATATAGAATGTATAACAACAGGTACAGGTCTTTTCTGGAAAGAGAATGATAAAGCGTTCTCGAAACTTCTAGGTAACATCTTGGACGCTCAGAATAGGTTGCTAGGAACGGCTGGAGCGATAACAGGGTTGACGCCTTTGAAGGTGCTGAAAGATGCAATAAACGTGGCGGGAGACGTATGGAAGGAGGTGACCGATCTGATTGAAAGCCTCGGTCTTGACGGCTCAGATGATTTCTATATAAGTCTTTCTGACCAGGAGAGACAGCAGAAGGTATGGCCTTTACAAGAAGACTATTTTGAATTGGGTAATGAAAGACCTCGAATCACTCTTGATCTAACAATTCCATACGATAGGACGATAACAGTCTATTTTTGGGAAAGAGATACTGGAAGTGACGATGATATTCTTGGTAGCCTCTCTGTGATTAGCCATGAGCTTGCAGGGAGAGGGGGTGAACCTGACACTGCTACAGGTATATTTGTGGGAAGCAAACAAGAAAATTCCTTGTATTACATCGTATTTTCGGGCGGTGTCGCCTTAAACAGCGATGGAAAACCGTCCCCATTAGGAACATCCGCTGCTGCTCTTTCTAAGATTGGCAGCTCTTCATCAGATATTCAAGTAGATCTGGCAGATTTATTATCGGTAACTGCCATCAGCGGAGTGCCCGGTGGGGTGACATTGTTTGCGATCAAGGGTGATCGAAAGGTGTGGAGCCAGTATTATGATCCCCGCGTTGAGAATCCAGCGTGGTCAGGATGGTTTGAGTTAGGGGGTGGCGTTTCCCCAGAAACCACAAACGTGTCTGCCGTTAGCTCATTACCCGGCGCAGCCAGTCTCTTCGTTGTCGGTTTAGATGGCCGAATTTGGAGCAAGTTCTATGATCCCAGAATTGCAGATGCTAAATGGTCTGATTGGTTCCCCCTCGGAGATAACACATTTCCACCAACATCGGTGGTAACTGCCATCAGCGGAGTGCCCGGTGGGGTGACATTGTTTGTGGTCGGCCATGACCGAAAGGTGTGGAGCCAGTATTATGATCCCCGCGTTGAGAATCCAGCATGGTCAGGATGGTTTGAGTTAGGGGGTGGCGTTTCCCCAGAAACCACAAACGTGTCTGCCGTTAGCTCATTACCCGGCGCAGCCAGTCTCTTCGTTGTCGGTTTAGATGGCCGAATTTGGAGCAAGTTCTATGATCCCAGAATTGCAGATGCTAAATGGTCTGATTGGTTCCCCCTCGGAGATAACACATTTCCACCAACATCGGTGGTAACTGCCATCAGCGGAGTGCCCGGTGGGGTGACATTGTTTGTGGTCGGCCATGACCGAAAGGTGTGGAGCCAGTATTATGATCCCCGCGTTGAGAATCCAGCATGGTCAGGATGGTTTGAGTTAGGGGGTGGCGTTTCCCCAGAAACCACAAACGTGTCTGCCGTTAGCTCATTACCCGGCGCAGCCAGTCTCTTCGTTGTCGGTTTAGATGGCCGAATTTGGAGCAAGTTCTATGATCCCAGAATTGCAGATGCTAAATGGTCTGATTGGTTCCCCCTCGGAGATAACACATTTCCACCAACATCGGTGGTAACTGCCATCAGCGGAGTGCCTGGTGGGGTGACATTGTTTGTGGTCGGCTATGACCGAAAGGTGTGGAGCCAGTATTACGATCCTCGCGTTGAAAACCCAGCGTGGTCAGGATGGTTCCCTCTTTAAACCTATTCTTACTGGTTCGGCTACTGGGATCTGTTTTAAAACATGCCCCAGAATTTTCATGCAAGCCTCTGGTTATTACTTGATAGAGGATTTGAACTTCTGACCTCCAAGGTACCGGAGGTGTCTTTTCTCTCCCTAATGGCTTGCAGACGCCGCTGGTGCTGAGTTTGAGGTTAATGGCAGCCCCTGAGCGCGGAAAATGGGATGTCAAAAAAATGTTTGATATTATGCTTGAAATTTCTAAAACCTCTCTTAAAGTATTAGGCAGTGAGATATTTAATCAGATAACCAAAAGTAAATAACTAAAACAAAGATTTATTAAATCAAAATAGGTTGAAAATGGCAAGAAATGCAACAAACGAATTATTACAAAAAGCTAAAAAATCAAAAAGTGACGAGTTTTATACACAGCTTTCAGATATAGAAAGCGAATTACAGCATTATAAAAGTCATTTTGAAAATCAAGTAGTTTATTGCAATTGCGATGACCCCCGAATTAGTAACTTTTTTAATTATTTTACCTCAAATTTTAATGAATTAGGTCTTAAAAAAATAATAACATCTTGTTATAGAGAGCAAGTAAAAAATTTATTTAATACAGAAGAAGATGAAAAAGGGTTTTTCTTTGAATATACAGGTACAGAAGGCGAAAAAAACAAACCAAGTTCAACTGACCTAGTTTACTTTAATGGAGATGGTGATTTTCGTAGTTCGGAAAGCATTGAACTATTAAAGCAGTCCGATATTGTTGTTACCAATCCCCCATTTTCATTATTCAGAGAGTATGTAGCTCAATTGGTTAAATACGATAAAAAGTTTTTGATAATTGGAAATATTAATGCAATAACCTATAAAGAAATTTTCAAACTTATTAAAGAAAACAAGGCGTGGTTAGGAATAAATCTTGGTAGAGGTATTTCAGGTTTTATTGTACCTGAACACTATGAACTATATGGAACAGAAACTCGAATAGATAACTCTGGTAATAGAATAATCTCACCGAACAATTGTTTATGGCTTACTAATTTAGATAATTTTAAGCGGCACGAAGATATAGAACTCACAAAAATATATTTTGGCAACGAAGTTCAATATCCAAAATATGACAATTATGATGGAATTAATATTAATAAAACACAAGACATACCAATAGACTATAAGGGATATATGGGAGTGCCAATAACATTTTTACATAAATTTAATCCCGACCAATTTGAAATAATTAAATTCAGGAAAGGGAATGATGATAAAGATTTATCAGTAAATGGGAAATGTCCGTATTTTAGAATACTAATAAAGAATAAACGAATACAAACTGAATATATTGATTTAACTGACAAAGAAAGATAAGGTATAACAAATCGTTGTACCTGACATTTTTCCGCTACGATCCAAAATGTCGGTGAAATCGATCGTTATGCTCCAAACTTAGTGCGATGTCGAAGGCACTGCTACGCAATGCGATCGCCATCGCCGTAGGGTGCGTTCCCTAATATGGCTACTGCTGCTCCACTAATAGATTTTTGGGGAACGCACCATGCACATTGATTGAAACTGTGGGTTAAAGTGCGATCGCCGATTTTAATAAGCTACATTAACAACAATACTTAAAGAGAAGGCTTAAAATGGTTAAAGTTAAATCAACTTTGTACACGACAGCAAAAGTCCTACCGGGAAATAGAATTGAAATTGAATCTCCAGAGCTGACTGTAGGACAAACTGTTGAGGTAGTTATTTTGGTTGAAGAAGTTAGTTCTGATTCTTCTACCAGCGAATATATCTCTCCATCCTTAAAACAGCGTCTTGCTTTTCTGAAGTTACCAATGACTGAACGGAGGAATATTCTCAAAAGTCAAGCCGATATAATGCTCTCTCACTATCAACAAGATTCTGAATGGCAGGAGTTAATGGCAGGTGACATCATTGAGTATTAACCCTGAGCTGCCAAAACGTGGAGAAATTTGGTTAGTCAACTTCGATCCTACTGTTGGTGCAGAAATCAAAAAATTGCGTCCTGCTGTCGTCATCAGTTCCGATTCAGTAGGAAAGCTTCCTATCAAGCTTATTGCTCCTATTACAGACTGGAAAACATATTTTTCAGCAAATTTCTGGCACGTTAAAATTGAACCTAACAGTATCAATGGATTGAATAAAGCTTCTGCAATTGATACTCTTCAACTAAGGGGGGTGGATTTACAAAGGTTTATTCGTAAATTAGGAAGCGTTTCTGAAATTACAATACTGGAAATTGTAGCCGCCATTGCTACTGTAATCGAATTTGAGATCTAACAAATCATTGCACCCGACTAATAAAAAGCGACTGATGCTGGAAAATAGACCAAAATGGCGGGTGAATTCAGCTGGTAGGGTGCGTTCCCTAATGTGGTACTACTCCACCGATCGATTTTGGGGAACGCACCATGCACATTGATGGAAACTGTGGATTTAAGTGCGATGTCGAAGGCACTGCGTAGCAGTACACCGCTCTGGTGGGTTAGGTTAACGGCAGACCCCCAACTGTGATCTTTGACTTCATGCCAATTTGTGCGGACTGTATTCAGGTGTTACCTGCTGTGATAGTTAGTAAGTGAGCCTGTTCGTTGAGTTGAGGAGTAAAATAGGAGAAGTCCTAATCTAAGATTTAGTAATGGATAGAAGCATTATAGAACGGCAACCGCTAATTGAAGCAGTCAAGGCTCTCCCTGATGAGGCTTTAGTGGAACTGTCTAATTTTCTTGACTATCTTCGCTATAAAGCAGCCTATCAAAGAGAACTGACCACTCATTCTTCTAGTTTTCTGCTTGCAGTTGCAGGTTTAGGCAACTCTGGTCAAGAGGATATTTCAGAACGTGATGAAGAGATTCTAGGCAATGAGATTGATCCGGTGTCCGGCTGGAATCTTAACCCAAGCAATTCAGTATGACGGCGATACTTGACACCAGTTTTTTGTTTGCCTTAACCGATCAGGGCGATCGCAATCATCAACGGGTGTTGGCTATTGCTCAAAGCGTGAATGAGCCATTGGTTCTACCTGTCGTTGTCCTGCCTGAGGTCTGCTATCTGATTGCATCAAGATTGGGCCACCAAGCAATGCGCCGTTTTGTATCCAGTATGACACCTGATGCGGTTCAAGTTGAACCTGTAATCCCAGAAGACTTGGTACGAGTGCATGAGATATTGGAACAATATGCTGACAATCAGCTTGACTTTACAGATGCAGCGATCATTGCCATAGCTGAAAGGCTTACTATTACTCGCGTTTACACACTTGATCGCCGAGATTTTTCGATTATTCGTCCAAGTCACTGCGATTACTTTGAGTTATTTCCTTGAACCGCCAGCTAACACTGCGTGGCAGCGGACGGTCAAAATTCGTCGCTGCTGAGCTTGCTTTCTAATGCCGTCGCTGATTTGATCCGTTAGCGATCGAGCGCGCTACGCACCGATCGGGTTCTGGACTTCCCCGTTGACAAAAAGGCATAACCTGTGCTGTAGGGGGGATTAAGAGAATTTCCGATACCCTCTTACTGGGTACAAATTAAGAAAACCTCTAATAAATCTAACGCCGTACAAACTCCTCGTCAATAGCAAATCAGGTTATACTTCACACCCCACACCCCACACCCCACACCCTACCCCCACGAAAAACTTTTTCAGCAGACCCTACCTATCGATCCCATTTTTACCTATTCTAAGCGCAGGATTTCTCCACCTCTAGCTATAGATAATTCTGCTGCCTGGAGGATTTTGACTAATTCCGTCCCTACCGATCCCGAAGATACAGGAGAATCGACACCCGTAGCCACCGACTCTAAAAAATGTTCGCACAATGCTTTCAGGGGTTCACCATCGGCAATAGGGATAGATTCCGTCTCTTGTCCCCGGGGAATAAAATAGGCTTCCTGACGTTCAAAATAGCCCTTTTGTCGGGTTAAAGGCGATCGAGAGTCTAATTCATTAAAAATTAAAGTCCCTTCGCTGCCAACTATTCCTAAGCGTCGCTGTTTATCGGGATTCAACCAACAAAGGTGAATAGTCGCTTGAAAACCATCGCCATAGATCAGGGTTAACCAGACTAAATCGGCTAGATTAGGTTGTAGCCAGAAAGTTCCCCTCGCCTGTACCGATACTGGTGTACTATTTAACCAATGATTAAAAATCGAGATATCGTGAATAGCTAGATCCCACAAAGCGGACACATCCTGACGGACCGGCCCCAGGTGGGTACGAGTGGCATAACCATAAAGAGGTTTACCGATACCCCCGGATTGCAGGACTTTTTGTCCAGTGATAACGGCGGGATGAAAAAGATAGGTATGATCAACTAATAAAATACGCTGTTTTTTAGCCGCTAATGCCGTTAATTCGGCACATTCTTGGGGATTGAGGGTTAAGGGTTTTTCGGCGAGGACGTGATAACCTAAATTAAGAGCATCTTTAATCAGGGGATAATGGCTGATGGCGGGAGTAACGACGACCACAGCCGAGATTTCGGGGTGATTGCGAATAGATTCCCAGTCATTGGCTAAAATAACCTTATTAGTATCGAGATTAAATTGATCGCGACAGAGACGGAGTTTTTCAGGGGAGGGATCAACGATCGCCACTACTTGCGCTGAGGGATGTTGAGAAAAATGACGGACGTAATGCACTCCCCAACGTCCTACCCCTAAGATAGCGATTCCTGTGGACATTTTGCTTACTCAGATAAATCAATCTAGTTTATCTTAAAAGGATTAGGCGCAATTGTTAATTGATTCTGAGAACTGGAAGGGATTATGTTAAAATTTTTTATCGATCGAGGGGGAACTTTTACCGATATCGTGGCGATAATCGATCAACCAGAAATTATTGAACGACTAGCTAGAGATGCCGCTAGATTTCTGATTGTTCCCCTTGCCGATCAACAGTGGATTGTTCTCTATAAACTGCTCTCGGAAAATCCCGAAAAATACCCAGATGCAGTCATTCAAGGGATCAAAGATATTAGCGGTTCCCTAGATAACATCGAAGTGATCAAAATGGGAACAACGGTAGCCACAAATGCGCTGTTAGAAAGAAAAGGAGAGCGCACGGTTTTGTTAATCACCAAAGGTTTTAAAGATGCCTTGAGAATTGGCTATCAAAATCGCCCCGATATTTTTGCCCGTCAAATTATTCTTCCTTCTTTATTATACGAACAAGTTATCGAAGTGGCCGAACGCTACGATCGTCAAGGACAAGAATTAATCGCCGTTAATCCCGCCCAAGTTAAAGCCGATTTAATACCAGTTTATCAAGCGGGTATCCGAAGTTGTGCGATTGTTTTTATGCACGGTTATCGTTATCCTGACCACGAAAAACAAGTGGCAGCCATTGCCGAAGAAATCGGCTTTACTCATCTAGCCATTTCCCACCAAGTCAGTCCTTTAATGAAACTGGTATCCCGGGGAGATACCACGGTAGTTTCTGCCTATCTATCGCCAATTTTACGCCGCTATGTTGATAGTATTAGCCAGCAATTACCGAAAACTAGCTTACTATTTATGAAATCCGATGGCGGTTTAGTCACCGCCGATAAATTTCAGGGTAAAGATAGCATTTTATCTGGTCCTGCGGGGGGAATAGTCGGGGCAGTACAAACCAGTTTAAGGGCGGGATTTAGCAAAATTATCAGTTTTGATATGGGAGGAACTAGCACCGATGTTTCTCATTTTCAAGGGGAATACGAGCGCCAAACAGATAACGAAATTGCCGGCGTAAGAATGCGAGCGCCGATGTTAAGTATTCACACCGTGGCCGCTGGTGGGGGTTCGATTTTAGTCTATGATGGTTATCGTTTTCGGGTCGGACCAGAAAGTGCCGGAGCTAATCCGGGACCTGCCTGTTATCGACGGGGTGGCCCATTAACAATTACCGATGCTAATGTTTTGTTAGGAAAAATTCAAGATGCCTATTTTCCCGCTATTTTTGGAGAAGAGGGAAATTTACACCTAGATAGAGAGATTGTGCTGACAAAGTTTCAAGAATTGGTGGCAACAATGGGGGGTAATAATAGTCCTGAAATGTTGGCTGCGGGGTTTATTCAAATTGCCGTAGAAAATATGGCTAATGCGATTAAAAAAATCTCTCTACAAAAGGGTTATGATCTCAGTGATTATACTCTTTGTACCTTTGGCGGTGCCGGGGGTCAAGTGGCTTGTTTAATTGCCGATACTCTGGGAATGAAAAGCATTTTTCTCCATCCCTACGCCGGGGTTTTAAGCGCCTACGGCATGGGTTTGGCCGATTTGAGGGTAATTAAAGAAAAAGCGATCGAACAGCCGTTAAATGCCGATTTAATCGGGGAGTTACTCCCGGAAATGAACGAATTAGAAGTTTTAGCGGGTCGGGAATTAGAGGGTTATAATCGGGTGCGGCAGCAAGTTAGTTTAAAATATCAAGGCAGTGATGCCACTTTAGCGGTTAATTTTAGCGATCAAATGCGTCAGGATTTTGAACGGGAACATCAAAGACGTTATGGGTTTAAACAAGAACAAAAAGCTTTAATTGTTGAGTCGATTGCCGTGGAATTGATCCAGACTATGGACAGTCCCCAAGAAGCAATTTTAACCCGCACCCGTCCGATGGGAGAATTACCTCATATCCTCGATCGAGTAGCGGTTTTTATGGCTAATCAATGGCGGGAAACGCCAATTTATCAGCGTTCAGATCTGGAACCTTTTGATTGTCTGGCAGGACCGGCAATTATTATCGAAAAAATTAGCACGATTGTGATTGAACCGGGTTGGATGGCAAAATTAACGGAGAAAAATCATTTAATTCTCTCCAAAGATTAGCTAATTGAACTACATAGAAATATCTACGGCAGTTATTCTAATTGATCAATTCTCATTTCGCCGAGGTATTTACGGAGATAGGGAGAAAAAACCTCGTAAATCAGGGTAAGGGGTTGGCGAGCGTGCCAAAATAGGTAATGACGACCCCAAAAAGCTCCTTTTTCCCCAAAAGCTATTTCTAATTCCGGGGAATGACCGTAATAAAGTCCCTGCACATCGCGATACAATTCCGTGTGCAGCCGCGAGAGACTTTCCCAAATCGGTAGGGAACGATTTTCTAGATATTCGTCCACTTGATTGGCAGACCACCAAGAAGCGGCATAGGCTAACCTTTGACCGCTCGCTGTGCGTAACCAGACTTGACGACGCAATCTCGGCCCCGGAATCAGGCTAATTTTCATCGGTGCGCCATCCTCATCATCGCCGATGGGGGACATATCGATCACATCCACTTCCGTTTTTTCACCGGTTAAAAGTTGTAAATGACGGGTGGGAGAACCATCACCGAGAATTAAAATCTGCCAAGGAGGCGCGAGTTGGCTATGGGGTAAACCTTGTTTAACATCGGTTTCGTCTCCTTGCCAGAGAGGGGACAGGGAGTACCAAGGAGGATTAAGCAGGGGCTTTTCTTGGGGGCGGAGGATAGCAGTCAAGGTTTGTTACAAAACTTTATGATTTTTTCATTAATCATAACACGGGATTTTTGTCTGCTGGCGATAAAAGCGATCGCCTTGTTCCAATCCTCTCTAAATTTTTCGGTTAGCAGATGCAATCTTGCCAAAGGAGATCGGCTATTTTGATATTAACGATAGAAAGGTATCAAAATCTGGAGGAGTTTTTGTAATCTTCTCAGGGCAATTAATTGTCGAATCTTGGGATTAATTTGGGGGGAATAAATGCTGGTGGCTAATTGTTCTTCTAGTAAGGCATATTCTGCCGCAGTTAGGGGTTGATTATCCAGGGGCGATCGAGCCGAAGTGATAATTTCTGCTCGTAAAACTTCTTCGGGAATATCTTCAGGAGAGGGCAAAGCAAGGGCTTTTAGGGGCGAGAAGAAACCGATCGAGATGAGGATGATAATTTTGATCGTTCGCTGCATTTAATTTAAACCGGGGGGCAATTTTTCTCGACACTGTTGATGAATTTCCCCGATTCTAGCAAACAACCAGGGATATTTTTGACGATAACTGGGAATTAGAGCCAGAGGACTGAGTAGGGCAGTGGCGGCAATATCGGCTACACTTAATTTATCCGCCACCAAATAGGGCTGATTTTGCCAATATTCTAGAATCTTGAGGGCATTTTCTAGGCGCTCCTCCGCTAATTTTACCCTGGCTGGGGTGATTTTATATTGTTGTCGCACGATATTAATAATTATTTGACTACTCAGGGAAGAATCGATCGCTTTTCCCTCTCCAGCGCGATAATTATAATAGACAAATCTCGTCGCTACTCCAATACTTTCATCTAACCAATCCTCTAGTAACCAAGCTTGATTTTTCTCCTTTTCCCCATCGGGAATAAAAGAGGGGAAAGGAACTACTTTTTCTAAATATCTGAAAATGGCAGTAGAATCGGCAATAATCTCATCTGCTGCCATTAAAACGGGGACAGTGGTTAACCCTTTAGTTAGGGGTCTGAGTTTGAGAATATGTAGTCCAGGGGTGAGATTTTCTACTTGGTAATCAATCCCCTTATAACCTAGTGCTAAACGAGCTTTGCGACAGTAATGAGAGGTGCTAAATTGAAGTAAAAGCATTAATTGTTGTTGATTGCTATAGTAGTTATCAGTTATCAGTTATCAGATTTGAGTTTTAAGTGACCAGTATGTATTAAGCGAGCAGTATTATTCCTACTGTGTTTTCACTGATTACTGTTTACTGTTAAATGAATTGGCAATAGGTCTATACTATGAGCAAACCCTCCCTTTTTTCGGCTGTTTCTCGTCCTTATGCGACTAATTCACAAGCAAAAGATCCCTGGTTAGCGGTCAATCTCTCGATGTTTTTCCCCGGTTTGGGACAATGGTATGCTAGCAAAAACCAAAAAGCAACCATTTGGGCGATCTCTCAAGTAATATTAATAATTGTGACAATTTGGTCAATTTTTAGCCCCAATGGCCCTGTAAGCTGGGGATTAGGGGGAATAGTTGCTCTGGTTATCGTTTACATTAGCAATATTTTTGACGCTCACTGGACTGTTTATGATTCCAGACAGAATAACAGCTTAGAGAAAATTCCCCGGAAACAAAAAAACCCATGGTTTGCCGTCTTCGCTAACCGGATTATGCCAGGTTTGGGGCAATTGTACGCCGATAAGGTGATCTTAGGGATAATTTTTCTGACTATATCCCAGATTAGCCTGAAAATGGATCATTTTTTGACCAATATCCTCTTTCTTACCCCTTTAGTTACAGTGATCGCTATTTATCACGTTTATCACACTTTCCCCGATCAATTCCACCCCCATCGTCACACCTATCGTTCCATTTTGGCACTGATGGTGGGAGTGATTTTTACTTGGGGAATTATCTGTAATTATTTTCCCAATTGGTTACATCAAAAAATAGAATTTTTCCAGATTCCGAGCGAATCCATGCTACCTACCCTCGCAATAGGTGATCGCGTTTTCGTCAGTCAATCCAGTAATTATCAAGCGAAAAGAGGCGATATAATTGTTTTTAGAACTCCGGAAAAAATTAGGCAACTAGATCCTAAGTCTGGAGATTTTTTTATCAAACGAGTCATCGCTATTGCCGGAGATACCATTGAAATCCGCAGGGGTAAAGTTTATCTCAACCGGCAAGTTATCGAGGAACTCTACACCGCCGAGTTAGCCAATTATGAAATGGAATTTATGACTGTACCCCCAAAAACCCTGTTTGTTTTGGGAGATAATCGTAACCATAGTTTTGATTCCCGTGATTGGGGTTTTTTGTCGGAAAGTTATATCGTTGGTCAAGCCTATAAAGTTTACTGGCCCCTCGATCGTGTCCAGTCTTTGTTATGATGGGGATGACTATTGATTTTCAGCTATCTTCAAGGGGTAATTTTAATCCTATCTACTTATTAGCGAGGAAAAACCTAACCGCAAGAATTTTGGCTCTCTTGGATTTGGTGGGTAAAGTGTATTCTAAGATACATTCCTCCTAGCGAGGGGGTGGAACGAACCACAAAGACACAAAGGACACAAAGATTAATCGATCATATAGCATTTACATTTGAGACGTGGAAACCAATTTCTGAAAAAAATGCTATAATCTAAGTCAATGTTTTAATAACTTTAATTATGGACAAGGCTCAGAAAATCAAAAAAGATATCGAGGAACTAGA
>Ga0315907_10003167_pt1 | contig 19744 bp, 17 predicted proteins | sample LakEriMetagenome_3_FD_203525 | JGI IMG/M metagenome (GOLD analysis project Ga0315907, IMG submission 203525) | Freshwater fungal communities from buoy surface, Lake Erie, Ohio, United States - Buoy 12 MA123 | ecosystem: Environmental > Aquatic > Freshwater > Lake > Lake biofilm | place: USA...
AAATCATCAGATCATCAGCATGCAATTGCCTTTCTTTATCATCAAGAGAACGAAAAGTGCTTTTGGTTGACAGTTTTTTCACAATAATGGTATCGCCTTCGATCTTGGTTGCATCAAAGGCATGAAGTGGCTGACCGGTTTCATGCAACACATAATTGGTTATATCAACAATATTATTGATTGGGCGAACTCCAATGGCTTGTAATCGCTCTACTAACCATTTAGGTGAAGGGCCGATGTTAACGCCTGAAATAGTTACCCCTGAATATCGAGGGCATGCAGTAGTATCTTGAACGTCAATTTTAATAGTGCGTGATGAATCAGCGGTTTTCCATTCCTCTGTTGGATAAGGTGTCTTTACCGTAAGTACCTGTTTACGATGATGAGATAAATAGGCACAAATATCACGTGCAACACCAAGATGACTCATGGCATCACTTCTATTTGGGGTGAGTCCGATTTCAAAAACTACGTCTTCGTAAGGTTGAAAATAGTCAATGGCAGAAGTGCCAGGAACAATGGATGGATCTAAAACCATTATTCCATCATGAGAAGTACCTAATCCGATCTCGTCTTCAGCACAGATCATGCCCTGACTTTCCACTCCGCGGATTTTGGCTACCCGCATAGTAAGCGGTTCGCCGGTGGTGGGGTAGATGGTAACCCCAACCGGAGCTACGATCACCTTTTGTCCGGCTGCTACATTGGGAGCGCCACAAACAATAGACAAAGGGGAATCTCCACCAATATGAACTTTGGTTATGGAAAGTTTATCGGCATTTGGATGTTTTTCCACTTCTATTACTTCTCCAAGTACAAGGCCTTTCATCCCACCCTTAACTTCCTGATATGCTTCCATTTTCTCTACTTCAAGCCCAATCGAATTTAGGATAGAAGCTACTTCTTCAGGCGAAAGTGTCACCGGAAGATAGTCGAGAAGCCATTTATATGAAATTGTCATAATGTTGCTTGTGTAAATTGACTGTTCGCAAAGATAACGTAATGCTTGAATAGATGTTTTGTGGATATCAGCCAGGTTTCTGTGTAAAAGCCTTTTTTTTCGTGGAAAACCTTGTGGAAGACGCTTAGAAAATTAATTGTGAGGGATTTTTTTTAAACCCCATCTTTTGGAAGTAAATTCGTCGCCCGGCTATGTTTTTTAGACGGACGCTTTAACCCATAACCTCTACACTTCGCATGGAACTAACTAATATAAATCGTGATCGTGACCGGAAGAATCGCAGGCCTCAGGTGAAGGATCTGAGTACTTTGGTATATGGAAAAATACCTCCTCAATCCAAAGAATTGGAAGAGGCGATATTAGGAGCTATAATGTTGGAGAAAACAGCTTTTGATATAGTAGTTGAGCAGATAAAGCCTGAATGTTTTTATGTTGATGCTCATCAACGCATATTTAAATCCATGATCTCTCTGGCTGGTAAAAACAGTCCTATTGATCTACTAACCGTAGTGGAGGAACTTAAAACCAGTGGTGAATTAGAAATTGTTGGCGGAGCGTATTATCTTACCAAACTGACCAATTTTGTTGTATCAGCGGCGAATGTTGAAACCCATTGTCGTATCATCCTCCAAAAATTCATACAACGTGAATTGATACGGATATCTGGCGAGATCATCGGGCAAGCTTACGAGGATAGTACTGATGTTTTTGATTTATTAGATGATGCGGAGGGTAAATTATTTGAGATCACCAACAGTCACTTGAAGAAGAATTTCGATTCGATTGATAAAGTGTTGATGAAAACGATAAAGCGTATCGAAGACATGCGGACGCGTCAGGAGGAAATCACAGGTGTGCCGAGTGGTTTTCCATCATTAGACAGAGTAACGTACGGATGGCAGAAATCGGATCTTGTTATACTTGCCGCTCGTCCTGCCGTAGGTAAAACAGCTTTGGCATTGAATCTTGCACGTAACGCAGCTATGCATCCAACCAAACCCACACCTGTTGCTTTTTTCAGTTTGGAGATGAGTTCGGCACAATTGGTAGCCAGGATACTTTCTGCAGAAAGTGAAATTTGGTTAGAGAAGATCTCCCGTGGAAAAATGGAAGATTATGAGATGCAGCAATTATTTAAAAAAGGAATTGAACCGCTTTCACAGGCACCAATTTTCATAGATGACTCTGCTGCACTCAATATTTTTGAATTCAGAGCAAAATGTCGCCGTTTGGTGCAAAAGCATAATGTCGGATTGATTATAATCGACTATTTACAGTTGATGAGTGGGGGTAGTGAAAATCGTAATAGTAATCGTGAACAGGAGATCAGTACGATTTCTCGAAATTTGAAGCAACTGGCCAAGGAGTTGGATATACCCATTCTGGCTTTATCCCAGTTAAGTCGTGAGGTGGAAAAACGTAAAGATGGAAATAAGATGCCTCAGTTGAGTGATCTTCGTGAGTCTGGAGCGATCGAGCAGGATGCTGATATGGTCATGTTCATTTATCGGCCGGAGTATTATGAAATGAATGCCAATGAATTTGGTGAAAGTACAAAGGGTGAAACACATGTTCGTATAGCTAAACATCGTAATGGTTCGTTGGAAACGATCAAGCTTCGAGCCATGTTGCATATTCAAAAGTTTGCTGATGATGGAACTTTGGATGAAGGACGTAGCCAAATGCCACAGGGTGCAAGCTGGAAACCCATGGCTGCTGCTGAAGAAGAAGGCGCAAAATTATATATACAGAAAGGAAGTAAGATGAATGATGTTCCTTTCAATGATGAAGACGATACTCCTTTCTGATCATGAACTTGTCTTTATTCTACGCTTCTGAATTGAAGTCTGGTGCAAACGATTTTGAACTGGATGAAGATACGGCCCGACATGTTGTCCAGGTGCTTCGGATGAAAGCTGGAGATAAAATTTTACTTACAAACGGACAAGGATTAAAGGCAGAAGCAGAAATTCGTTCTGCCGAAAAAAAATCATGTATCGTATCCATAACTTCTGAAGAATATTTTCCTGAACAAGGCAATTCCATCTGCATCGCCATTTCACCTTTAAAAAATGCTGCACGATTTGAGTGGTTTTTAGAAAAAGCAGCAGAACTAGGAATCACTACAATAGTTCCGCTTATAACCAGACGAACAGAGAGGCAGCAATACAAGGCTGAGCGTTGGAAAACAATATTGGTCAGTGCCATGCAGCAGAGTCAGCAATACTGGTTGACTGAATTAACCAGTCCGGTTACCTTCGAAGCTTTTATTCGTGATGCATCTCCTTCTACTAAATTCATTGCCCATTGTTTGCATAACAACAAAGCCGAATTGCAAACCATTCCGTGGAAAGATCAAGTGAGGATATTGATTGGTCCTGAGGGCGATTTCACCCCCGATGAAGTTCAGTTGGCTATTTCTTCTGGATTTAAAGAAGTATCCTTGGGGAGTACTCGGCTAAGAACAGAAACAGCAGCCATTACAGCTGCTGTCTTGCTAACCCATCGGTGAGCTATGTTTATTTCGGTAAAACGGGTTCTCTTAATTCCACTGGCTTTCTTGCTTTTTCTTTTTTACGCATACGCATATTGAGCAGTTCTACGCTAAAAGAGAATGCCATAGCAAAATAGATATAACCTTTTTGGATATGTCCTCCATGTACTGGCTCAAGACCTTCAAAGAAAAGGCTGAAACCCACCATTAATAAGAATGACAGAGCCAACATTTTCAGGGTAGGATGCTTGTGTATGAAGGATGATATCTTATCGGAGAAAAGAAACATAATGATCATCGCAATGATTACGGCAACAATCATCACTTCTACATGTCGAGCCATACCTACAGCTGTAATGATACTATCAAAAGAGAATACCATATCGATCAAAATGATTTGTCCGACAATACTTCCAAACGAGGCAGCTTTAGTTTTCACTTCTCCTGGATGTTCTTCCCCTTCCAGTTTATTATGGATCTCTTTAACGGTTTTATATAAGAGGAAAAGACCTCCTAAAAACATAATAAGGTTTCTTAAGTTAAAGCCATAGTGCTTATCGGCGATATCCAAACCAAATAGTTCTTTATTGCCATTGGCTACTAACCAACCTAGGGCCATCAATAAACTGATACGTACAGTGATACCCAGTATCATCCATAATCGACGAGCTTTTAATTTTTGGCTTTCATCCAAACGTCCCATCAAAATGGATACAAAGATGACGTTATCAATTCCTAAAACGATCTCTAAAGATGCGAGCGTGATCAAACTGATCAGGGCATCAATTGTCAATAATTGCTCCATGTATTATGCTTATAAATCTTTACAAATATTTTTTACTATAAAAGGTCCTTCATATACAAATCCAGTCCATACTTGAACGAGCTTCGCTCCGTGATGCATTTTTTCTTTAGCCTCTTCACTCGTGAAAATGCCTCCTGATCCGATCAAGGCAATTTCTCCTTTAGTATGCTTATAAAGATAATTCAGTACTTCAGTTGATCTTTTCAGAACAGGTTTTCCACTCAATCCACCCGCACCAATTTCTTTTGCACGCTCAACAGATGATCTAGACAGGTTCTCTCGTGAAATGGTTGTATTGGTGGCTACCAATCCATTTAATTTTAATTCTATAGCCAACGTGCAGATATCATTCAGCTGATCATTCGTAAGGTCTGGTGCAATTTTTAATAATAGCGGAAGTGGTTTCTTTAATTTTTCGTTTTCAGCTTTTAATGCATGAAATATTTTTTCTAATGCAGGCTTTTCCTGCAGTTCCCTTAATCCAGGTGTATTTGGCGAACTAACATTCACAATAAAATAATCTACAAAAGGATGAAGGGCATTAAAACATTTAACGTAATCGCTCCAGGCTTCTTCGTTTGGGGTCACTTTATTTTTCCCGATATTTCCACCAATAATCATTTTTGACTGCGGATATTTTTTTCTCCAATGTTGTAGCCTTTTGGAAATGATATCCATACCATCATTATTGAATCCCATTCTGTTGATAATGGCTTTGTCTGCAGGTAAGCGAAATAATCTGGGTTTATCATTTCCATCCTGTGCCAGTGGTGTTACCGTTCCAATCTCCACGTGTCCAAATCCCATCATATCCAGAAGATTGAGGTAGGTAGCATTTTTATCAAAACCAGCTGCTAATCCTACTGGATTGCGGAAGTTGAGTCCAAATGCAGTTACAGGTATATTTTTGGGTTTAAATAAAGCCGTGAGCATTGATCGAAGCCCTGGAATGGCACATAGATACCGAAGACTGTTCATAGAAAAATAGTGAACCCGCTCAGCATCAAAACGGAACAATATATTCCGAATCAAATCATACATGCTGCTAAGATAAAACGAAAAAACTGGTTGTTTGTGCAACTAATTTATTTTTTGAGTACCTTTAAGAACATAAATAAGGAAGTTATGCAGGAAGCATACATTGTTGCAGGATACAGAACAGCCGTTGCTAAAGCAAAGCGAGGTGGTTTTAGGTTTACAAGGCCCGATGATCTGGCCATAGAGGTTATAAAAGGATTGCTAGCTAGTGTACCCCAGCTGGATCGGACGAGGGTGGATGATGTGATTGTTGGTAATGCTGTTCCGGAAGCAGAACAGGGATTACAGGTTGGCCGAATCATCGCTGCACGTGCAGTGGGTATTCACGCACCGGGTATGACGGTGAATCGTTATTGTGCGTCTGGATTGGAAACAATCGCTATTGCAACTGCCAAGATCCGGATGGGTATGGCAGAATGTATCATTGCCGGAGGCACTGAAAGTATGAGTATGGTACCCAGTGCCGGTTGGAAAACAGTACCTGCATATTCCATAGCTCAAGATGATCCTGATTATTACTTAGGGATGGGACTCACTGCAGAAGCCGTTGCCAATGAATACAAGGTTACTCGTGAAGATCAAGATGCATTTGCATTGGCTTCTCATCAGAAAGCCATGCAGGCTATCCAGAATGGTTATTTTAAGGAGGGAATTTTGCCAATTACCATAGACGAAATCTATCTGGATGAAAAAGGAAAACGACAGATGCGTCAATTTACGATAGATACCGATGAAGGTGTTCGGGCTGATACTACACTAGAGGCCTTAGGAAAGTTGAAACCTGCTTTCGCACAAAACGGTTCAGTGACTGCAGGCAACTCTTCACAAACAAGTGATGGTGCAGCTTTTGTTCTGGTAATGAGTGAACGTATGGTAAATGAACTAGGCCTGACTCCCATTGGAAGATTGGTTGGTTCAGCCGTTGCCGGTGTGCCCCCTCGTGTTATGGGTATCGGCCCTGTAGAAGCCATACCTAAAGTATTGAAACAAGCTGGTCTGTCCATGCAACAAATTGATCTCATAGAATTAAATGAGGCATTTGCTTCTCAATCCTTAGCGGTTATCCGGACACTAGGCCTAAACCCCGATATTATCAATATCAATGGTGGAGCTATTGCCCTTGGCCATCCATTGGGTTGTACAGGTACTAAATTAACTGTACAGTTGCTCGGAGATCTAAAACGACTCAATAAAAAATATGGTATCGTGACAGCCTGCGTTGGCGGGGGCCAGGGTATTGCAGGGATAATTGAGCGACTCTAATTTTTGCAACATTATTGCAAAAATTAATTTTTTTCTTATTTTTGGTGCATGCGAACATGCACCTTTTTTTTATTTCTGTTAGGGGTGACCTTGTTTCCGGCATTCAGTTCGGCGCAATGTGTGCTGGAGGTTTCTGGAGTCGTAAGCGATTTAGATACGCGCGCGCGATTGGCAGATGCAACCATTTTGGTGCGTGAACTGAATCGTTCTGTGGTCACTACTAGGAAAGGCGAGTATAGCGTGAAGGGGTTATGTCCGGGTAGTTATACATTGGTCATTTCCCACATAAGTTGCAAGGAAGAGGTGATTCATATCGATATTAAAGGAGATCTGCACAGGGATATTGAATTGGGACATGCTGCTGCTGAGCTTCAGGAAGTAATCGTACGTGGATCAGCTGGAGCTGGTACCACTGCTGTGGTTGCAGAATTGAAAGGCAGACAATTGGAGGCCACTCGTGGATTAAGTTTGGGTGAATCTTTGCGGACTATAAATGGTGTAACTACATTACAAACAGGAAATAATATCTATAAACCCGTTATTCATGGTTTACATAGTAATCGGGTATTAATCCTAAATAATGGCATACGACAGGAAGGTCAGCAATGGGGTAGTGAACATGCTCCGGAAATTGATCCTTTTTTAGCGAATCGTTTGACGGTAATTAAGGGGGCTTCGTCTATTCGTTATGGAGGCGATGCCATAGGTGGAGTAGTGTTGGTAGAACCTAAACTTCTTCCTTATGGTACTGCTACCGTTAATGGGGAATGGAACACCGCTTTTTTCAGCAACAATAGACAAGGTGTTTTATCTGCTATGATTGAGGGCAGTCCTCATGCTAAAAAAGATATTGCTTGGAGGTTACAAGGAACCGCAAAGCGAGGAGGAAATGCACGCACACCAGATTATGGGTTGGCGAATTCAGGATTAGAGGAATTGAATATGTCAGCTACAGTTGGTAAGCGAAAGCAGCATTCCGGTTCTGAATTTTTTTATAGTTTGTTCAGTACACGTATTGGGATTTTCTCAGGTTCTCACATTGGAAATGTCACGGATTTGATGGAAGCTATCCGTTTAGGAGAGCCCCCGGCATATATAAAAAATGTGCCATTTACCTATCGTATCGATCGTCCATATCAACAGGTAATGCATCATTTGCTAAAGTGGAAATCATTCAAGGATATAGGCCATTCGGCAAGAATAAATGTAACTGGATCATACCAATTCAATCAACGTAGAGAATATGATATTGTACGTTCAACTACCCGTATAGCTCCACAATTACAATTAGGATTACATACTGCAGGGCTAGATGCTGTGCTGGATCATTTTGGAGGTAAAGGCTTGAAGGGTTCTGTTGGTATCAGCGGAATGTATCAGATCAATCAATATACATACCGATATTTTATTCCGAATTATCAATCACTTTCTCTTGGTCTTTTTATTGCGGAGAAATATACAATTGGTAATTGGGTAATAGAAGGCGGAGCTCGATTTGATTATAAAAATATTCGGAACATAACTGATAATGATGCGGCTCCTTTCCATACTTTAATGGGAGGAGAATTGGCTCCGGGAATAGCATATGGTAAAAGAAATTTCAATGGGTTATCCGGAAATATTGGACTGAATTATCATCAAGATAATTGGAAATTTGTATTGTCTGGAACAACGGCCTGGCGCGCTCCACAAGTCAACGAATTATTCAGTAATGGGTTGCATCATGGAGCAGCAAGAATTGAAACAGGTCGTTCTGATCTCCAAACGGAAAGGTCTTTAGGTATTGCATCGGCAATTGAATACCACGACGAAAAATTATTTTTTGATATAGATGTTTACCATAAACGAATCTCGGACTTCATTTATTTGAGGCCTTCTTTTCCACCACAATTGACGATTCGCGGTGCTTTCCCAACTTTTGCCTTTGATCAAACGGATGCAAGGTTGAATGGAATAGATATTCAGCTTTCTTACCTAGTTGATCATCATCTGCGAATGCAGGCTAAGGGAAGTTTACTGCGTGCAAAGGATCTCGTAACCAACGATTGGCTGATACAAATGCCTGCTGACAGATACGAAGTGAGTGCTGAATATCTTTTAAAAGATGGAAGAAAATTCCGTCAATCTTATATGAAAGCATCTGTGCAGCATGTACGTCAACAAACTCGTGTTCCTTCAACTGGTAATATTGAACTTCCTGTTACTGGGGGTGGGACTATTAAAACTTCCGACTATGCTGCTCCACCTCCAGCATATACATTATCCGGAATAGAATTCGGTACCAAATTAGATGTGCAGCATCGTGACTTGAGTATTATTTTATCGGTGACCAATCTATTCAATATCCGATACCGAGATTATATGAATGCATTTCGCTATTTCGCGGATGATATGGGAAGAAATATTTCACTTCGTATTAAAGTCCCTTTGATTATAAAACAAAAAATGAAACACAATGAAGAAAAGTAGAATGTTAGCCATGTTTTTTTTGATGACCAGTGTAGGTTTAATTACATCATGTGGGAAAGATGACCATGATCATGATGAAGAAGAATTGATCACCTCTGTAAATGTAGTAGTTACAGAAACAGGAACAACCAACGTGCAAACCTTTTCATTTAAGGATAGTGATGGTCCTGGTGGATTAGCACCTACAAAATTTGACAGTATTATACTGAACGCAAACAAAAGCTATGCCGTTAGTCTTGAATTTTTGAATGAGAGTACGAGTCCTGCTGAAAATATTACAACTGAAATCAAGGCTGAAGCCAATGATCACCAGCTGTATTTTCAACCAACGGGTGTGGCATTAAATGTTTCAAATCTAGATGCTGATAGCAAAGGACTTCCATTAGGGTTGACATCAACCTGGACTGCAGGGGCACCTGGAAAAGGAAGTATTAAAATCACCTTGAAGCATAAACCAGCTGCGAAAGCGGCAGGTGATCCTGTAACAAAAGGTGAAACAGATGTAGAACTAGATTTCGGGGTTCGCCTTAGATAAATCAATATCAACCTCCAAGGTAGTTACCTTGGAGGTTGATCTGTATCTTTGATGAATGGATATCAACCTTAATACGCCAGCCCTGCTTTTCCCCGCAATTAGTCTTTTACTATTAGCCTATACCAATCGTTTTTTGGCAATTGCCAATTTAGTAAGAAAACTGCATGACGATTATACCAACGATAAGAATAAAGAAAATGCCTTAAAGCAGATCAAGCACTTTCGTACCCGCTTGCGTTATATACGATTTATGCAAGGTGCAGGGGTATTTAGTTTTTTACTTTGTGTGATCTGTATGTATGCAATCTATGAGGGTTGGATGGTTATTGCCAAATTTGTTTTTGCAGGTAGTTTGTTGAGCTTACTTTTTTCATTGATCTGTTCTTTCATTGAGATATACCTGAGTTTGGAAGCCCTCGAAGTTGTACTCAAAGATGTAGAAGATTGATTAGTTCAGGACTCCTGATTTTTTCCGTTCCCCAATTTGCTGACGCCACATGGCATAATATAAACCTTTTGATTCCAGTAGTGATTCGTGTGTTCCTGTTTCTTCCACTTCACCACCTTCTAATACATAGATCTTATCTGAATGCATAATTGTTGACAATCGGTGTGCAATCAAAATTGTGATCTGATCTCCTTTAGCAGAAATATCTCTGATTGTTTGCGTAATTTCCTCCTCTGTAAGTGAATCCAATGCGGATGTTGCTTCATCAAAAATTAAGATACGCGGTCTGCGCAACAAAGCACGAGCAATCGACAGGCGTTGCTTCTCACCACCTGATAGTTTTAACCCCCCTTCGCCGATAACCGTTTCCAGCCCTTTATCTGCTCTAGATAAAAGTTTCTCGCACGATGAACGTTTCAAGGCATCCAGTAAATCATTTTCTGTTGCTGCTGGATTTACGAATAAGAGATTTTCTTTAATTGTTCCAGAAAATAATTGAGTGTCTTGCGTTACAAATCCAATTTGTTTTCTAAGGTCATTGAAATTAATCTTGGTTTCATCGAGTCCATTGAATAAAATTTTACCTTCTTGTGGGCGATACAAGCCAACTAATAATTTCATTAACGTAGTTTTACCAGAACCAGATGGTCCCACAAATGCAATCGTATCACCTTTTTTTACAGCGAAACTTATATTGTCTATAGCTTTATGATTCGCACTTCGGTGTTTGAAACTGACTTGGCTGAACTCTAATTCATTTACATCTTCCAGACGTTCTGGATTGATTGGTTCTGCTTCTGGAGCTTTCTGCATGAGCGTATTGAAATTATTCAATGACGCCTCTGCTTCGCGATAAGACAGTAAAATATTACCGATCTCCTGCAAAGGTCCAAAAACATAGAATGAGAAGAACTGCATAGTTACCATTTCTCCAGCATCCATATGCTCTCTGAAGATCAGCCACATGAGGATAAATAGAATGATTTGTCGTAAAGTGTTTACCATTGTTCCCTGAACGAAACTTATACTGCGTACTCGCTTTACTTTGGTCAGTTCTAATCCAAGAATTTTATATGTGTTCTTATTAAGTCTGTTTACTTCCTGTTCTGTTAAACCCAAACTTTTTACCAGTTCAATATTGCGAAGCGATTCCGTTGTAGAACCTGCCAAAGCGGTGGTTTGTCCAACGATCGATTTCTGAATTTGTTTTAGCTTCCTGCTGAGAACATTGGTAATAAACGATAGGGCTAGAATACCTCCAATATATGCTACGGGTATAGACCAGTGAATATATACGGAAGCATAAACAAAAACGAATACTATCCCAATTAAAATACCAAACAATACATTGATGCAATAGGTCATGAATTTCTCTACATCTGTGCGGACTTTTGTAAGAACCGACAATGTTTCTCCACTTCGTTGATCCTCAAACTCCTGGTAGGGAAGTTTCATCGCATGTTGTAATCCATCAGTAAAAACTTTCGCTCCGAATTTTTGGATAATCAGATTCAAAAAGAAATCCTGGAAGTTCTTGGCAATACGGCTAACCATGGCAACAGAGATGGATGCCAATAGGATGAACCAAACACCGGGTTTTTCCCAGGTGAATCGATTGAAATATTCTGAATACGGCATGGATTGGCCCGACTCCTTTGCCGTTTTAAATTCTGCTGCCAGGTTCACTAGTTTACCAAATAAGATCGGGTCGATCAATGAGAAACCAGTGTTAATACCAGCCAGTATTAGCGTAAAGAGTACAAGAGAGCTATGCGGGCGAAGATAGGAGAACAATAATTTCATTCTGCAAATGTCGGTAATCCTAAACGGAATTGGAAAAGCTATTATCCCGGTCATCTGCCCCAGGAATCTCGGTCTAAACTGCGGTATTGAATGGCCTCCGCTACATGTTCTGTTCTAATTTCATCTGAATCCTCCAGATCGGCGATGGTTCGAGACATTTTTGTGATGCGATCATAAGCTCTTGCAGATAAACATAGTTTTTCCATAGCTTGCTTCAATAGAGCTTTTGCTGCTTTGTTGAGGATAATGTATTCTCTGATCAGGCTATTTCCCATTTGTGCATTGCAATAAATGGAGGGATAATCTCTGAAACGGAGAATCTGCTTCTGTCGGGCAAGTTTAACTCGTTCTCGTATAGTTAAAGAAGATTCGCCCGTCTGCATATCATTTAAAGCATTGAAAGGCAAAGGAGTTACTTCAATATGCATATCAATCCTGTCGAGCAGCGGCCCGGAAATTTTACTTAGGTATTTTTGAACAATACCAGGCGGACAAGTACATTCTTTTTCGGGATGATTAAAATATCCACAAGGACAAGGATTCATGGAAGCGATTAGAACAAAAGATGCAGGGAATTCTACACCGGATCTTGTTCTGTTGATCACTACTTTTCTTTCTTCTAAGGGTTGTCGCATCACTTCCAAAGCAGAACGATGAAATTCTGGAAGTTCATCTAAAAATAAAACACCATTATGTGCTAATGAAATTTCACCGGGTTGTGGAATGCTTCCACCACCAACGAGTGCCGTAGCTGATATGGTATGGTGTGGTGAACGGAATGGTCTTGAGATCACCAGATTACTGTCTTCTTTTAATTGTCCGGCTACACTGTGAATTCGCGTTGTTTCAATGGCTTCTTCCAACGTGAGGGGAGGTAATATGGAAGGGAAACGCCTCGCCAGCATGGTTTTTCCTGCACCAGGCGGGCCGATGAGAATGACATTATGCCCGCCTGCCGCAGCTATCTCTAAAGCTCTTTTGATATTTTCCTGACCTTTTACATCCATAAAATCTCCGATAGTTTCTTCTTCTATCGAAAGAATTTCTGATGTATTGACTTTTATAGGTATAAGTGAAGTTCGTTGAGATCTAAAAAAGTCGATTACATCTGTTATATGATCGACTCCGAAAATATTGATGCCTTCTAATACAGCCGCTTCTGGTGCATTTTGTTTGGGAATGATCAATCCTTTAAATCCCTCTTTTCGACTTTGTAATGCAATAGGAAGTGATCCTCTAATGGGACGAACTGATCCATCAAGTCCAAGTTCTCCCATTATGGTATAATCCGTGAACGCATCATTGTATTCCAATTGTCCAGATGCGGCAAGAATTCCAATAGCAATGGGAAGATCAAAAGCTGAACCTGATTTTTTGATATCAGCAGGAGCGAGGTTGACCACGATCTTGGTTCGTGGCATGTGGTACCCAATGGATTTAATGGAACTTTCTATTCGTTGAAAGCTTTCTCTGATCGCATTATCCGGTAAGCCTACTATATAGTACATACGCCCTTTTGGCGTCCAGCTTACTTCGATGGAGATGGTAGTGGCATTAATCCCAAAAACAGCGCTACCCATGGTTTTTACAAGCATGGAGTAAAGCTATTTGGTCACAAGCTTATTTAGTTTGTTGAAATAATGTTGATGGTAACAGAAAAAAAGCAAACTCATTTGTAGAAAACATCAATTAATTGAATCTAACATCTCCACAACGCCTTCTCTTTGCAGAATTAGATATCCCAATCTGTCATTGCTGACCCCTTCTTTTAGTTGATAACTGAAATGGATATCTTTCTCTGTAATGGATGTTTCAAAATACTTGAAACTAATATTCGGATATGCTTTTAACGCGTCACCAATTTCATATAAATGCGTGGATAGTATAAATAGGGATTGCTTGATCTTGATCAATCCTCTAATTACAGTTAATGAACATTTCATCGCATCTTGAATATTGGTTCCCTTGAAAAGTTCATCGATCAATACCAGCCATTTTCTGCCATCATTTATTTTCAAAACAGTATTTCGAATACGCTGAACTTCATTATAGAAAAAGCTTTCGCCTTTTACGATGTTATCGGTCACATTAATATTACTGAGTATTCCATCAAACAGGCTCAGCTTCAAGGATCTTGCAGGTACGCCCATGCCGATATGGGCAAGAAATACCGATAATCCCACAGATTTAATGAATGTACTTTTCCCAGCCATATTTGCACCAGTTAGGAAGATGAAATTTGTTTCCCGACTCATTTCTACATCATAGGGAATAGCTTCCGGTATCAACAAATGATACATGCCCTCTGCCTGAAGGAAAGGTTCTTTCTGTTCGATAATCTCTGGAAAGGTTAGATTAAATTTTTTCATCGCCATTGCCATGGAATACCAGGCATCGAATTGGCAATAGATATTGATTAGTTCGAACATGCTGTTCTGGAAGATCTCTTTTAAAAAGTGACCATATCGAATCACCTCACTGACCATAAAAGGTTTAGAATGATTTCGTTCTGCTAATTCATGGGTCTCTGGATGGTTTAGATGGCTTTCAAGTATATCTAACAAAAACTGAATTCGGGATGGAACATTTTCGCTTCGTAAAATTTCCTGAATTTTTTTTACGGATTTGAAGAAGTCAGCAAAATGTTGCAGTGAAAATCGGATGAGTGAAAAATCAGGAGCATGTAATAATCGATACGTATAACTATTGAATACATCTGCTGATTTAGGAATTGGATCAAGTTGATAGTCGTAGAATTTTTCGAGGACCAAAATAGTACCGTTGGATACCGACAAGGGCCATTGCTCTAGTTTTTCATAAATGATCTGAATACTTTGTTGGGTAGTCCGGATTTTCGATATATCGTTGAATGGCTCCTTGAAATATTGCATCAACCATTCTTTTCCGCCCAAAGTACGGGTGAAATTAAGGCGATGAAATACAGAATATTCCTCTTCATTATGAAATATGGATAGGTCGTGGTACGTGTACTGATCGATTTGCATGGTTATCTGTTAAAGGATAGCCGCTTCCCTGTATAAGATGTATCGATTTTTCCATTTTCATAAGCGAGATGTCCGTTTACGAACGTATGGGTAATGGTCGATGAGAATTCGAAGCCTTGAAAAGGACTCCATCCGCACTTATACAAAAGATTTTCCCTTCTTACAAGATAAGATTTTTCGAGATCAACTAAAGCCAAATCGGCATAATAGCCTTCACGTATGTATCCCCTTTCTTCGATCTGAAATAAGCGGGCAGGGGCATGTGCCATTTTTTCAACGATTTTTTCAATGCTGATGCGCCCTTGTTTTGCGTAATGCAACATGATCAGCAAGCTATGCTGGACTAATGGCAGTCCGGCGTGCGCATGGGCATAAGGGGGTTCTTTTTCTTCCATTAAATGTGGAGCATGATCTGTAGCGATGATATCTAGGCGGTCATCCAGCAATGCTTCCCAAAGTGCCTGTTTATTTTCTGGTGCTTTGATGGCCGGGTTGCATTTAATTTTATATCCCAGTTTTTCATAATCCTCAGCTGTAAAATGAAGATGATGTACACATACTTCAGAGGTAATGCGTTTATCTTCCAGGGGCATCATATTCGTGAATAACTGAAGTTCACGAGCTGTACTTATGTGTAAGATATGTAAACGTGTATTATATTTTTTAGCGAGTTGTATAGCACTGAAAGAAGAACTGAAACAAGCTTCTGCATCGCGTATTACAGGATGGTGAGCAGGTGTTAGATCTGTTCCTTCCAAATGTTGAAGATTTTGCCTTATGATCTTTTCATCTTCACAATGCGTTGCGATGAGTACTTCCGCTTCTCTGAATATTTTATCAAGGGTGAGGTAATTATCTACCAGCATATTTCCGGTAGAGGCACCCATAAAGATCTTGATTCCACAAACGTCTTTGCGTTTGTCGTTAGTGCGAAGAACCTCATCTGTATTATCGTTTGAAGTTCCCATGAAAAAAGAATAGTTAGCTAGGCTAGATGCAGCCCCAATAGCATATTTGTCTTCCAGTAGTTTTTGCGTAAGTGCATTTGGTATTGTATTCGGCATTTCCATGAAGCTGGTTACACCACCTGCCACTGCAGCAATAGATTCTGTTTGAATAGTAGCTTTATGGGTTAGTCCAGGTTCTCTGAAATGCACCTGATCATCAATTACACCTGGAAGTAGATATCTTCCATTGGCATCCATTTCTTTTACGTTGCCAACAGCTGAAAATCCAGATCCGATCTTTTCGATCCGTTTATTTTTAATCAATACATCTCCCTCAATGATCTTTCCTTCATTTACGATTTTCGCATTGCGTATAATGTAGTTCTGCATAATTTTTGGCTAATTACCTCCTCCTTCAAAATGTAGCGAGAATAAGATCATTCTCGATTTCAACTGATCCACTACATTGGAGTATTTTAGGGCTTCATCACGCACATGCACATTCGACATACCCTGACTGATTTTTATTTCAGGCGATAAGATGAAATATTTAAAAAAGAATTGAAATCCGATCCCCGCCTCTAATCCCCAATCACCTTTCTTAACTTTCATCAGTTCATCCGCATTTCTTGCGCCTGCATTTGATGCTAGATCAAAATCATATTTGGCACCTGCAAGCGTATATACCCGAAAATTATGAATGCGATCACTTTTGAGCCGGACTTGCAGTGGAAAGCTCATCACGATGGATTCAACATTACGGAAATTCGTGAGTTGATCATCTCCTGAATTGGCCACACGTTGTGTATATCTAAATTTCTTTTCTGAGAATATGAGGTGCAATGGATAAAAACGCAGATCAAAAAATCTATTTACCTGCCAGTTGGCCATGATGCCTAAGTGTACTCTGCCTGAATTAAGAGATTCAACCGACATAATCGTATCTCGTTGCAGAAAATAAGGGTGATGTGTGGTATTATAGTGCGATGTGTTATATCCTAGTACAATACCAAAATAATAACGCTTATCGTCATGATCTGACAAATTCATTTCACCTCGTTCTTGTGTAAAACCTATAATGGAAAACAAGAAGAGGGTAATGGTCAGTACGGCTTTTTTCCCGTGTACAAGCTGCTGATTCCTAAACTTAACCGTTTGCATGTGATGTCTTTAAAACCTGTTTTTTCCATGATATCCGTAAATGCTATTCCTTCTGGGAAAGCTCTTACTGAGTCGTTGAGATATGCGTACGCTTTTTTATTTTTTGAAATCATTTTAGCGATCTCAGGAGCGATGATACCTAAATACAAATGGTAGAGTTGTTCAATACCTGGTAAGTTTGGTTTAGAAAATTCGAGAACACAAAGTTGTCCGCCGGGTTTAAGAACCCGTAAAATTTCAGTAAGTCCTTTCTCAAGGTTTTCAAAATTACGAACGCCGAAAGCCACGGTCACTGCATCAAAGTGGTTATCCGGGAATTCTATATGCTCACTATCGCCTTTTTGAAGGGTGATGATATGTGATAGCTTTTTTTGTTCAATTTTATTACGGCCCAGATCCAGCATGCCTACTGAAATATCAATTCCAATGATCTGTTCCGGCTTTAACATTCTTTCCGCCATCAAAGCCACATCTGCTGTACCGGTAGCTACATCCAGTATGACTTTAGGTTGAAGGGGTTTCAGCTTTTTCAGCATAACTTTCCTCCAATAGATATCTATCCCGGCCGACAAAAATCGGTTTAGGAAATCATACCTGCCTGCGATTTGATCAAACATTTTGGCCACCTGCTCCTTTTTTGAAGCGTTGGAATCTTCAAATGGAACAACATTATCATGCGCATATTTCGGCATTTGGCAAAGATAACAGATATCTTTGTCGAAATCCTTAAACCAAAATTTTCACAATACTTTCGTATTTGGTCTCTGATCATGAATATACATACCGCTACATACGTGATTTCCAGTCCTGAAGTGGACAAATGTCCGAAAGCAGACCGACCGGAATTTGCTTTCATCGGCCGAAGCAATGTTGGGAAATCCTCGCTGATCAATATGATCGTGCAGCAGAAATCATTGGCCAAAACATCAGGTACTCCTGGTAAAACACAATTGATCAATCATTTTGATGTGCTCTCTGGAGATGAAAAAGGCCAGCAGTATAGGTGGTATTTAGTAGATCTTCCAGGTTATGGTTTTGCAAAAGTGTCCCAGTCTCAGCGAAAATCTTGGGAGAAGATGATCGAAAATTATATTGTGAAGCGTGAAAACCTAGCTAATTTATTTGTCTTGATCGATGGCCGGCACAAGCCTCAGCAAGTAGATCTGGATTTTGTAAATAAACTGGGTCGGTTAAGAGTACCCTTTTCATTGGTATTCACCAAGGCAGATAAAGAAACTCAAAAAATAGTAGCGGGTAATGTAGATGCTTTTATGCGCAGTTTAAAGGAGACTTGGGCGGAATTGCCGCCTCATTTTGTGACAAGTGCGGTGAAATTTACCGGTCGAAATAAATTATTATCATTCATAGCTGAAATTCTTAATACTTAGCGGCTTCGATTTTCATTGGGGAAAAAATGTGATCTCCTTTACATGCAGAGGGTTTTAATAATCGTAAATTCAACAAACCCTTGTCTATGTATAGTCCTATCGATCAACTTGGCTTAGAAAAGCGGAAAGCATTGTGGCGACGATTTAACGGTGATCAGATCTCCGAGCCGATTATAGATGCAGTGGAAGATGCTATTCGTCGCGAAACAGAAGCCGGTAATAAGCTTAAAGTCTGCATTGGAACAGATTCACAGGTCAAAGGAGCCGAAACGGAATTTGCTACTGTCATCGTTTTTCTGAGGGAAGGTCGTGGCGGATTTATGTTCCTTTACAATGAACGCACACAGCAGTCCTTTTCTATAAAGGAGAGAATGCTGGTTGAAGTTGCCAAAAGTATCGAGATTGCCTATGAGCTTTGCGATCTTTTTACTTTATATGATGTGGATATGGAAGTACATGCCGATATCAATACCAATCCAAGTTTTAAAAGTAATGAAGCATTACGCGAAGCAATGGGGTACATTCTAGGGATGGGTTTTGCATTCAAAGCCAAGCCTGAGGCTTTTGCCAGCAGTAGTTGCGCCAATAAAGCAGTCAATTAATATTGACCAGTTTGTAAAAGAACCAGAGTACAGGCTTGCATGGTTTCAATGCCTGCACTTTTAGCTTTTTCTTCAAATGCTGGATTTTCTGTTCCCGGATTGAAAATGATACGTTTGGGATGCAATGAAAGAATATATTCTTCAAATTCTTTCTGATGGTCAGGATTGATATAAAGGGTAACGGTATGGATATCCTCTAGATCTTGTTTCGCAGTTTCAACGGGTACATCCAACACTAAAGCTTGTTTCCTTCCAATTGCTTTTACAGTGTAGTGATGTTGCCTCAGTAGGGTAATAGCCATAAAGCTATATCGGTCAGGATTATCGGATGCTCCAATTACTAATGTTTGCTTATTCCCACTCATATAATGTCAAATGAGCATAGCCACTGGGTTCTCCATATATTTCTTTAGCGTTTGGAGGAAAGCTGCACCAACAGCACCATCAACACTTCGATGGTCGCAACTCAAAGTAACCTTCATTACATTGGTTACTCCAAACCCATCACCTTTTCTTACAACCACTTCTTTGATCCGTCCAACGGCAAGGATACAGCTGTCTGGCGGATTGATGATAGCGGTGAATTCATCAATTTCCATCATGCCTAAATTAGAAATGGTGAATGTGTTTCCACTGAAATCTGCAGGTTGTATTTTTTTATCGCGTGCTTTTGCATACAATTCTTTTGCATCTGCTGCGATCTGAGAAAGTGATTTTTGATCGGCGTGACGAATAACAGGAACGATCAGGCCATCAGGTAATGCTATGGCAGAGCCGATATGAACATGATGGTAGGTTCTGATGAAATCTCCCATCCAGCTACTA
>Ga0315907_10003169_pt1 | contig 19729 bp, 20 predicted proteins | sample LakEriMetagenome_3_FD_203525 | JGI IMG/M metagenome (GOLD analysis project Ga0315907, IMG submission 203525) | Freshwater fungal communities from buoy surface, Lake Erie, Ohio, United States - Buoy 12 MA123 | ecosystem: Environmental > Aquatic > Freshwater > Lake > Lake biofilm | place: USA...
ATAGCCTCAATCGCTTTGAGAATAAGCAGAAGCCGAGAAAGAAAAAGAAGAAAAAACCTAGAAATCCAAATCAACCTGTACCCAATGCATAGGAGCTTATTTAGATTGATTGCTGTTTTTTTTAGTGCAGTTTTTTTACTGTTTTCATGTGGCTCTGATGCCGTTTTCAATCAGTCGATTCCGATTTCAGGACACGCGTGGAAAGAGAAGTTTCACCCAACCTTTAAGGTTGAAATCACAGACACAGTGAGTACCCATGATTTCGTGCTTACCGTAAGGACTACGGTTGACTATCCCTATTCAAATTTGTGGTTATACTTAACAATAAATGGCCCTATGGGAAAGTCGCAAAGATTCCCTTTAGAAATTGTTACGGCGGATGCTACGGGTAAATGGACTGGAGATAAAAGCGGCTCGTTAGTTTCATTCTCTAAATTATTCATGCACGATAGATTCCCTAAAAAAGGCACCTACACCCTAAGCTTTGAACAAGCAACAACCCAGAAAACATTGCCTGAAGTGGTGGATGTGACCTTGGATGTTTATACCGCTGAAAATAAACAATAATGCACTATCCGTGTTTATCCTTGGCGCAATTGGAGGCACTTGAAGCGGATTTTGTGGCTTTTTTAATTGTGAATGGCGTCGAGGGAGAAACTTGGAAAACAATAAACGAAACGAATCCTTCAAAGGCACAAGAATTAGCTACTTTATTTAGTCAAGTAGTTTGGGAAAAGGTGCTTAAAGAGACGAAATATGTTAAACGAGTCAGCGAAACCGAACGTATTTTTGGCTATTTAGGTGAAGAACAAGGGGTCTTACTCATTGGTCAACAAAAAACAAGCGGGTGGGGGTTCCACAAGGCAAAGAAACAATGGGGGAGCAACCGAGAATCTGAAGTGTTCACCCTGCTTCAACAAGGGTTTGAGCGCGCAACTGAACAGGAATTTACGGAAGTAAGTCAATTAATTAAAACAACATAAAAAGATGAAAAAAATACTTTTTTTAAGCATGTTAAGCATCGGGTTATCAGGTGTATTTGCACAAATTAACGCACCAAAGGCAAGTCCTGCCTGTAAGCTTGAACAACGAGTAGGCCTAACCGATATCACCATTATTTATTCGCGTCCCGCAGTAAATGGTCGAACAATTTTCGGTGATTTAATTCCTTTTGATGCATATTGGAGGCTTGGGGCAAATGAGAACACTAAATTCACAACTTCCGATGCCTTGTTTTTTGGTAAAGACACCTTGCCGGCAGGTACTTATGCACTCTTCGCCATGCCCGGAAAAACTTCGTGGAAGTTAGCCTTTTATACCGAGTTCGGGAATTGGGGTTTGCCGCCGGTTTGGGAACAAACAAAGGTTGCACTGGAACTTGCTGCACCTGTTAGTTCGCGCGCTGACCTTACTGAAAATTTAACCATCGGTTTAGACCAATTGGAAAACAGTGGAGCGGAATTATTTATCACATGGGACCATGTGTCGGTTAAATTTCCGTTCACCATGAATACAAAAGATAAAGTATTGGCATCGATTCAAAAAACCATGAACGGACCAAGTGCTAATGATTATCATACGGCTGCTAAATTCTATTTAGACGAAAAAATCAATAACAAACAAGCCTTAGAATGGGTTGATAAAGCAATTGTGCTAAGACCCGAAGCATACTGGATGTTACGAACAAAATCATTGATTCAAGCGGAACTCGGTTTGTATGCAGAGGCAATAAAAACCGCGGAACAGTGCATTAAATTAGCAGAAGCGGATGGTGACACATCTTATGTGAATCAAAGCAAAAACTCCATTACAGCTTGGAAAAAGATTAAGTAATACATGCCGCGACTCAAGGAGTTTCTTTTATTGCATGGTATTGTTTTTCTCTGGGGATTTACAGGCATAATTGGTAAATTATTACATCAAGAATCCTTCATTATTGTTTGGTATCGGGTATTAATTGCATCACTTGGTTTATTGGCGTATTTGTGGATTACTAAAACGAGTTTTACTGTAAAACGAACCCATATCTTACCCGTGGTGCTAATAGGAATTGTGGTAGCACTTCATTGGATTACTTTTTACTATGCAATTCAAATCTCCACGGCCTCTTTAGGTATTTTGTGCCTTGCAACTACTACGGTACATGTAGTTTGGTTGGAGCCGCTCATTATGAAAACTGCCTTTCAATGGAAGAAATTGGTTTTTAGCTTAATGGTGGTTGTGGGTGTAGCTTTTATTGCGCGAGATTTTAAAGGCGATGTGTTATTAGCTACAGGAATCGGTTTATTAAGTGCCTTACTCGCGGGCATCTTTTCGGTTTCAAATGCAAAGTTATCTCAAACCATTCCAGCTCCCATTCTATCTTTTTATGAATTAACCACAGGTTGGGTTGGTATTTCCTTGTATTTATTGTTCACTCATGCCCCTAAGGCCTTATTTTACCTCTCACTGAACGATCTCTTATGGTTGTTATTCCTCGGTTTGGTATGTACCTCCTTTGCCTTTATTGTTGCCATTAATCTAGTCAAAAAATTAGGCGCATACACGGTTTCCTTAACCATTAATCTGGAGCCAATTTACACGATGATTCTTGCCGTTGTATTGCTCAATGAACATAAAGTATTGTCGGTCGAGTTTTATGTGAGTGCGTTTTTAATTGTTGGAGCCTTGTTGTTAAATGCATGGCTTAGTAGAACTCCTAAAGAAATAATTAATTAATTTAGACCCGTGTTGAATCGATTAATTTTAGGGTGTTTAGCCGCAGTTGTTTTTTTAGTAACTGTTGGTATCCCAGTTTTTCAACACTCCTGCAAAGAAACGAATTCACACGATACGACTTGGTTTTCATATGCTGAGTCACATTGTGAAGATGAACCAAAATCAGCCTGCTGTAGCATCGATCAAACCGATTGTTGTTCGGTAAACAGCACGATCATTGCACTTAAAGTAGATCAGGAAAAATCAACCTTCCTTCCAGAATTATCTATAGCGTCAGATTACTTTACACTTCCCGTATACACCCATTTCAGGGAGTTTCTATGCACTATAAGTCAACCGATAGTTAACCTTACCTTTCCCCAACCGCCGCCCCTTTCAGGATTCGACTTATTGAAAGTTATTCAACGTTTTAGATTATAGGATTCGACATGCATAGTGTTGAACGTATAATCTAAAATCTCATGAAAATTAAATACATCTTATTTTTCCTTTTTGGTGTAGTCCTTTTGGCTCCATCATTTGCACAGCTGCGTGGCTTTGTTCGCGGGGTGAATTTGTCTGATACCTTGGCCTTGAATGGCGCAAAAATCAAATTGCTACAGGCCAAAAAGGCCACGTTTAGTGATTCGGAAGGCAAGTTCGAATTATATCTAGGAAAACGATTTCCTGATACCTTGGTGATACTCAGTGCGGGGTATCGGCCCGATACCATCTTGCTTTCAGAAAAAGACCGCTTCGGAGCAATCTCCATTGTTTTGTTTAGTGATCAACTGCAGCCAGAAGTATTGGTGGAACGAAAGGCAGGAAACGGTACCCTAAAAATTAGCATTGCTCAAGTAGAACGAATTAGCAATGGCGAGTTACGGCGAGCCGCATGTTGTAATTTATCTGAATCGTTTGAAACCAATGCGTCGGTTGATGTTAATATAACGGATGCGGTTTCCGGGGCACGGAAAATACAGTTGCTCGGACTTGATGGGGTGTACACCCAATTTCAATTGGAAAATGTCCCCTTTTTACGGGGCTTAGAAACAGCATTCGGTATGCAGTCCTTCTCAGGTATTTGGCTTGATGGCATACAGATTTCTAAAGGAACGGGTTCGGTAGTAAATGGGCATGAATCTATGGCGGGCCTCATCAATTTGAGTGTAAAAAATCCGTTCGAATCGGAACGTTTCTTAGTAAATGTGTACGGAAATCGCTTCGGTCGGGGAGAGTTGAATGCTATTATGAGTCATAAAATCAACGAACGATGGGCCACTTCATTACTCTTGAATGGTGCAATTAATCAAACCGTAATTGATGAAAATCGTGACGGATTTCTTGATTTACCACAATTTAAGAGTGTTTCTGCGCTCAATAAATGGCAGTTTAATGGAGATAAAATGGAGGCCCAGTTTTCAGTATACGGGTATTACGATGACCGCTTTGCCGGACAATCGCCCTTTTCACCCGCTTTATTTCCATTTCACATGGCACTCACCAACCAACACCTTGAAGCCACTGCAAAAACAGGGTTTTTTGGATCCCATCCTGGGGAATCGCTTGGAATAATTAATCATGTTAAAGTGCATCGAACCGGTGGATATTTTGGAGGAAATGCCATTGGGGGCCAGCGCATCTCAAGCGGTGAAGAAAAACGGTATTATGTTTCGATTAATTATGACCGATCAAGCACCGATGGTAAGCATACCTTAAAAAGTGGCGTGGCAACTACCTTATTGGATATTACACAACAGGCCGGTATAAGCATACTCCAACGAAATGAGCTTACCGCGGGACCCTTTGCTGAATACTCCCTGTTGCTTAATCGCCTCTCCGTTCAATCGGGTGTCAGGTTAGATTATCATTCTTTGTTTGGGTGGTTCTTCGTGCCTCGAATTCATGCAAAATACGCCCTGACGCCTAAAACCGATCTGCGCATTACTGGAGGAAAGGGTTGGAGGGTTCCGAATTTTTTAATTGAGAATAATTCCCTCATGGCAAGCAATAAGTTTTGGGTCTTGCCTGTGGAAGGAGTGCTTCCTGAAATCTCATGGAATGTTGGTGGATCTATTGCATCGGAATTCCAATTATTCAATCGAAAGGCTACCCTTACCATGGATGGGTACTATACATGGTTTGAACGGCAATTAAATATAGACCGGGATATTTCTCCAGCGGCAATTGTCTTTTCATATATCGAAAATCAATCCACTGCGCTCGCCTGCCAAGCGGAACTTGATTGGGTGCTTTCGAAACAGTTTAGTTTGCGAGGGGCGTACAAATTTTTAAGTGTGCAATCCATCTATGATGGGACCATGCAGCAGCAGACGATGATTCCAATGCATCGCTTGCTATTTACCACCTCGTGGTCCTCAAAAAACAAGCGCTTACAAGCGGATCTCACGGCGAACATTGTTGGCCCAATGCGCATGCCGCACAACCATTCCTCCGCTGGAATGGCATTTTCTCCCTGGTATCCTTACTTGTTTGGACAAGTGTCATATCAATGGAAGCAAATTAAAGCGTATATTGGAATTGAAAATATACTTAATATAAAACAAGCAAATCCAATCATATCAGCCCAAGATCCGCAAGACCCAAGCTTTGATGCCACCATGGTCTGGGGTCCAATAACCGGAATCAATGTTTATGGTGGAATAACGTATAGTTTAAAACAAAAAAAATCATGAAAAAAATCATTTTAATTGCCTCGTTGTTTATTTCTTTTATCACCCTGGGCCAAAAAAAACAGACAATCGATACCGTTTATATTAGAACTTCCGCCTTGTGTGGTGATTGTAAAGAACGGATTGAAAGCGCCTTGAATTTTCAAAAAGGGGTCAAGTATGCGGAGTTGAATTTAGAAACAAAAATCGCGACCTGCATCTATAAACCGTCTAAAGTAAGTCTGAATGAACTTCGTCTTTCACTGGTGCGGGTTGGGTATGATGCAGATGATATGAAAGCGGATCCTGAAGCGGTTAAATTATTGCCGAAGTGTTGCCAGCCGGGTGGACATTAAGTTATAAACGTTTACCCAAATTAATTAACAATTCGGCTGAAATCGCTTAGACATTGAGTAATTTCGCAGCGCGATGAGCGATGCAATACAACACGAATGCGGGATCGCCCTCCTGCGCCTGAAAAAGGATCCATCTTTTTACCTTGAAAAGTATGGGACAGCATTTTATGGATTAAATAAAATGCAACTATTAATGGAAAAACAGCACAACCGCGGGCAGGACGGCGCGGGTATTGCAAACATCAAATTAGATATGCAACCCGGTGAACGTTATATCAGCCGTGCACGTTCTATTGATACAAATCCAATTCAAGATTTATTCGGACAAATCGGTTCCAGATTTAACCAACTTGCATCAGAGGATCCCGAAAAATTAAAAGATGTTGCTTACCTAAAGAAACATGCTGGGTTTACCGGTGAATTGTTTTTGGGTCACTTGAGATATGGCACCTTTGGTCGAAATTCGATTGAAAGTTGTCACCCTTTTCTTCGTCAAAACAATTGGATGACTAGGAATTTAGTGCTTGCCGGTAATTTCAATTTAACGAATGTCGATGAATTGTTCGATTCATTACTGGCGATAGGCCAACATCCCAAAGAGAAGTCAGATACGGTAACCGTTTTAGAAAAAATCGGTCATTTTCTAGATGTAGAGAATGACCGGCTCTATGCTAAATTTAAATCTGAAGGGTTTTCAAAACCTGAGATTTCATCAAAAATTAGCGAGCACTTAGATTTAGTTTCGGTACTTCAAAAGTCGGCTAATAAATGGGATGGAGGCTATGCTATGGCTGGATTAATCGGTCATGGTGACGCCTTTGTACTAAGAGATCCAGCGGGTATTCGTCCGGCATTTTATTATGAGGATGAGGAGGTTGTTGTGGTGGCGTCTGAACGACCGGTTATTCAAACCGTCTTTAATTTAAAAGAACATCATGTAAAGGAATTAGAACCAGGATGCGCCATACTAATACCAAAGAAGGGGCAGGTTTCTATAAAAGAGATTTTGCCACAGCTAACCATTAAGAAATGTTCTTTTGAGCGCATTTATTTTTCGAGAGGGTCAGATGCGGATATCTATAAAGAGCGTAAAAACTTGGGTAGAAATATCGTTCCACAAGTAATGGATGCCATTCAGGGTGATATTGAGCATACGGTGTTTTCGTTTATTCCAAATACGGCAGAAGTCTCATTTTATGGAATGATGAAAGGTGTAGAAGATTATCACAACCTTGAAAAAGCAAATGCTATTTTAGCCTTAGGGCCAAATCCAAGTTCAGAATCAATTACCCAAATTATTGAAGGCAGAGCCCGGATTGAGAAAATCGCAATCAAAGATGCGAAATTGAGAACCTTCATTACGCAAGATGATTCTCGCGATGATTTGGTCACACATGTCTATGACATTACGTATGGTTGCATTGTTCCACATCGCGATAATATAGTGGTTATTGATGACAGCATTGTTCGCGGTACTACCCTTAAAAAGAGTATTTTACGCATGTTAAATCGCTTAGAGCCTAAACGTATTGTAATTGTCTCTTCAGCACCACAAATTCGTTTTCCGGATTGTTACGGGATTGATATGGCGAAAATGGGTGACTTCATTGCCTTTGAGGCAGCAATTTCTTTATTGAAAGAACGCAACTTGGATCATGTCATTGAAGAGGTGTATCAAGCCTGTTTGAATCAATTATCGGTACCTAAGGAAGAGGTTAAAAATGAGGTTAAACGCATTTATGAGCCGTTTACCGATCAAGAAATTTCAGATAGAATTGCCATGTTATTGCGTCCAGCAGAGGTTAAATCAGAAGTTACCATTGTCTTTCAAACGGTCGATAACCTGCATAAGGCTTGTCCAGGACATACCGGCGACTGGTATTTTACTGGAGATTACCCAACCCCTGGGGGAAATAAAGTAGTGAACAAATCCTTTATTAATTGGAAGGAAAATCGGAATGAGCGAGCGTACTAAATAAGTGGCTGCTTATGCGTTTTGTGGCACCTGATTTTTCTTGAACAAATCCAATGATTTTCGATTTCGTCACTTCATGATTTCGCATGAATAATTGAATTTTGTCGAGTAAATCTTGTGATGTACTTACTTCACTGGCAAGTCCTTTAGCAATGAATTCCTCCGCTTCAGGGAACTTATGATGCGTCGGTCCAAAAACTACCGGAATCCCATAGGCCGCAGGTTCCAAAATGTTGTGTAATTTTCCTGTATATCCCCCGCCAATAAAGGCAATATTCGCTAATTGATACAGTTGATGCAATATGCCAATGCAATCAATAAGAATAACAGTTTCACTGGTAAGCCCATCAATCTCACTCAAGCGAATGCATTCATCGCCAAACATGGCTTCAATTTCGTAAAGGTGTTTCTCGGATATGTCATGGGGGGCAATAATGGTAAGGTCAAGCGGAATTCGCTGGTGAATGGCGTGCACCATCTCTTCCTCAACCAGCCAACTGCTCCCAAGAATAAATACGGATTTCCCTTCACAGTATTTTTGTAATTGAGCTAGTTCGGGATTATTAGCTTGGTTTTCCATTGCATTGCGCTGTTGATTTAAGACATGGTCATAACGGGTATCACCACTAACCGTAACCTCTTGAATACCAATATCGGATAAGAGCTCTTTTGTTTGTTCGGTTTGCGCGTAAAAATGTGTGAATCGTTTTAACGCATTTCTAAAAAGTCCACCTAAGGGGTTGAATATAAACTGATTTTTTCTGAGCAGGGTTGAAATGCTAAAGAGCGGTATGTTCCGTTTTGAAATCCCAAAAATAAAATTCAACCAAAACTCATACTTAACAAAAACTACAGTTTTCGGCTTAACGTGGTTCAGAAAATCGCGTACGTTTTTTCTGCGATCTAAAGGGATAAGGCAGGCTTGGTCTACACAATGTGATCGTTTGTGATAGTGATTTAATCCCGAAGGAGAGAAAAAGGTTACCAGAATGTTGGCCTCAGGATATTTAGATTTAAATTCCCAAAGAACGGGGAGTCCTTGGTCGAATTCTCCCAATGAAGCACAGTGCATCCAAAGATCATAAGGCCCCGAGGGCAAGGTGGTTTTCCAAGCGTCACCGGTTTTAATGCGTTGTTTGGCTTTCTTATTGAAAAAACTGGCTACATAGATGCCAAGTCCAAGCAACATGATTGAAATGTCATACAATCCCCGCATTAATATTCAATATAATAGTCTTTTTGGGTCGAATAAAATGGTATGTACCACCCAAATTTTAGTCCAACAATAACATCTAAACGGGTCTTTGATGATACAGGTACATTGGGTTGATCAAAAAAGATGGTTCTACGGTTTTTTGTAAATCCTTCCACGGCATAAATTCCACCATAGAAATTATAAAACCCATTTCTAGGCATGTAAGAATATCCTAAAAATTGCATGGCATTAACCCCCGTGGTTAGCCGGTCATACCCTTTTTTATAATCTAATTCGATTAAAGGAACGACCTGTGTTTGCGTTTCAATTTTTATTCGGTGATTTAGGTAGCCAGCGCCCAAATGCACCATAATGCCGGAATTTTGATTGCGTTTATTCAGCGGAAATATTTTTCCAATTTGTGCCGTGGCGCCAACCCCTCTCGCGAGTACACTGACCGTAGCGGGATCCCCATTTACGTCTGTAATGTTTCCAAAAGAGTCTTTCAGTGGATCTAGCAAAGAGGGAATCTTAACCTCGCTTCCAAATATAAAATTTGCATCACCGAGTACGAACCAATTATTTCGAAACTTATAGCCGGCGCTAAATCCCACGAGGTTTAAGTACCCGTAACGGTTCACTAAGTCTCCTCCCGTCCATCCGGTAGCATAGTGAATACTCACCATTACACGAGCATCCGCTGCCGTATCGATGGGTGTAACTTGACCGTTTGTAAAAAATGAAATGAATAATACAGGGAGTAAAGCTTTCCACATAAAGCAAAGATACGTAATAATCTGTGTTTTTACTATGGAATCATGTCCTCCTAACAGGGAATAAACGGATGATTTTACCTACTTTTGTAGCTCAAAACAAAGTGCATGAATAAAATTCAAATGGTTGATTTGATGGCTCAATATGAGCGAATTAAACCTTCGGTAGATGCAGCGATTCAATCTGTTATTACTAACGCTCAATTTATCAATGGACCTGAAGTAGGCCATTTTCAAGCAGAATTATCTGAATACTTAGGAGTTAAGCACGTGATTCCTTGTGCAAATGGTACGGATGCGCTTCAGATTGCAATGATGGGACTTGGATTAAAGCCAGGAGATGAGGTTATTACCCCATCATTCACCTACATTGCAACCACGGAGGTCATTGCCTTATTGGGGTTAACGCCTGTATTTGTAGAGGTAGATTCAGAAACATTCTGCATGGACCCAACTGTGCTTGAACAGGCAATTACTTCTAAAACTAAAGCAATTGTACCTGTTCACTTATACGGTCAAGCCGCAAACATGGAGGAGATTTTGCGCATCGCTAAAGCACATAACCTTTTTGTAATTGAAGATAATGCACAAGCCATTGGTTGTGATTATTATTTTTCAACGGGTGAGGTAGCCAAAACAGGAACGATGGGTCATATCGGATGTACCTCATTTTTTCCAAGTAAAAATCTTGGGTGTTTTGGAGACGGTGGAGCCATGATGACCAATGATGATGAACTTGCGTCTAAGCTTCGGATGATAGCGAATCATGGACAAAGTAAGCGGTATTATCACGATCAAGTGGGATGTAATTCAAGGTTAGATTCCGTTCAAGCCGCTGTATTACGAATTAAACTACAGCATCTGGATTCATACAATGATGCGCGTCAAAACTTAGCGGCATTTTATGACCACGCGTTTCAATCGATACCAAATGTTCAGGTTCCGGTTAGAAAAGCCTATTCAACACACGTTTACCACCAGTATACCCTTCAGGTATTGCCTGAACTTCGTGACCGACTTCATGATTATTTATCAGAACGGGACATCCCAAGTATGATTTATTATCCGATTCCAGCACATCGTCAGCTCATGTTTAGCGCATTTGGTTGCGAATCCTTGGACTTGCCGGTTACCGACTATCTCACGGAACGTGTAATTAGTTTACCCATGCATACAGAAATGAAACAAGATCAACGCGATTACATTGTTTCCACTGTTCAATCCTTTTTTAAGCAATTATGAGAATAGCCGTTATTGGAACAGGATATGTAGGTCTTGTTACAGGCACATGTTTTGCTGAAACAGGAAATACGGTTACTTGCGTAGACATCGATGAAGCTAAAATTGCAGCCTTAAAACAAGGAATAACACCCATTTATGAACCGAATCTTTCGGTTTTAATTGAACGAAACCTCGGTGATGGAAGGCTACATTTCACGTCAACGCTAACCGAGGGAATTGATGGAGCGGAGCTGATCTTTTTAGCCTTGCCTACACCGCCAGGAGCAGACGGTCAAGCCGACCTAAAGTATATTTTGAATGTTGCCGATGAACTCGGACCTTTATTGAATCAATACGTAGTGATTGTTGATAAAAGTACAGTTCCTGTGGGTACGGCTGATTTAGTAAGAGAACGTATTGCAAAGCATGCAACGGTTGAGTTTAGCGTGGTGTCAAACCCTGAATTTTTACGAGAAGGTTTTGCGGTAACAGATTTTATGAAACCGGATCGAATTGTAATCGGAGCTTCTGATCAACGTGCCGTAAAGGTTATGGAATCCTTGTATAAACCTTTTGTTCGTCAGGGAAATCCTATCCTGGTTATGGATGAGAAATCCGCTGAACTTACGAAGTATGCATCAAATGCTTTCTTAGCCACGAAAATCACGTTCATGAATGAGATTGCAAATTTTTGTGAGCGCGTAGGGGCTAATGTAGATGCAGTTCGCTTAGGGATGGGGGCCGATGAACGCATTGGAAAACGGTTTCTTTTTCCAGGAATGGGTTATGGAGGATCATGCTTTCCTAAAGATGTTCAAGCCTTGTATCACAGTGGAGCGATGGAAGGCTTTCAATTTCAACTGTTAGATGCTGTAATGCGCGTGAACGACGAGCAAAAGACCATCTTACTTCCGAAAATTAAAACGTATTTTCAACAAGATCTTACTAAGAAAAAGCTTGCGATATGGGGTTTAAGTTTTAAGCCAGATACGGACGACATCCGAGAGGCTCCTGCTTTATATTTGATACAAGCGCTTTTGGATGCCGGTGCATCCGTAACCGTATATGATCCTGAAGCAATGGATAACGTGGCAACACAATTTGGCGATCGCTTACACTATGCACAGAATCCTTATCAAGCCTTGGAAACGATGGATGGGTTAATCATTTGTACAGAATGGTCGGTATTTAGAAGTCCTGACTTTTCCATTATGCGCAAGCACATGAGTCAACATGTGATTTTTGATGGCCGCAACATCTTTGATCCGGAAGAATTAAAGGCGGAAGGATTTGATTATTTTAGTATTGGAAGATGAAAACTAAACAACGAATATTGATTACTGGTGCGGCTGGATTTTTAGGCTCGCATTTGTGTGATCGCTTCATACGTGAAGGATTTCATGTGATTGGAATGGATAATTTAATCACAGGGAGAATGGCGAATATTGAACATTTGCTGCCCTTAGCAGACTTTGAATTCTATCGCCAAGATGTCTCTAAATTTATTCATATCCCGGGTGAATTACATTACATCCTACATTTTGCATCTCCAGCAAGCCCTATCGATTATTTAAAGATTCCAATTCAAACCTTAAAGGTTGGATCCTTAGGAGTTCACCATTGTTTGGGCTTGGCTAAAGAAAAAAATGCACGCATTCTGATCGCCTCTACCTCCGAAGTCTATGGCGACCCCGAGGTTCATCCCCAAACTGAATCGTATTGGGGTAATGTGAATCCAGTTGGACCTAGAGGAGTATACGATGAAGCAAAGCGTTTTCAAGAAGCTATGACCATGGCCTATCATACCTTTCATGGCCTTGAGACCCGAATTGCCCGTATTTTCAATACCTATGGTCCAAGAATGAGATTAAATGACGGACGTGTTTTACCCGCATTCATTGGTCAAGCCTTGCGAGGTGAGGACCTAACCGTCTTTGGTGATGGATCCCAAACACGTTCTTTTTGCTATGTGGATGATTTGGTGGAGGGTATTTATCGCTTGTTAATGAGTGACTATGCCCAGCCTGTGAATCTTGGGAATCCGGACGAGATTACCATTTTAGATTTTGCAGAAGAAATTGTCCAACTTACGAAAACCGATCAAAAAATCGTTTTTGAACCCTTGCCCGTTGACGACCCTAAACAACGTCGACCTGATATTTCATTGGCTACATCCTTGCTGGGTTGGAAACCAAACGTAGGAAGGGCAGAAGGATTGGCATTAACTTATGAATATTTTAAAGGCTTGAGCTCTGAGGAACTTTATGCGATGGAGCACAAGAATTTTGACGATTACATTCAAAAATGATGGATTATTTTGTACACGATACTGCCGTAGTTGATGCCGGTTGCCACATTGGTAAAGGGGTTAAAATCTGGCATTTCTCGCATATTATGCCCGATTCACATCTTGGTGAGGGTTGTAATATTGGGCAAAATGTTGTGGTTTCTCCTGGCGTTGTGCTCGGAAAAAATGTTAAGGTTCAAAATAATGTGTCCATCTACACTGGTGTGATTTGTGAAGATGATGTGTTTCTGGGTCCTTCCATGGTATTTACCAATGTGATAAACCCACGAAGTCATGTGATTCGAAAAGATCAGTATGCACAAACGCTCGTAAGGAAGGGAGCAAGTATTGGAGCCAATGCCACAGTGGTATGTGGTAATGAAATTGGAAGGTTTGCATTGATTGGCGCAGGAACGGTGATAACAAAAGCCGTTAAACCTTACGCGTTGATTGTTGGCAATCCAGGTCGCCAAATTGGTTGGGTGAGCGAATATGGACATCGTTTACAGTTTGATGAAAACAACCGCGCTACCTGTCCAGAGACTAATCAGGTCTACGAGCTATTAAATGAACAAGTACAACGTATTTCATAATGAATAATAAAGAAAAAATAAAGTTCGCCGTAGTTGGTGCAGGCCATATTGGTAAACGTCATGCAGAAATGATCCAGCGCGATGCAGAAGCTGAATTGGTTGCCATGTGTGATGTTCGATCAATGGAAGTATGTGATACCACCGCTTATGCTGTTCCGCATCATAATACCATTGAGGAATTATTAAATTCAGGGTTGGACTTTGATGTAGTAAATATCTGTACTCCGAACGGATTACATGCAGAGCAAGCGATTGCTGCGTTAAAAGCAGGTAAACACGTAGTGGTAGAAAAACCCATGGGACTGACCAAGGAGAGTTGTGAACGTGTCATTTATACTGCCTTACAAATGAATCGTCAGGTGTTTTGTGTCATGCAAAACAGGTATTCTCCGCCTTCAGAATGGATTAAATCGGTAGTAGAGGATGGGGTTTTAGGTGAGATCTTTATGGTACAAGTAAATTGTTACTGGAATCGCGATGAGCGCTATTACAAGAAAGGTGGTTGGAAAGGTACGAGCGATTTGGATGGAGGTACACTCTTTACCCAATTCTCACATTTTATAGACATAATGTATTGGCTCTTTGGAGATATCGAACAAATCCAAGGAAAGTTTGCCGATTTCAATCATAAGGATTCAACGGATTTTGAAGATTCGGGCTTTGTGAGTTTTAAGTTTTTAAATGGCGGTATGGGTTGCATAAATTATTCTACCGCAGTTGCTAATCAAAATTTAGAGAGTTCCTTAACCATTATAGGTAGCAAAGGAAGTGTAAAAATTGGCGGACAATACATGAATGAAGTAGAAGTTTGTAATGTTAAAGATTACGAGATGCCCACCTTGAATGCATCAAACCCCGCAAACGATTATGGAGCATACAAAGGATCCGCAGCGAATCATAATTATGTGATTGGTAACGTAATAGATACCTTGAAAGGTAGAACCTCTGCGACTACGAATGCGCTCGAAGGGTTAAAAGTAGTTGATATCATTGAACGAATTTATAAGGTAAGAGACGAACAGGCAATTATACAAGGAAATGACCATGAGTAATTTAAATATTGAACAGTTGCTAACCAAGAAAGATTCCCTTGCGGTAATTGGGTTAGGATATGTTGGCTTACCAATTGCTTTAGCCTTTGCGCGTAAACTAAAGGTTGTTGGATTCGATATCAATGCAGATCGTATTGCCTTAATGAATCGCGGCATCGACCCAAGCAATGAGTTGGATTCGGAAGCGTTTGAGGGATGCGACATTAAGTTCACGAATCAGCTCTCGGACCTCGATTCGGTATCATTCTATATCGTTGCCGTACCCACACCCATTGACGATTCCAATCTTCCAGACCTTAAACCGCTTCTTTCCGCTACAGAATCCGTTGCAAAGACCTTGAAAAAAGGAGATTGTGTAGTGTTCGAATCTACGGTTTACCCGGGTTGTACCGAAGAAGATTGCATCCCCATCTTAGAAAAGGTCTCCGGATTGAAATACAATGAAGATTTTTTCGTGGGGTACTCTCCGGAACGAATTAATCCAGGGGATAAAGTGCATACCCTGCAAAACGTGGTTAAAGTGGTTTCAGGATCTACACCGGCAGCACTCGAAGCGGTGGCTCAAGTATATGAAATGGTTGTAGATGCGGGGGTGCACCGTGCGCCAACCATTAAAGTAGCTGAAGCGGCAAAAATTATTGAAAACACGCAACGAGACGTAAACATTGCCCTTATCAATGAGTTATCGATCATTTTCAATAAGCTAAATATAAACACCTACGATGTGTTAGAAGCGGCAGGTACGAAGTGGAACTTCTTGAAATTTTCACCAGGCTTAGTGGGTGGACATTGCATCGGCGTAGATCCATATTACTTAACCCACCGCGCGCAACAAGCAGGATACCATTCGAAAGTGATTACCAGTGGACGTTACGTGAATGACTCCATGGGTTTTTACATCGCTAAACAAGCGGTAAAACGTGTCATTGCTCAAGGGAAAATTATTCAAGAGGCGCGGGCCTTAATTATGGGTACTACCTTTAAAGAAGATGTATCGGATATTCGAAATTCGAAAGTGATTGATATCGTAAATGAATTAAAATCCTTTCAGATGTCGGTTGATTTGGTTGACCCACATGCCTCTTCAGAAGAAATGATGCATGAATATGGCGTTGGACTTATTGAACAACCCGGAACCCAATATGATGCGATTATCGTTGCGGTAAATCACCGCGAATATGCGGACTTAGATGAATCGTATTTCAAGGGCTTATTGAAGGACGGTCAAGGAGTATTCATTGATGTTAAAGGAATCTATAAAGGGAAAATTAATTCCCTAGTTTATTGGAGTTTGTGATGGAGTTTCAAAAACGAATTTTAGTTACAGGAGGCGCGGGGTTCATTGGATCCCACGTAGTACGTCGGTTGTTGACCACCTATCCCATGTATCAAGTGATCAACCTAGATAAGTTGACGTATGCCGGGAATTTGGAAAATTTAAGCGATGTAGCGGATTTACCCAATTATCAATTCGTAAAGGTTGATATTCAGGACTTAGATTCCGTTCGCTCGGTGTTTGAAACCTATCAAATTACAGATGTAATTCATTTAGCTGCGGAATCTCATGTGGATCGCTCCATTGAAGGACCTTTAGATTTTGTGAAAACAAATGTACTGGGAACAGTCAATGTGTTAGAAGCAGCTCGTTCTTTTTGGGGTGCAGATTTTTCAAATCACGTGTTCCATCATGTTTCTACCGATGAGGTGTATGGAAGTTTAGGGGAAACGGGGTATTTTACCGAAGAAACTCCCTACGACCCACGCAGTCCGTATTCAGCTTCAAAGGCGGCGTCTGATCATTTTGTGATGGCTTATTTTCACACCTACGGTATGCCCATTAAAATGTCGAATTGTTCAAACAATTACGGCAGTCATCACTTTCCAGAGAAACTGATTCCGCTCATGATCAATAACATCGTTCATGGAAAAGAATTACCGGTGTATGGTGCAGGATCTAATGTCCGAGATTGGTTGTGGGTGGAAGACCATGCAGCAGCCATTGATGCAATTTTTCACAACGGAAAACTCGGGGAATCTTATAACGTTGGTGGCCTCAACGAATGGACCAACCTAGATTTAGTGCATCGCTTGTGCGACTTAATGGATGTGAAACTTGACCGTGCCGAAGGCAGTTCGCGCGGCTTGATTCGTTTTGTTAAAGACCGTGCCGGGCACGACATGCGGTACGCGATTGATGCGTCAAAATTGGAACAAGAAATTGGTTGGAAACCGTCGATTACCTTCGAAGAAGGCTTATCCAAAACTATAGATTGGTACTTGAATAATCCAGATTGGATTGCGCATGTGACTTCGGGCGCATACTTAGATTATTACAAGAAAATGTACGGCTAATGGGCTGGTTGTCGCGTATTTTTTCTAAGCCTGAGGCGCAGAATATACAAGCTCCCTTGAATTTATCATGGTTTAATACCGATATGCATAGCCATTTTTTACCTGGCGTGGATGATGGCGCACGCACCATGGAAGAATCGCTTGCCATGTTAAGTAAAATGCAGGAGCTTGGCTATCAAAAATGCATTATTACACCACATATCAAAATGGATATGTACCCGAATACTGAAGCCGACCTTGCGCTTCGATTTTTGGAGCTTAAACAAGCAATGGGTGCAGCAGGCTTGACGATCCGGGTGGAGTTGGCAGCAGAATATTATTTGGATGATCAATTTCTTGAACGCTTAGAAAATACCCCGCTCTTATGTTTTGGCGCTCAGCGCTATGTCTTGGTTGAATTCAGTTTTGTGAATGCACCCGTGTTTGAGATAGAAACCTTTCAACGAATCATCGACAAAGGGTATACCCCGATTTTAGCACATTTTGAACGCTATGTTTATTTTCATGGTTCTTTAACCTCCGCGGAAACATACCGTGCAATGGGGGTGAATATTCAACTCAACTTGAATTCCTTAACGGGACATTATGGTCCGGAGGTAAAAAAACAAGCAGAGCGCATGTTGGATCAATTTACCGTGGATTTCGTGGGAACGGATGCGCATCGGATGGATCATTTGGTCTTGTTGGAAAATCATTTGAATCTTCCCCATTTGAAACTGCTCAATGAGCGCTTATTGAAAAACCAAAGCCTATGAGGTGGTATTTTTTAAGGCATGCAAAAACGGAGCGGCATGCATTGAGCGGTAAAGATATCGATCGGCGCTTAGCACCGAAAGGAATCAACCAAGTGTCGGAACTTAAGGAATTAATGCAATCACTTCCAATCACCTCAATTCGCTGCTCTACGGCGCAACGCACCCGGGAAACTGCGAGGGCCTGTAATCCCTTAATTCCGATTACCTATTCGGAGGAGCTTTACTTGGCTACCCTTGAACAATGGAAAATGATGCTTTCGAACGAGGCGCAAGATCACATGCTATTTATTGGGCACAATGACGGCATGTCAGAATTCTTGACTTGGTTAACAGGAGAACAAATTCACATGCAAACAGGGGCCTTGGTTACTCTTGATTTTCTTGGTTCGGATCCGAGGGCACTTGGTCCTGGGACGGCGTGTTTGATTGCGTATGAACGTCCGGAGGTGTAGCTACGGGTTCAGCATGTTTAGGAATGTACTGATACGTAATGATTAGCGGGTCTGATTTTTCTTCTTGTTCCTGCATGCGGCGCAACCATTCACCTTCTAAGTCTGGGGGATCAATGCCTAAATCACGCTCCACTTCATATTGATATTTCGGACGAACTGGTCCCTGCTTACGAAATACAACCGAGAGGATAATCCCACTCACGAAACCCGCGAGATGTCCTTCCCATGAAATGTGTTGGTCGATTGGAAAAATCCCCCAAATTAAACTGCCGTAAAGAAAGACCACCAAAAACGATAAGGCTTGAAGTGGAAAATAGCGGCGAATAATACCCGATACAAAAAGAAAAGAAAACAAGGAGTAAATTACGCCACTAATGCCGATGTGATAGGAACCGTGATTCTCGGCAAAACCCCATAAAAGGGCGCCACAAGAAATCCAACTGATCAGTAATACGGGAAGAAAAACTTTTCGGTAGGAATAGGCGAGGAGGGTAGAAAGTAATAAAAACGCGACGGAGTTGTTAAACAGGTGGTTGATATCGAATTTGTCATGAATTAGCGGCATAAACAGGATTCCTTTCAAGCCTTCTACGGTTCTTGGTAAAATGCCGAATTTATAAAATGGCTGGGCAAATAAATGCTGTGCCCATTGAATTAACCAAAGAACGGCAAGGATAAAGGCACCCGGAAGGGCATAGGGCCAAATGCGATGATCAAAATGTTCATGTTTCACGGGGTGAATCTTACAAGGCTTGTGCCTTTTTAAATTGTATGACAGAATGGCTGAATCCTAGGGGGCCGAGCAGGTTGTCGTTAGATAGAATCTAATAGCTGCGCTAATTTCCGGTCTTTTTCGGTAACAATATTTCCTTCGTCATGTGTACTTAACTCGACCGTTACGGTATTGTACACGTTGGTCCATTTTGGGTGATGGTTCAATTGTTCAATGTGAACACGTGCCTTTACCATCCAGTCTATTGCTTCTTGGAACGTGTTAAATACAAACGTTTTGTGTAGCGCGTTGTTCAACTCAGCCCAGTGGTTCATAGTTGGTAATAGGTTTGTTTTAATGGGGGTAACCATTTGCAGATGGCGTAAAGCTTGGTTACATGTTTTGTGTCGGTTCTTATAAGGGTTGGCGTGTACACGATGGGCCGAGAGGAACGATTCGGGATTTCGCTTACACGCTGTGAAGGGCTGGCTTATTCCTTAATCACTTTAAATGTCTGTTTCAAATTCTCTCCAACACTGAATAAATAAAAACCACCCGATAAATTACCTAATTCAATGGTAGTATTTTCAGAAATTATTTGCCCTGTTAAAACTAATTTTCCTGTGTTGTCATAAAC